>OGGQ01002546.1_pt1 | contig 19393 bp, 10 predicted proteins | sample 1571191 | NCBI WGS metagenome assembly OGGQ01 (sample SAMEA2582061, study PRJEB24529) | metagenome | biome: Human gut stool | place: China | collected 2011
CGCCCCCTACTGCGTGTGGGAGGCGAGTCGATTGCCCCTGCGCTGGCGACGGACTGCTGGGGGCGTTGCGGGCTGGCGCATTGCCTTCGCCCTCGTCGCGGCCGTCCTCATCTGCGCGTTGTGGGTATTCGCGTTCAACCTTCCGGCGCTGTACGCCGTGGTTCACAATAACTGGCCGAGCATCTCCAGTGTGAGGCGCACTTTGTTCGATGCAGTGCTGCTGGGGCTGATGAAACATCCGGTGCAGCCGGTGGTGGCGCTGCTTGTGTTCGCGGGCATTGCGAGGACGCTTCGCCATCGGCGCTACCTCTGGCTTGCGGTTGGCTACGGGTTGTGTCTGGTGATGTATTTCTTCTGCGCGGCCACGGACGGTTTTTGGGATAATCTGCTCACGGGCTTTTGGTACAGCGACCAGTACCGCATAGCGGCTATGGTGGCGCTGGCCGGCATGCCGTTGTTCGTGTACGGCTTCGATGGGACACTCGGCGCTGTCAGGCGCTTTGCCGTTCGACGGGGAGTCTCGAGGAAGGCGGCCCGCTTTGTGTGGCCGAGCGTTGCCGCGGCCGTTGCGATGGCGGTTGTCTTCTGCCCGACCATCAACGTGGGCGATCATGAGTGGGACACAGCCTTCGGCAGCTTCAGCCATCGGGTCTCCTATCTGTACAACCCCCATGCGTTCCGGCATCTCAGCTGGGAGGAGCACGAGTTCGCCGAAGAGGCCCAGGCCATCGTTGGCGATACGGGGCTCATCGCCAACGAGCCCTTCGACGGGAGCGTGTACCTGTTCGGTCCCGACGGCATGCCCGTTTACTACAAGAGCCTGCGCGGGTTCGGCGATGATGGCGAGAGCGCCGACAGTGCACTCATCCGCGAGCATTTGAACGAGCTGGCGACGAATGAGGACGTCCAGCGAGCCGTGCGCAACACGGGCATTCGCTACGTTCTGCAGCTGGACAAGGGCAACGTGGAGAAGCAGCCCGGCCGCCATGGCGGCTACAAGGAGGCCCAGTGGGTCGGCATCGCCTCGGTTGACGACGATACGCCTGGCTTTACTCCCGTGCTCTCCGAGGGGGATATGCGCCTGTACAAGATCGACGACGCCTACACGACGCCCATGGGCGGGACGGAGACGAAGCATGCGAGCTGATCGGGCGAAGGCGGGTGTCATCCGAAACGGTGCCTGCAGGCTGAGGGGCGCTTTATTCACCGCTGTTCTCTGCCTCATGCTGGCGGGGCCGACGATTTTGTTCGCCGTCGAGAGGATTGGCGTCGAACTCCCTGGTTGGCTGACGAGTGAGGACGCCACCTATTTGTCGGGCGGTGTTCAGAAGACGGATTTCTCGAGCGTCACGGGCCTGCGATCGCTTCTGAAGAGCATTCATCAGAATGCCGAGAAGGAGATCGGCAACTACATTCCCATGAAGGCGACGGCGCTGCTGACCAACGCCACATGGCAGCGAGGGGCGATTGCCCTTTCCAACGGGCTGTGGGGCTGGGAGTGCTACCCGACGTCCTTCGGCGCCGGTCACTTGTACATTCCGGCACAGAAGGCCGTGTGCAAGTGGCCTCGGACGGTCGATCCGGCCTCGGATGCGGGGCTGGCCTCTTTCGTCGAAGGACTCGATGGTGCCGTGCGGACGCACGAGGGCGTTAAGTTCGTCTCGTACTTCGTGGCGAGGTCGGAGGCGGCGACTCCCAACCCGGCCCGCGCCTACCTCGGCTCGACGTACACGGCAACGGATAGCGCCGCGTTTGTAGCCGATGCCCTGGATAGCGACGCCGTTGAGGTGCTGCATTCGGAAATAGACGACCTCGATACCTATTACGAGCAGTTCTTCCGGAGCGATCACCATTGGCGGGCCTTGGGGGCCGCGAACGCCTACAACCAGATCGCCGATGCTCTTGGCAGAACCCCTCTTCCGACGGAGGTGGCGCCAGTGGAAGGGCCGCTGTACTCCGGCGCCTATGCGCGCAATTCGCTGTGTTTGGTGACTGACGAGCCCACCGAGCTCGCCTATGACTTCACGGACGTCGAGCTTTCCAAGGGTGATACCGCGGAAGGCGGCAACGAGCATGCGCTTTACGTGAGTGCCGACGAGCAGAACAAGCACTGGCGCTTCTACGACCTGTTCTACAACTCGTTCGCGACGGTGAAGGGAACGGGGGAGGGCCGGGCGCTTCTGGTGTGCGACTCGTTCGGTTTCGCGCTTTTGCGCCCGCTGGCAACGGGGTTCGCGGAGGTGGCGTGCGTCAACTCGCTTCAGGCCACGGCGGAAACCGACCAGAGCTTGGGAGAACTTTTGCGGGAAAGCGGGGCTGATACGGTGCTCTTCGTTGGCGACCCTGGCAATTTCAGCACCTTCTGCGAGAGGAATCCGCAGTTCTTCGAATGACGGTGATACCCTAATAGCTTGCAGACTTTTACGAGGTGAGGAGTTTACCCGTGGTCTTTTCCAGCACGATATTCCTGTTCGCGTTCTTGCCGCTGTTTCTGGCGGTGTACTTCGCCATGCCGTGGCGGCCGGCGAAGAACGTGGTTCTGCTGCTGTTCTCGCTTCTGTTCTACGCCTGGGGCGAGCCGGTGTACGTGTGGCTCATGGTGGCCTCCATCTGCTTCAACTGGCTGTTCGCCTTCATTATCGGCAAGTGCGGCGAGGCCAAGACGGCACCGAAGCGCTTCTGGCTCGTGATAGCGCTTGCGGCCAACTTGCTCGTGCTCGGGTTCTACAAGTACCAGGGCTTTCTGGCCGAGAACATCAACCGCGCCATCGGCGAGGAGTTCATCGCCGAGCTGAATCTGGCGCTGCCCATCGGCATCTCGTTCTTCACCCTGCAGGCCATCACCTACGTGGTGGACGTCTACCGCGGCGAGGTGAAGGTGCAGAAGAACCCGCTGTACCTCGGCATGTACATCGCCATGTTCCCGCAGCTGGTGGCCGGCCCCATCGTGCGCTACGCCGACATCGAGCACGAGATCGACAACCGCCGCGCCACGCTGGAGGGCTTCGCCCAGGGCCTGCGGCTGTTCTGCGTGGGCCTGGGCAAGAAGGTGCTGCTCGCCAACACCGCCGGCGTGCTGGCCGACTCGCTGCTGCCCCGCGAGGCGGCCGAGATCGGCTTTATCGGCTGCTTCTCGGGCGTGGCCGCCTACACCTTCCAGATATACTTCGACTTCTCCGGCTACTCGGACATGGCCATCGGCCTCGGCAAGATGATGGGCTTCGAGTACCCGCGCAACTTCAACTACCCCTACACGTCGAGGTCGGCCACGGAGTTCTGGCGCCGCTGGCACATGTCGCTCGGCGGCTTCTTCCGCGACTACGTGTACATCCCGCTCGGCGGCAACCGCGTCAGCACGCCGCGCTTCGTGCTGAACACCATGATCGTGTGGGGCCTGACGGGCATCTGGCACGGCGCCGCGTGGAACTTCCTTCTGTGGGGCCTGTACTGGGGCGTGCTCATCCTGCTGGAGAAGTTCTTCGTCATGAGGGTGCTCGATCGGCTGCCGCGGTTCGTGAGCCACATATGGTGCATCGTGCTGTTCTTCTTCGGGTGGCTCCTGTTCGCCGTGACGGGGCTTTCGAACGTGGGGGAGTGGTTCTGCGCTATGTTCGGCGCCTACGGGTGGCTGGGCACCTCCACGCTGTGGGAGCTGCAGTCCTGGAGCTACGTGAGTCTCGTGCCCATCTTCATCGTGGGGTCGCTGCCCTGGGCGCCGTGGCTGCGCAAGAAGATCCAGGCCTGGGCCGAAGGCGACCCGCACCGCGCCATCGTCGCCGCCCCGCAGAAGGGCAACACCGCCGTGCCGCCCTGCCAGGTGGTCTGCGAGGGCCCCGTGCCCGCCGGCCGCGCCCGAGCCGTGACCGCCGTGAACGTGCTCGCCGACGTGGCCCTTCTGGCCGTCTTCGTGCTGAGCTGCATGTCCGTGGTCTCCAGCTCGTACAACCCGTTTATTTATTTCCAGTTCTAGGGAATTTGGAGATGTGAGGCATGCGGTGCCCTTTGATGCGCTTTCTTGGGGTTATCCGCTGCCTCAAGAGAATCCCGGATAAGGGACTAAAGGGAACTCTCTTTGTTGCGTTAGAGAGGGAAAGTGCTTCCTCGGCTTGCGCGGGGAAGCACGTAGCGTGAGAGGTATTGCTATGCGAGAAGCTCTTTGAGGGCCGTGTCAACGGCAATGCGGCCGAAGACGTAGCCTTGGCTGATGCCGGACGTGTAGTTGAGCCCCTCCTTGAGCTCGGAGCTTGCGCACAGTTCGCCGCAGGCGAACAGACCGCCTATTGGCTCGCCGTTTTCGTCCAGCACGTGGGCTGCAGGATCAATCTCCAAACCGCCATAGGTGTAGTAGACCACCGGCTCGATGCCCATGGCGAAATACTTCGGCCCCTCGATGGGGGCCAAGAGGCCCTCGCGGCCAAAGTCCTCGTCGACGCCCTTGGCCATCATGTCGTTGTAGTGCGCGATGGTCTGGGGGAGGTTCGGCGTGCCGATGGTCTCGGTGAGCGCCTCAAGCGAGTCCGCCTCGATGACGATGCCCTCGGCGAAGTAGTCCTCGAAGATGGGGTAGTTGCTGCGGATGGTCTCGTCGAACACGTAGTAGGCCCGCTGCTCCGGTTGGGCCATGCCGGCTTTGCCGGCCACGTCGTAGTGGGACTCCTCGTTGTGGAAACGGTCTCCCTTGATGTTCACGATGATGCCCGGGGCGCAGGCCGGCGGCACGGACATGTCGGTTGTGCTCTCGGTGCTGACGAAATAGGTGTGGGCCCCTTCGTCAAGATGCCATGTGCGCGCTCCGATATCCTGGGCCATGACCAGTCCATCGCCCTCCGAGCCGGGGGCGGCCAGCACGCGGGTGTCCGCAAAGTCCGGAAGATAGCGCTTCACGAGTTCGGGGTCGCTTGCGAAGCCGCCCGTGGCCAGCACGACAGCTGTCGCACGGTACGTATTGCCTTTCGTGTCCTGGGCGCCGACGACGCGACCGTCCTCCACGATCAGGGATGAAATGGGCGTGTTCGACCGAAAGTCCACTCCGGACTGCTCGAGCTTGCTGGTCAGGTGTTTGATGAGCGCTCCGCCGCCGCCCTCTATGTTGTGGGCGCGGATATCCCAGTCTTCAATGGGCAGGAACGCCACGCCGTCGGCGGCGAGCTCTTCAACCATGGCGAGAGCCCCATCGTAAAGGGCCGTGCATAGCGGGTGCGCATCGGTGGCGTAGGGCGAATCGGGATTCATCATGTACGCGATGTAGGCCTCTGTCGTGTCGTCTGAAAAGCCCTGGCTCTGCTGGAGAGACGTTCCCGCGGCATGGATGGTGCCGGCGCTGAGGGCCGTGTCGCCGCCGGGGGCGCCCTCCTTCTCGAAGAGCACGACGCTCTTGCCTGCCTCGGCTGCTCGCAGTGCGGCGCCAAGGCCGCCGGCTCCAGCGCCGACAACAAGAACGTCGGCCGTCGTCGTGTTGCCTGTTTCGGCCATGGTGCTCGATGAGCACCCGAAGAGCGCCGAAGCGCTCACTATCCCCAGTCCCGTGGCGGCCGCCAAGCGCGTGAAGTCCCTGCGGGTTAGCGTGGTTTCCATGATTCCCTCCTTTGTCGTTGACGATGGGGAAATCGTGGCGCCGTCGGCCTGTTCTGTCATCCCGCTTGGACGGGTAAACGAAATATACCCCACTTTTAGGTATGCTTGCGGTTGTGTCTGGTCTGCGTTTTCGACCGCACACTTGTTACACTAACGAGAGGCTGCGCGGAAGGAGGGGCTATGGCCGGTTCTCGTTTTATGACCGTCGAGACGTGCGGACTCGGTTTTTTCTGGAGCTGGTGCTACTGCCTGTGGTTCATTCCCGATGTGTATCGGGGCATTGGCATTCAGCTCCCGGGCGCGCAGTTCGCCTGGCTCGCCGTATTGGGATCGGCCGCCGTCGTCCAGTTCTGCGTGCCGGTGCTTTTCAGGGCTCGGCCGCTCTCGTCGTTTCCGAGCCTCAACGTGATCGTGCCCGCGGCAATGCTTCTTGGCACGGTGGGTATCGAGCTTACGCACTATGCCATTCCGTCTGAAGCGCTTTACTACGGCTCCTCGGTGCTCGCGGGGGCGTCGTCGGCCGTCCTCTGGCATCAGTGGGGCGAGCGCTACGCCGTGACGCGGAACACGGATGCTGCTTCTGTCGCGCTGGCGTTCGGCATTGTTGTCGGCATCTCTCTCGTCGTATCCTCGTGCGTGCCCGCGCCGATTGCGGATGCTTACGTGGCGGTAATTCCCTTGATTTCTGGCTTCCTTCTGCGGCGTTCGGCGAAAAGCGACGTGCCAGTGAGGGAAACCGTGCTGCTGCCGAAGGCGTCGCGGAGGATGGGGCAGGGAGCGCTCGTGAAGGTGTCTCTCATGGTGTTTCTCGTGTGCGCGGCCTGCACGTTCACGTGGGTTTCCATGCCGGTGCTCGCGGCAAATGCGGGAGCGGAGCTGCTTCGCGCCGGCATTGTCGCCGGTGCGGCGTTCATGATTGCGGCTGCGCTTCCTTCCTTGCTGTTCGGATGCGATTTTGCCACGAGTCGCCTTCTGCTGTGGGCCGTTCTTGGGGCGATTATCGCCGTGGCTTTGCGCACGGCGGGCGCCTCTTCGCTGATCGCCTCATCCTTTGTTTTGAGCGTGTCGATATCGGTGGTGCTCGATGTGCTTTTGGCCAGCTATTTCGTTGCGCTTGTGGTCAAGGGCTATGCGGCCTCTGCCACGGCGTTCGGGTTCAGCGAGGGCTTCATTTGCGCCGCCATGTTGGTCGGCAACCTTGTCGCGCGACTGGCGTTCGGCGGAGAGGGAGGCACCTCGCAGTTGCCCGTGGAGATAGGGCTCGGCCTCATGTGCTTGCTTTCGTTGCTCTTGCTGTTGCTGGGGGAGCAGCAAGACGAGATCGATGTGATCATGACGGCGCCACCGGAGATTACCGACGTCGAGCGAAACTGTCGGGCCATCGCCGATGAGTTCGGGCTTTCTGCCCGGGAGTACGAAATCCTCGTGCTGCTCGGACAGGGCCACACAACCCAAAGTCTGGCCCGGGTTCTTGTCCTGTCGCCCTATACGGTGCAGACCCACATCAAGCATATCTACGCCAAGATAGGCATTCATCGCAGAGCCGAGCTCATGGATTACGTAAACCTTAAACGCACTTCCTTTGATGAAGCCTGACGGGGCTGTGGTGCATGCGGAAAGCCAGTGTCGTCAGTGGCTCTTCGTCTCCGGCCTTGGGTCACCCTTGTGGATTAAGTTGCATTAAAGTGATGAACGAGTTGTTTGCAACGATGCTGAGCTGAAGATATGGATAAGCCCATTTGCTGCGGGAGGCCATTGCGGATCCGCTGCGATAACCGGCGCCACCATGCCCTCCCACAGCTAGCCTAGTCGTCAAACGAGATCTCCGCCTCAGCACGCTCGCGCAGGTCGATGCTGGCGTCGATGTCGAGGGGTTCGACTATGATTCCGCTGGCGCGACAGTTCCTTATGAAAGTTGCGAGTCGATTCTCGCCGTCCATTTCCTTTAGGGTGATGACAAGCCCGAATGGAAGTTCTTCTCGCAGTGTCGCATCAAGCCGTTTCTTTGCGTTCAGCTCGAAGCCCCAGTTGGGATTTGCGTAGGTTGTTCTGGGAATGCGCCTCTCTTTTATCGACTCCCGGATGTGCTTCACATTGTTCCATTTGTGAAACTCTGTGCGTGCTTCATCTTCGGTTATGTAAGCGTATAGTTCTCCTTGCCGATTGTTATTGATGGGTACGATGCGCCCATCTTTAATGCGTCCGACTTTTAGGTCGACTTCTGTATTGGTGTAATCGACCCCTTGCTGGCGCGAGCAGGTGGGGAAATAGCAAAGAGTGGCTTTGGCGTAATAGGGTTGCTTGCCTTTTGATTTGGGCACGGGGAGGTTGTAGTTGTACGTTTTGTTTGGCCCGGCGATGCCATGGATGATAAACCGAATCTCATCGTCGGCCGATTGGATGATATCCTCTATCCTGGTCGGCACAGCGCCGTGTCCGATTAGGCATGGGTCACCTGGGTTCGCCCACCCTGAGGCCGAATCGATGATGAGCGCCTTTGCGACCTCTTTGCTCAGGCCCATGACGTCTATGAGATATGCCAGCTTGCGCGCAATCCAGGGTGCGGCAAAGGAAGTTCCGCGACTGCAGTGCTCTGCGCCTTTGAACCAGGTGAGACAGGCTGTATCGCCGTCGCCGCCGAAGTAGGCGACATCGGGCTTTGTGAAGTATTCGAGCACGGGGCCTTTGCGCGTATAGGAGGCTGGCGTTCCGTCCTCGTCTAACGCATTGACGACGAGGGCGTTTACAGAATCTGCGGGGGAGCCAAGGTGCAGAGACCCTCGGCCGAAATCGTCGCTGGGGTTGTTGGTGCCAGCCACCACGAAAATGACGTCGTACTGTTTCTGGATTCGATCGAGTAATGCGGCGACGGGGGAGATTGAGCAAGTCGAGATTTCGAGCGGCGAGCCGAGTGAGAGGTTCCAAACGCGCACGTCGCGGCGGTTCTCCGCAACGATGTGCTCGATTTCTCTCATGAGGGTCAGAAGGCTAAAACGGTTGCTCGCTGTGATGCCGTAGTGTCTCACTCTGAAGTTGCCGCAGCCGTCATCGCGGAGCGGGTTGAGGCGCGCTCCGTCGACGAGGATGGAGGTCACGCAGGTGCCGTGCTTGTACGACATCTCGTTGCGATCGATTTCGGGGTCGACGAGATCGTGTGCTTCTACCCAGTCAGCAAAATACGTATCGTCTGCATCTTCATCGAATAGTGTGTCGATGACCCCGATTGTGGGTTCATTGGCAGGAACCGGAATCGTCCTTGTTCGGGACGGCTTGCGTTTGTCTCCAGCGTCACGGGGCAGGCTCGACCATTCGACGAGCCCCATGGAAATGAGATAGGGCGCCCTGGCCGCCAATTTGGCATATTCGACACTCTTTAGAACGACGGTTGAATCGTCGATCCTGTTGAGGCCGGAATAAGGGATGCCCGTTCTCTCAAAGATATCGGCAAGGCTAAGCTCGGTTTTGTACAGGGTGACAATGGCATCGTCGGTGATCTCGGGTGCCTCTCTGTCCACTGCGAAACGCTTAATGAAGGACAGATCGACTATCGATTGGCAAAACGCTGTTCTGCTCAAGTCGTATTCTCCGAGAATTCTGTTCCACCACTCGCGCTTCCCCTCCTCTGCGAGAGCGGATAGCTTGTCTTGCGTGGCGCAGCCGTCCATCGTCTCATCGACTGCTTGTGCGACTTTTTCGAGCGTTGTAATGGTTTTGTCCAAGGATTCCGGAGTCACACAATGCACAATCTGGTGCCGGGGAGCACCGTTTGCGTCATACCAGTAGCGCGCACCTACTATGGAGCTATCGGAGGTGCCATCCTTTCCGGCAAGGAGGCGCTTCATACGGCTGCTCTTGGGAACCATTTTTGTGTAGTAAGACGATATCACGGGATTAACATTGATGGAATATTCGCCCCACCCGTCTCTGATCGTCTTCAGCTGGGTGGCAAGGAGTCGTATGCGCTTTGCGGGGATGCGGATGTTCTTTTTCAGATTGGGGAGACCCGGCCCGTTGTATTCCGGGTTTTCCTTAAAGAGTTTTGAATTGAGCTTTAGAACGGGGTTCATTCTAGGCCTCCTTCAGCGTTCTCGCCAAGGTGCTCTTCGGTATCTGAGAGAGGCGTTCTATCTCCCTGAGCGTGAATCCTTCCGAGCGTAATTTGGCCGGGTCATCAGCGCTGCGGCCGAGCAGTGCTTTGTAGATGCGGGACAGATAATCGTAGGGATTTTCCGAGCTGCTAAAGGCGATTGCTGATTTGAGAAGATTTTTCATCTCGCCCGGATAAGGAATATTGCTTGAGAGATCGAGGATCTTCTCGAAAAGACGCTTGTCCCTGCTTATGAAATTGTACTTAGAGTAAAGTTTGTCGAGGTTGAATACGGCCAAGTCTGCAAGATCCTCGCGATTATAGCGGTTGAAGTTAATGACCGCATCGAAGCGGCGCGTGATTGCCTTGTCGAACGAGTTGAACAGGTTGGTGGTCGCAAAGATGACGAGGCGCGGATCGGCGCTTTCCAGCTCCTTGAGGAACGCCGAAGTGACGCGGCCCATCTCACGAACATCGTGCGAATTGATTCTGTCCAAGGCTATGACGTCTATCTCGTCGAACAGGAAGATCGCTTGTTCGGGGTGAGGCAGCTTCCCCATTTCCCGGAAGAGAAGGGAGAGGTTCTTCGCCGTTTGCCCCAGTTTGCTGTCGACGATAGCATTGAAGTCGACGGAATACAACTCCCTTTCGAGGTGATTGGCCAACAGCTTGACAGATTCCGTTTTGCCAGTGCCAGGGACACCCTGGAAGAGAAATTTGCTGATGCCCATGTTTCTGCTGAGGGCGTTTTGTATGCCACGCAAGTCCTCGTCGATGGGCTCGGGGAGAAGAAGCGAAATATTGTCGCAATTTTCGCGTGCGATGAAGACGGGGCTGTCCTCGAAGTCTTGGGGCATAAAGGTGTTTGCATCAGAAAGCTGCGCCATGATGTACTCGCCGAGCTGATAATCTCCGTTGTTGTAGAATTCGGAAGCAATGTCGCTAGCGACGTCGCGAAAGGCGATGTCGTTGCCCTCGCAGTGGTAGCGCACCAGATTGAGTACGTCCTTTTTCTTCATTTGATCCTCCGTTCTTGATAGAGTTACTATAGCACAGATGGGACAAAAATAATTCGGAATGAGACGAATAGGAAAGAAAAATAGTCTTGACAGGGTCTCGATGATCCTTATACTAAGCAATTGTCCGACTCGATTTTCTTTGAGAGGAGGTTGTAGCATGGCTAAGAGCGTGCGTGGGCGCGTTCCGATCTACCGAGTGTCCAAGGTCACCGGCAGAATTCGGAAAGTTGGCACGAAGACCAAGACCGTAAGGGTCAAATGAGGCTCCAGCGGCATCTGGAACCTCATCGTTTCAAAGGAGGAGCTGCTTTCTAGCGGCTCCTCGCTTCGTATGATAGCCCATTTAGCCGCAGAGCGGTTGTGCGATGGGCGTGGGCGACGATTAATGCTCGAGAAATCTGGAAATGCAGAAGGGCTACTAGGAAGGCGCATTGCGCATAGGTGATAGATATGGGTATAGCTGGTTCCGAACTCGCAGAGGGGGCGCTCTCGAGAGCGATTGACTGGGCTGTCGCAAAAATTGCAGATGGGGCAAAGCGGAGGAAGGTCGAAAAGCTGCTTGATGAGACGATTATGAGAGCTGCTTTAATATTTTCCACCGTGGATCTCGCATCCAAGTTTAAGGATGCCCATCGCGTGGAAGAGCTGCTGGCTCATCATACGCTGGAAGACAAGTCGAAAGACGATGCTATCGCTTTGTTTCTCGGGGAGGATGCGGATGAAGAAGCGCTTGCTTTCGTTGGAGATTTCTACGACGGAGTAACTTCCATTATGGCTACCGCTGATGAGTCGCTAGCCGATAGGAAAACTCTAGAAGCTATCGAGAAGCTACTAAGTAGTTCCGAAGATGCATTCCACAGCATTGAGGTGTTGTATGCGGCGTTCGATAGGGCTTCAGCCGATGAAAATGCATCCATCGTTCTCCTGGAATCAGCTGTCAAGCAAGTCGAATCGGGGATACTTGAAGTGGATAACATCCTGGAATTGGCTGATCGCATGCTAGATTCCCCTGCCTCGCGCTACCTACGGGCATACAGCTTCTTGTGCTCGGGCCGTCCGGTTGACTTCACTGCGCTACAAGCAATCGATGGGCATGATAGACTCGCGTTGAGTCTAGCGGCTGTTGCCGTTAGCGCTGGGCGAGCCGAAGACGCATTGCAGGCGCTCGACTTCTGCTCGTTTGATACCAGTGACTTCGCTAGCGCTCTGCAAAGTGTGTTGGAGTATCCGAAGAAGCTCAATGGCCAGATAAGAATTGTGGCACCTGAGAACAATGGTGTGATTGGCTTTGTCGAGCTCTTGAATTTCGAGCATGTCTACGGCTGCGGAGCCATGATGGCTGCTGCAGGATTTTCTTTTGGGGAATGCGCAATATTGAATCCCTTGGTGCGAGAAAAGGAACTGCTGGCCCGTGTTTCCATGGCGGCGGCGATTGCGAGTCTTGATCTTATAACCCTGGCTCAAGAGGCAGTTGAAAGCTATCGGCCGTGGTTTGCTGAGCCATTACTGTCGCAATTCAAGCAAGTTATCAGCATGGCTTTGTATCGCCTTGATAAGGATCAAGCTATGGATTTGATCGGGTTGCTACCTAAGGAGCTGGTTATATTTGCTCAAGACGAGCAAAAGAAGATCGCTTTGAGGGAATGCTTGCGATCAGATGTCGCCTTATCCACCTTGTCTTGGGCTGAGGCGAGACGCAATTCTGAGCTGCTGTTTGATGCGGCCGTTACCCTGATACGTCTCGATGAGAGCTGGAGGGCTGAGGTCGTTTCGGTATTTGATCGGTGTCGGGAATGGGCTTTTCCGACGCTAGGAATGCTTGTCTCTTATGTGTTCCTCGTCAATCCCGACGTCAGCTACGAGGATTATTGCGAATTTGGGCGATGCGAAGAAGACGAAGCGACCTATCACCTGGTGGCCTACAAGTTGTTCCGTGATAGGTATCCCGAAAAAGCGATCTCGCATATGGCAAAGGGAATCGAGATCATGAAAAGCGAACCCAAGACGTCCGACCTTCTCAGCTCGCGTATCTGGGTTCCGTATCTGGTTGAAGACGGTAGAGAGGCTGAGGTTGAAGAGCTGGTTGGTGGGGTGCTTCCGTATGCTCCTTATCCTCATGTCGCAGAGTTCTTCGGCGCAATTGCTTCCTGTGCGAGCTCTGATGCCTTGCTTGGGAGCATCGTTGATTCGCTCTTGGATGCGGACTTCAAAGATCCCAAGGCAGCCGAACTGATCGTTCGGTATCTTTCGAGCAAGGGTGAAACCGACCTAGCTGGTCGTATGGCATATGCTGCATTCAAGAAGGGGCCGAGTGAGACATTGGCGATGACTGCGGCTTACTGGCTCATAGACAGCTCTCTTGGCGTCGACGACGACATTGTAGAGTATGCCGAAGAAGTAGATTCTCCGCAGATGAATCTGCTTCTCGCGGGTGTTGCCCATGATGAGGGAGCGCGCGAGAAGCAGAATCTGTATCTCGAGAGAGCGGCATTCAGTGAGGGGGATGCTGCTACTGAAGCGCTCAGGTTGTATGCGGTTTGGAATGCGGGCGATGACGATGGTGAGCCGAGGTCAATCCTGGAAGTGGGGCAAAACACCTACATCAAACTTCGATCGGATATTGCTGGAGAATGCACCTGGGCATTTCTCGCCAATGTCGATGCCGTGAAAACAGAAGGCGCTTCTGGGCCGGCGGGGTTTGCATTCAGCACGCGTTCCAAGGAATTTATCGCTTGCAGAGGCCTTCGGGTGGGAGACCCTGTTTCGTTGGATGGCGGAGCCCATACAGTTATAGAGATAGGGCCAGTAGGCTCTTTGCTTGCGCGTAAGGGTTTTGAGACGATCTCCGAAGCTCCTGGAAGTATTGTCTTTACGGGAACTCCTGAGGAAGCACTGCAGCAATTGGATACGTTGATGAGAGAGAATGCGCCCAGGGGCGAAATCTACAAGAACGGGTATTCGACCGAGGAGGGTGTTCTTTATTTCGGTATAGAGACCGGAGCGCAGCTTACCTCTATGCATCAGCTCGAATTTACCATGCAAACTATTTGCAGCGCTAGTCTCCCTTATAGGAAATGTCCTCTAAGTAGGAACGTGGCTCTCGGCCCTGACTGCATGTTCCTCCTTTCCTACAATGCGCTCATAGTACTTGCTATGCTCGATCTTCCGAAAAAAATAGTCGATGCTATTCGCGAGAGATGTTTTCTTACCGAGAGTACGGCAAGTCGGCTGATTAAAGAAGCTCGGGCGTGGTGCGAAGAGCCGTTTGTGGGCGCCGGACGCCTGTGCCATGACGGCGAGCGCCCGGTGCTTTACGAATACGATAGTGAAAGCAGGGAGTACACGAAAGGCAAATGCTTGCCTCTCATCGCGCAGGTAAGAGAAATTCCAACGGCAAAGCCTTCCCTTGAGAGGCTAGACAAGTCAATTGCGCGGCTTCTCGGGGATAATGAAGTGATTGATATCCAAACGGCTCGCCGTAATGGTTTCGTTTTTGTGACCGAGGATATATTGCAGGCACAAATGGTAGACGCTTTTGAGTTGGTAAGCAGGTGCAGCGTTTCTTTGATGCTTATAACTCTTGGTTTTGCGGAATACGTCTTCAACCAATATGCGAATCAAATGGAAGAATGGGGAGCGGAGCCTGTTCTGGAGGTTGACATTGTGGAGGCGATCCAAAGAGCCATTATCGGCGCTTCGCTAACGATGGGCAATGATGTTGCGGTGGATTCTTCGCGGGATGGCGATGACTGTGCTTCGGCCGATCTTTCAGGGCAGGACGAGCCGAAAGTGTAGTCTCCTATATGTAGAATAGTTTCGATGTTGCAAGCGAGAGCGGCAGAGAAAGTCATGGCCGGTGCAGCGATTCTTATAGGCGAGTCAGCGATAAATCGAGTAAATGGTGTCTGCATTGCTGGGATTCGTGCATTGAGGAGAATCTTCAACGGCATCTATCGAGCACGGTTTTCTCTCCAGCTTCGCAAGTGATCGTGCTTGCCGAAGGGAAGACGGACGATGACTATATCAGAAAATCCTTAAAGCTTCTGTTCCCCGATGTCTGTCATATGTTTAAGTTCTTTGACTACCACAGCGATGCTCAGCCAGAAAGAAATAGTTCGGCATTGGCAAAGCTCTGCAATGCAATTGTGTCTTTGAATTTGCAAGAAAAATTCATTTTCTTGTTCGATAACGATGCAGCGGGAAAAGAGGGCTTACGCAAGACACCTGCCCATCTTCCCGCGAATATGAAAGCGATAACTTTACCGGATCTTCCCTTTGCGGTGAATTATCCAACCATAGGTCCCGATGGCCCTTCACGTAGCGATATTAACGGGCGAGCTGTTGCGATCGAGTTCTTTTTAGGAGATGACGCCTTGACTCGAAGCGATGGATCATATTGTCCTGTTGAATGGACAGGAAGAGAAGGAGGCGCATATCAGGGCAAGCTGGAAGGAGATGGAAAACAAAACGCTCAGCGGATATTCGAAAAAGCAATCGAAGAGTCGCTTTTTAATGGAGAGCCATCCCCCGGCTACGACTGGGAAAAAATGATTCAGTTACTCACGCACATAATCAATACCGCAGCAAGCCTCAAGGAGAATGGGGCGATTCCTTGAGCCGTAATCGAACATTGCTTGTTTGAGTGCGGTATGTCTAAACGGAGAGCTTGAAATCGCTCGTACGTCTTGTCGCCATGCGTGGGTTCTTGCAAGTCGACAATAGAAATCCTTGCCCGAACAGGACGCTTTCGGCGTGAGGCTCGATTTTTTGCATCTGCTTGATGCGCCGAAGTGTTTAGGAAATTATATAATGCATATTTATAGTCTATTTATCTTGTTCGAAAGGGAATGGCGATGAGAGACGAATGCGCCCGCACTATTGAGAAGCGCGCCTTAGAGGTGCTCCATGAGGCATTTGGGGACGAAGCTCGATTTCGCGACGGCCAGCTGGATGCAATTGTGGATGCTGTGGAAGGCGGGCGCACTTTGGTGGTGCAGAAAACCGGCTGGGGCAAATCCCTCGTGTATTTCGTGGCTACAAGGATTCTAAGGGAGAACGGAGCGGGACCGACAATTGTGATCAGCCCGCTTCTGGCGTTGATGGATAACCAGGTTGATGCAGCTGCCGCTTTTGGGGTGAATGCGGTCACGATTAACAGTTCGAACAGAGACGATTGGGACGAGATCTTCAGCCATCTCGAAGACGTCGATGCGCTCCTGATTTCTCCCGAGAGGCTCTCCAATGAGCCTTTCCTTGAGAGGCTCTCAGAGGTTCACGGCACGAAGCTTTTTGTTGTCGATGAGGCTCACTCGATTTCCGACTGGGGCCACGATTTCCGCCCCGATTATCAGCGTATATCGAAGCTCATTGGAGGCTTTCCTCCGGATGTGGCCATTCTCGGAACCACCGCCACGGCAAATGATCGAGTGATCAGCGATGTGCGGCGACAGTTGGGCGACGACCTGTCTGTCGTTCGCGGTGCCTTGATGCGGGAAAATCTCGCCATACAGGTCAATCCGATTCAGACGCGCGAGCAAAGGCTTGCGTGGCTGGTCTGGGCTCTGACAAATGAGACGGTTCTATCGAAGGGGCAGGGAGTTATCTACTGCTTGACGCAGGCGGATTGCGAATTGGTGAGCGATTTTCTCTCGGCGCACGGCGTTTCGGTTTTGCCGTATCACGGCGGCTTGGGAAAGGACGAAAATGGCATCGATCGAGCTAATCAAAATCTTGCGGAATTCATGAACGGCGACGTAAGGGTGCTGGCGGCAACGGTCAAGCTCGGTATGGGCTACGACAAGCCCGATATAAGGTTCGTGGTGCATTTCCAGCTTCCTCAGAACCTCATCACCTATTACCAGGAAATTGGTCGCGCGGGTCGCGATGACCTTCCCTCTTACGCTGTATTGCTCCACGGGCCAGAAGATGAGCGCATCCTTTCTTATTTCATCGAAACGGCCCAGGCGACACCCTCCTTGTTGTCGGATATTGTCTCGATGGCGGAAACAGGAGTGCGTCGCGGAGAGATAAATGAGACGGTCAATGTTCGGGATGGAAGAGTCGCTGAGGCACTGAAATACCTGCAGATACATGATTACATTTACTGTGACGAGGGTATGTATCGCGCTAACCCGAGGAAGCGCTTCGATAGAGACCTCGAAGCCTCACGGCAGGAAGCTTTGCGGCAGATCCGATCTGGCGAGCATCTCGCGCTTTTGGACTATCTGAAAACGCAGGAGTGCTTCATGAGCCGTATCGCCTCGGAGCTCGATGCGCCCGATGCGCGCGATTCTTGCGACATTTGCGCGAATTGCATAGGCGGCTATCTTATTCCCGTAGCTGACGATCTAAAGATCTTGGAAGAGGCGACCGGCTACTTGGGCAGCAGACATGGGACGATAGAACCCCGGAAGAAGCACGCATCGGGGACGTTTATTCCCGCGAATGAACACATGGAGCATGGTTGGGTACTGTGCGCTGACTACTACTCGGCGGCTGGGCAGGAGGTTAGGAAGGGAAAGTATGACCTCAACTCGTTTTCAGTAGAACTCGTTCGGGCATCGGCGGAATTTTTACGAGACAAGGTGAAATCCTGTGGGATCGACCTCATAGTGCCCATCCCCAGCGTGAATCGCCCTCGCCTCGTTGCTGATTTCGCGCGATGCCTCGGAGAGGCGCTGGGCGTTCCCTGCGTGGAGGTGGTGGCGAAAAGCGCCCATGGAAGCACCCAGAAGGATCTGCTCAATAGTGCGCTGCAAGAGAAAAACATCCAGGAGACAACCATGGTGGCCGATGGGGTTGCCATAGCGGATAAAACCGTTCTCCTGGTTGACGACATGGTGGATTCTCGGTGGACTCTATCGGTGGTGTCGGCTAAACTTCTAGCTGCGGGCGCCTCCGCTGTGTATCCTTTTGCATTGGTCAAAACGGGGAACGGGAGATAGCAAAGGGCGTATGTATAGCGAGAAAGAAAAAAACCTCGTCATGGTACTGGGAGATCTGCTTGAAGATCCGCTATCGCAAGCGGAGAAAGAGGAAATGATTCTCGCGCTCGACAAGGCGGGCGACTCCTGGTGCGATATTCCGTCGGGGCTACCCCCATCGCTTCGTGAGCATGTGAATAAGCTACGCCGCCAAAGCCTGAAGTTTTCTTTCGAGATGGAGAAACTGAGCCAACGTGGGGTGAAAATACTGCTTCCCGAGAAGGAGGCTTCCGAGCGTCTCTCGAAAATTTTGGGCTACAAACCAAAATTTCTCTTCTCGCTTGGCGACGCAAACCTGCTGGATTGTCCCGAAGCAAGTTTTCATACGTCCCTTGCAAGCTTGAAGGAAAGCCGTGGTAAAGGCGTTCTTGTGTCCGATCGCGCATTTGACGAGCTTATGAGGGATGAAACAGTAATCACGGCCGTGGCGAACTCCGATGCTTTGCTGGTGGCCGATGCGTTTCGATCCGCTTCGCACCTGGGCGATGACTTCTTGCGTCAAAAGAACGAGAGCGGGGAAGGATCGAGTTCCTCTGCCAATCAACGAAGTGTGTTTGTGTCGGGATCCAGATCCCAGGCGGTGATTCCGAAAGTCGTGCAGGATTCGCTCGAGGCGATAATGAACAACGGCTTCGACATTCTCATAGGGGATTCGGACAAAGGCGTCGACAAGGAAATCATCGACTTCCTGCGTGTCCCGCTTTATGAAAATGTCGTTCTCTACAGCGTCTCCCGCTTTCCGAGGGTTCCCCCAGAGGATGCCTGGCGCGTGGAAACCGTGCAAGCTGACGAAGGGCTTGGCGGCCGAGAAAGGCAGATGGCCAAAGACCGTGCGATGGCCGCGAGAGCCGACTGGGGGTTGGCTCTGTTCAATCCGATCGAGAAGAACAGGTACGGGGCTTTGCAGGTAAGCGCCGGGACGCTTAGAAACGCCATTCAGATGCTGCTAGAGCGCAAGAAGGTGAAGTTCGTTTACTGCTACGAGGGCGATGCTCTTTCTCGTACCCTGAGATCGCTCGATGATCTGGAGAGCGTTATCGAGAGCTACCGCGAGGAGACCCTTACAGGGGCCGAGGCGAAATCGATCAAATCTGCCAAAGGCGTCTCTCCGAAAGACGATGCGGCGGCCGTCAAAGCGGAAAAGATCATGCGGCAATACAGGAAACTGCTTCGGACGGAGCTTCAGGAAGCCAGCGCATCGAGCACGGAGGGCAAGTTGGGGCTCGATGCGCTTGGGTCTTCCGAGCACGGTGTTTTCCAAGAGGTTCTCCCGATGTTTTAGCGCTGCTGCAGTAACTGAATTCACGATGACCATTGTGTCGATTGTCCACTTGGCATGCTCTTTCAGCTTGCCGTCATATGCTGGAGCCGACGTCTTCGCTTTACGGCTTGCGCGAAAACACCTTGGTGATCCGAATGTCGCGTCACTCAAGCCGGTGAACGGGCCAGAGTTCTTCGATTTTTCGGTACATGTCCATGAAGATGAACTTGTCGTCTCCGAGCTCTTCACGAATGTCATCGGGGATCTTCGCGAGATCTCCTACTTTGTTCAATATCACGAAGCAAACATCTTGGTAGTCGAAGCGGAAGTCTGAGATTGTGCGCCATTCTCGTTCGTGGGAGTAGTCGATAGCCTTCCCATTGAACGGCGTGCGATTCTTCATTTCTTCGGGGGCGTAGATTGGGACAAATGGCGTGACATAGGGATAGACTCGCGGATCCCATTGCTG
>OGGQ01002548.1_pt1 | contig 19378 bp, 23 predicted proteins | sample 1571191 | NCBI WGS metagenome assembly OGGQ01 (sample SAMEA2582061, study PRJEB24529) | metagenome | biome: Human gut stool | place: China | collected 2011
TTGGACGCCTCTCCCGCGGCCCTGGGCCTGGCCTCCGGGGAGAAGGTAACGGCGTTCATGGTGGTATTCGGCATCGTGCCCGCCAACTTCCGGCAGGTGGAAGCGCCCATCGTCTACTGCACCGCCAGCCAGTGGCTGACCGGCGGCAGCCAGATTGTCAACCAGGCAGATGTGGGCGGCGTCCATGACGGACAGTGGATCATGGCCACCTCCCGCTGGGTGACGAAGGTCTACAAGCCCGCCGAGCCCCTGCCCAGAACCGGCTACTAAGCAGCAACCGTATCAACCAATCCAGAGGGCCGTCCTGTGCGCGGGGCGGCCCTCCTCTTTTATGAGAAGGAGGAGAATATGATCATGAAAATGAAGCGAGCCGCGGCCTCCGCCCTGACCGCTCTTGCCCTGGGCGTTCTCTGCTGTGTCCCGGCCTTCGCGGCAGACGGCGACGTGGCAGGGGCGGTGGAGCAGACCTGGACGGACGCCTCGGAGCAGATCAAGACCGTGGTGGACAATGTGGTCTTTCCCGCCCTGAGCATGGTGCTGGCCATCGCCTTCTTCGCCAAGCTGGCCATGGCCTACTTCGACTATCGCAAGCACGGCCAGTTTGAGTGGACAGGTCCGGCCATTCTCTTCGTCTGCCTGATCTTCGTCCTGCTGGCCCCCAACTACATCTGGGGCATCATCGGCATTTAAGAGAGGAGAAATCATGCAGAGAGAAGAATTTGAAACCCGGATCCGGGAACTTCTGCCCGGAGCATCGGAAACGGCCCTGGATCACATGGCTTCCTACGCCGAGGAATTGGAACGGGAAACGGAAGAATGTGCCCGGGACCTGTATGACGCGTTCTATGTGGAGCTGGCCCTGGTGAAGCGGGATTATGGCGCGGAGATCGCAGGGAAACTCTTTGACTACGGTGAACACTTCACCTTCAACTTCTTCGAACTCCGCGGCGCGGCGCGCCTCTTAGCCAACGGTTGGTCACTGGAGCAGGTCGAGGCGTATACCGTGGAAAATGGCTGTGACGCTTCGATGGAGGAGGCAGCGGAATCCCGCTCCGCCCTGAGAGCATTTCAGAATGGGGATGTGAACTTCCTGGAAACGCCCGCGGAACGGTTTGAACCGGAAATGGGGTGAGGCGCTATCTTTGTCGTAGACTTTGCGGCAGCCACGATCCTGGACACCCTCATCGACTGGTTCTACGGCCAGGTGGTGGGGTTCCTCGGGAACTTCTTCGCGGAGATGGGCAGCATGGGCGTGGAGCTGTTCGACCTGGACTGGGTGCAGGCGGTCGTCCTGTTCTTCTCCCAGCTGGGCTGGGCGCTGTTCGGCGTCAGCCTGGTAGTGTGCGTCTTCGAGTGCGGCATCGAGTATTCAACCGGCCGGGCAAATATCCAGCAGACAGCCATGGATATCCTGAAGGGCTTTCTGTCCGTGTGCCTGTTTACCACCGTCCCCGTGCGGTTGTACGCCCTGTCGGTCTCCCTCCAGGGAACCTTCGCCGCCGGCCTCACCGGCTACGGCACCAGCATCGGTTCCGTGGGCCAGGAGATCATCGCGGAGCTGGGGGAGATCGACTCCGTGACAGAGATGATCGACAGCAGCTACTTCGGCCTTGGCACCATCACCAGCCCCATTATGATCCTCTTCTGCATCATCCTCATGGCTTACGCGGTGATCAAAGTGTTTTTCAGCAACCTCAAGCGGGGCGGCATCCTGCTCATCCAGATCGCCGTGGGGAGCCTCTATATGTTCTCTATCCCCAGGGGCTACACGGACGGCTTTGTCCAGTGGATCAAACAGGTCATTGCCTTGTGCCTGACGGCGTTTCTGCAATCCACTATCCTGGTGGCGGGCCTCCTGGTATTCAAGGATCACGCCCTGCTGGGTCTGGGCCTCATGCTCTCCGCCGGAGAGGTGCCCCGGATCGCCGGCGCCTTCGGCCTGGACACCACCACCAGCTTCAGCATCCGCAGCGCGGTCTACACCGCCCAGGCCGCCGTCAACACCACCCGGACGCTCATCGGGGCGGTGAAACCATGACACTGACCCTCGGAAGTCTGTTTGACGGTATCGGCGGCTTTCCCTTGGCAGCCGCCCGCTTTGGAATCCGCACCGTCTGGGCCAGCGAGATCGAGACATTCCCCATAGAGGTCACCAGGCGCCGTTTCCCCAGCATGGCCCACAAGGGGGACATTACGAAACTAAATGGTAGGCTGCTGCTCCCCGTGGATATCATCTGCGGGGGCAGCCCGTGTCAGGATCTCTCCATCGCCGGAGCGAGGGCCGGATTGTCCGGCGCCCGCTCCGGCCTTTTTATGGAGCAGATCCGCATTATCAAGGAGATGCGGACAGCGGAGCGGGAGCGCGGCCGCACGGGAACCCAGATCCGCCCCCGGTACATGGCATGGGAGAACGTGCCTTGGGCATTCAGCAGCGGATCGCCCAAGGGGGAGGACTTCCGCATTGTGCTGGAGGAGATCTTGCGGATCCATCACAGCGGTGCAGCGGTGCCCCGCCCCTTCCCATACGCATGGCCTGACGCCGGGGAGATTCAGACGGATGGCTCTTTTTCCATCGCCTGGCGCTGCCTGGACGCCCAGTTCTGGGGCGTCGCCCAGCGGCGCAAGCGCATTTTTCTCATTGCGGATCTGGGCGGCACGAAAGCGCCGGAAATCCTGTTCGATCTTTTCTGCAAACCCCAAGTGTCGGATCCAATCCAGAAAAAGAAGGGGCTGAGGATCGTGTGAAACGTGACTTTGAACTGAACGGACAGATGGCCCTGCTGGGGCAGGAGGACTTATGGGAGGACAGGACGGCTGAATCCCTGGAACGCCGGACACGGCCATCCAGGCTGGATGCTGACCTGATTGCCATCCCCTATCTGTATTTAGACCTATCTCCCGGCTATGTGGATCTGTTCGGAAATCCCTACTGGGAACTCCGCTCCCCCTACCGGGAGGGGGAGCCGCCGCTGAACACCGGCCCGGCCCCACGGGAACCCATCCGCAGCGTCCTGTCCGAAGTCCTGGAACAAGCTCCCGCGGATCGCTATTTCCTCTCTGCCAGAGCGTGCGGCGGGATCCTCCGGCGGGCAGAGGAACGGGGAAAACCGCTGCCTTCGCAGTTGGAAGCGGCGCTGCAGGCACAGACGGGAATGACCAGTCCGGCTCGGAATACTCCAGAACAGACCATTCCCATTGCGTTTGCCGCAAACCAGCGGGATGAGGTACGGGATCTCCATGACGTGGCTGGTGCCCTCGGCGCCCAGCCAGGAATGAAGCAGCAGACATTTGTCGCGGGCTTTTCCGCGGGTGCGGGCTCCACCGCCGGGAGCATCGGCTACTCGGAAGCGGTTGCCCCGACCATCAAAGGTTCCGCCGGCGGGAACTGCATGCCCTCCGTCCTCTGCCTCAATGACCAGGGCGGGGCGGTAATGGAGTGTTCCGATGATATTGCCGGTACACTTCGAGCCCAGGAACACGGCCACCAGCCCCTTGTCTATGAAAACCACGGCATCGACGCCCGGTACACCGGGCCGCACCCTGTGGCACCGACCCTGTCTGCCAGGGCGGGAACCGGGGGGAATAATCTCCCCCTGGTGGAGCAGGAAGCGGCAGAGACCTTCTGCATCACAGGCAACGCCATTGACCGCCAGCCTCAAAACGGCGGCAACGGGATCGGATACCAGGAGGACATTGCCTATACCTTGACCGCCACAGATCATCACGCGGTCTTTTCCCGCCAGCGGGTGGACAAGTTCGCTCACGGTGACATTGCTTCCACGGAGAGCGCGCGGCAGTACAAGGATGCCACGGATCTGGTTCGTCAGCAGAGTGCCGCCCATCCACATCATCTGATCCGCCGCCTCACCCCGCTGGAATGCGAACGTCTCCAGGGGTTCCCGGACGGCTGGACAGCCCTCCCCGGTGCCTCCGATTCCGCACGGTATCGGGCGCTGGGCAACAGCGTGGCCATCCCCTGCGTGGAATTTATCATGCGGGGGATCGTGCTGGCGCTGACGGACTAAATTGTTGGTGTTGCTTCCGTTTCACGCTCTTTCTTATGGAATATTGTGAATAGCTTTTGCCGACCGTCTTCGATATACTTGCGTTGCCTGCAGGAAAGGAGGAAACGCCATGGCGGAAGTTACCAGAAACCTGTGTGCCCAGATCCCGGTCAGCCTGCACAGCCGGATCCGGCAGGAGCAGGAATCGTCGGGCCAGACCCTGAGCGCGTACATGACCCAGCTGATTACCAACTACTATCACATGAAGGAGGACAAAGAGAGTATGAATACCGAAACCAGAACCGTAGCCTTCCAGGTACCGCCGGAGCTGTTCGAGAAGTTCAAAGCTTATCTCCAGCGGAACAGCCTTAAGCAAAAGGAGTTCTTCCTGGCCTGCATCCAGCGGGCGCTCTCGGATGAGGCTGCCCCGGAGACAGCCGAGCAGGAGCCGCAGGACACGGAGCGGGAATCCGAGCCGAGTCCTGAGCAGAATCCCGGCGAGGAAGAATGACCCAGCAACAGCACGCCGCCGGGAAACCGGCGGTGTGCTGCCTGTTCATAAGCAGTCAATCCAAAATTAGGTTGAATTTGTCCTAATCACCGCATATAATAAGGGTGAGGAGGTGGTTGACATGATGATCAACACAGACCAGATGATTTCCATCAGCGAGGCCAACCAGAATTTCTCCAGAGTTGCGCGTATGGTGGATCAGGAGGGGCAGGCGATCATTCTTAAAAACAATGTCCCCCGCTATCTGGTGATCGAATTCTCACAGGCGGAGCAGGAGCAGGTTGCGGCAGATGAAGATGTCCGCGCTATTTCCAAGAGGCTCATCGCCAAAAACCGCCAGGCTTATGAGGAACTGGCGAAATGAATTGCCTGAGTAAGCAGCAGGTTCTCTATCTTCATGAAGAATTGATCCGAGAAACAGGCGGAATCAGCGGGCTGAGGGATGAAGGACTCCTGGAGTCCGCTCTGGCCGCTCCCTTCCAAACCTTTGATGGGCAGCCGTTGTATCCATCTCTCCAGCAAAAGGCCGTCCGCCTTTGCTGCGGGCTGGTAAAGGATCACCCATTCCTGGATGGAAACAAGCGGATCGGCGCCCATGCCATGCTGGTATTCCTGGCGTTGAATGGGGTTGAGCTGGATTATGCCCAGGAAGAACTTTCCGATATTATTTTGCGGATAGCCGCAGGCGCGGCAGGGCAAAAAGAGCTATTGGATTGGCTGATCAACCATGAGCAAAATTAGAGTCTATTTGATGCGGAGGCCGTCACGTCTGTGGCGGCCTTCCCTTTTTGCGAGGTGAACCATGTTTATCTATCCAGACAACCTGAAAGCGAAGGCCACGCTGTGGCTGTGGGAGCTGCGGGATGTGGCCATCCTTGGAGTAGGATTTCTCCTCTCCATTCTGGCCATTGCCCAGACAGGCATCCTGCTCCCCCTGGTGGTCACGGTACTCTATGCCTTCCTGAGCATCCGGCTGGAGGGATCCAGCATTCTGGACTTTCTCCGCTATGCTGTCTACTTTTTGATTTTGAAACAGCAGTATTACGAATGGGGGAAAACCATTGAATAAAGCGCAGAAGAAAGAGCTGCGGCAGAGGCAGACCACCCGGCAGCTCATGGGAATCTACCAGCTTACCGAGCATGGGGCCAAGACCCCTGCTGGTGAGCTGGTTTTCTTTATGGTCAAGCCGGACAACCTGTCCGTCCTCTCCGGGGAGGGCATCCGGGGCCGGATCAAAAATCTGACCGACCTGCTGTGCGCCGCCCCGGAGGTGCGCCTGCTGGCCCTGGACTCCCGGGAGTCCTTCCAGCGCAACAAGGAGTGGTACCGCCAGCGGCTGGAGGCAGAGGAGCTGCCCGCCATCCGGGAGTTGCTGCGGCAGGATGCCGCCCACCTGGACGAGATCCAGGCCGCCACCGCCTCGGCCCGGGAGTTCGCCCTGGTCTACCGGCTGGGGCCCCAGGAGTCCGGCGAGGACATCGCCCGCCTGCGCCAGACGGAGCGGTCCCTGCGGGATCTGGGCTTCCACGCGCGGCTGGCCTCCCGCCAGGATATCATGCGTCTTCTGGCGGTGTACTACCAGCAGGACGTGACCACGGAGCAGTTTGACGCATTCGACGGAGAGAGGTGGATCAAAGACGATGCCTAAGAAAGCACAGAAGAAAAAGAAAACTAAGGCCACACCGCAGCCCCAGGAGGTGCGGCCCAAGGATTTCCTGGACCTCATCGCCCCCGCCGCGGCCAAGTTCAACACGGATCACTTCATCTGCGGCAGTATGTACCGCTGCACCCTGGCCCTGCGCAGCTACCCCGCCGCCACGGAGGAACTGGCCCTGCTCCGCCGTCTGGGAGAAAAGAGCGGCGTCACCCTGAGCATCTACACCCGGCAGGTGACTGCCGCGGAGGAGAACGGCATCCTCCACAACGCGGAGAACAAAAACCGCATGGCCCGGAGCAGCACCAGCAGCATGAAAGCGGCCGTCACCGCCGAGGGCAACCTCCAGGACGTGGCGGAGCTCATCGCCGCCATGCGGAAGAACCGGGAGCCCCTCATCCACTGCGCGGTCTACATCGACCTGGCCGCCCGGGACCCGGAGAGCCTGCGGCGGCTGCGGGAGGAAGTAACTGCGGAGTTGGTGCGGAGCAAGCTGGGGACCGACCCACTCCTCCTGCGCCAGCAGGACGGTTTCCTCTCCGCCAACCCCATGGGCCGCAACACCTTCAAGAGTCAGTATGAGCGGGTGCTGCCCGCCAGCTCGGTGGCCAATCTCTATCCCTTCAACTACTCCGGCAAGACAGATCCCCACGGATTCTACATCGGGCGGGACCGCTACGGATCCAACATCATCGTGGATCTGGACCGGCGGGCGGATGATAAGACGGATGCCAGCGCCCTCATTCTCGGAAATACTGGCCAGGGCAAGAGCTATCTTCTGAAGCTTCTGCTGTGCAATGTCTTGGAGGCAGGTAAGGCGGCACTATCCCTGGATTCGGAGCATGAAATGGAGGATCTGTGCAACGCAGTCGGAGGCTGTTTCCTGGATCTGCTCAGTGGGCAGTATCGGATCAATCTGCTGGAGCCGCGGCGCTGGGATGATGGCAGCGAGCCGGAGGATCCGGACGCGCCGCCCGCCTTCCGTGGTTCCCTGCTGTCCCAGCACATCTCCTTCCTGCGGGACATCTTTCGAGTCTATAAGGGTTTCGACACCCCGCATATCGATGCGCTGGAGCTGATGGTGGAGCAGTTGTATCAGAAGTGGAGCATCTCGGACAAAACAGACTTCCAGCGGATGGGACCCACGGATTACCCGATTCTCTCCGATCTGTACGATACCATTGAGGAGACCTACCAGAATTACGACGGCGAAACGGCCCTCTACCCCAGGGAGATGCTCCGGGATCTGCTCTTGGGCCTCCACTCCATGTGCAAGGGTGCGGACGCCAGATTTTTCAACGGACACACGAATATCTCCACCAGCCGGTTCCTGGTCTTCTGCGTCAAGGGCTTGGATAATGTGGCCCAGAACCTGCGGGACACCCTGCTGTTCAATATCCTCTCCTATATGTCTCACCAGCTCCTCACCGCAGGGAACACGGTAGCGGCTATCGACGAGCTGTACCTCTGGCTCTCCAACCCCACGGCGGTGACTTATATCCGAAACAGCCTGAAGCGGGTACGCAAAAAGGAGTCCGCCTTGATCCTGGCCTCGCAGAATCTGGAGGATTTCGACCAGCCGGGCATCCGGGAGCTGACCCGTCCTCTCTTCGCCATCCCCACCCACCAGTTCCTCTTCAACGCGGGAAGTGTGGATCGAAAGTTCTACATGGAGAACCTCCAGCTGGAGCCCTCGGAGTTCGAGCTGATCCGCTATCCCCAGCGGGGCGTATGCCTCTACAAGTGCGGCAACGAGCGGTATCTCCTGGAGGTCCACGCCCCGCCCTATAAGGAGAAGCTGTTCGGGACAGCGGGGGGACGGTAACAGGAGCGAGGCGCCGCCACAAGGAAAGGCCGGCGCCCTTTCCGGCGCCGGCCCTGTTGATCAGGATGCGGGATCACATCTCAAGCCCCAGCTTCTCCGCGATCTCTTCCGCAGTCAGGCCGGCCGCTTTTGCCTTCTCCATGACGGAGCGCATGGTGACGGGATGGAGAATCTTCTGCTTCTGCGCTTCCAGCGCCTTGATCTCCTCCTGCTTTTTTGCGATCTTCGCGTCGATCAGCGCGACGCGCTCTTCGGTGGTACGAGCGGCCATGTAGGGCACTTCCTTTCCAATATGATGTAACTATGATAAATGACAAATTACGGCTTGTCAATCGGCTTTTGTCGAATGCAGGGACTGAAAGGAGCTTGGAATGAAACAAATCGATATAGAATGCGGGGGGATAATCGAGGGAATGGCCGGATATTGGTCAGACCGGCGAGGTAGGTTTCAACCGGATGGCCGCTCTACGGGAGATAGCCGCCTATGAGCGCAACTGCCATCGCCGCAAAAATCGCCGCGGCGGTTCTCACCGACGAGAACGCCCGGAAGAAGCTGGGTTGGGTGCTGGCGGCGATCCTCTCGCCTATCCTCGTGATCGTGGCGCTGATCTGTATGTACTCCGCCGCCTCCCAGCAGAATCTCTCCACCGTGGAGCTGTGCTTCCACGGCGGGATGATCCCCGACAGTGCCTCACCGGAGTACCGGCAGGCAGTGGACGAGACGCGGGCGAGCTTTGACGTACTGGACAGCTTTGCGGATGAAATCAATGAACAGATGAAAGAAGAAGACGGCCTGGATCGGAACCGGATCAAGGCCGTCTTTTTCTCCCTGTATTTCGGCGGACAGCAGCCTGACGAGGCCGGACTCCAATCCTTTGTGGACTGCCTCGTGACCTGGACGGAGGAGACTCGGACGGTCACAACCGTAGATGAGGAGGGCAATGAGGTGGAGACCTCCGAGACCGTTCGGGTGCCCCATCCCATAGAGGATATGGAAGAAGTCTACCGGCGGATCGCTGCTGCGCTGGGCGTGGAGATCACGGAGGAACACCGGGCCAACGCCAACAGCGTCTACAACCTGGTGGTCTACGGATCCGCGGCCGGGGCAAGCGGCGGCTGGTTCCCCGGCGCAAATGTGCCCTTTATCGGCGCGGACGGCTTCTGCTCCCCCATTGGGGCGGGCTGGGAGTCGGTGGTCACCTCGGAGTTCGGCAACCGGATCGACCCGTTCACCGGCAAGAGGAAAGGCCACACCGGCATGGATCTGGCGGTGCCCACCGGCACGCCCATCCGGGCGGCGCTGCCGGGGACGGTGACGGTGTCCGCTTATGACCAGGGCGGCTACGGCTGCTACATCATGATCGACCACGGCAATGGCCTTTCCACTCTTTACGGCCACAACTCCCAGCTGCTGGCCCAGGTGGGCCAGACGGTGGAGGCCGGGGACATCATCTCTCTGTCCGGTTCCACCGGACGGTCCACCGGCCCCCACCTCCACTTCGAGGTACGGGTGAACGGACAACGCACAGACCCGCGGGCTTATCTGCCGCCGTCAGGGGGGTGACCATCCTGGAAGGCCAAGCTGTTCGGAAGAGGAGGCGGGATATGAACATCGTTGGATATGGCGGCGGGACGGACAGTACCGCCATGCTGGTGGGCCTGTGGCAGCATCATGTTCCAGTGGATCTAATCCTTTTTGCGGATCCGGGAGCGGAGCAGCCACATACCTATCGCTATCTGCAAATCATGGATCAGTGGCTGCGGGAGCATGGAATGCCCCACATCCAGAGGGTCTGGTATACGGATCGGAGTGGGCAGAGGCTGACACTGGAAGAGGAGTGCCTGCGTTCCGCTTCCCTTCCGTCCATCGCATATGGCTGGAAGAAGTGTTCTCTCAAACACAAGGTCGCCCCCCAGGAAAAATTCTGCGCCCATTCCCCGCCGTGCCTGGAAGCATGGAGCCGGGGGGAAAAGGTGACAAAGATGATCGGGTATGACGCGGGAGAGGAAAAAAGACGGTCAGGAGCCCTGCCTCACGATCTGGCGGATCGGAAATATCAGAAGGAGTACCCTCTGATGGAGTGGGGATGGGACAGGAATCGGTGCATCCAGGAAATTCGGGACGCGGGGCTTCCCTTACCAGGGAAGTCCTCCTGCTTCTTCTGCCCCTCGATGAAACGAAGGGAGATCCGAACCCTCTACCACCGGTACCCGGATCTGCTGGCGAGGGCGCTGGCCATAGAGGATCGGGCACGGCCCAATCTCCGCACCGTGAGGGGGCTGGGCCGGAACTATGCCTGGCGGGATTTCATCGAGGCGGATCAGGCCCAGCTGGCGCTCCCCGGCGCGTTTTCCTCTGAGGATCTGCCTTGCTCCTGCGGCGGGGAGACCGGCGAAAAAGAGGGAGGCGAAACCATGCCCGCGTGAGCCTGAAAAACGGCAAGAGCTTACAACGGGTTTTTCATGAGATGATTTGCCAACAACAGGAGGTTGATGACCATGCGGTTACACATTCAGCTGCCGGCCAGAGCCGGCTTGTTCCGTATCTCGGATTGTGAAGCCGAGGCGGTAGTCACCTGGCCGGATGAGGTCTTCCGGGCATTTCTGGAGCATCCCCAAAGGCAGGATTCCCTGAGCGCGATGGCGTGTTACCGGGAGGAGGAAGGGCGCGGTCGTGTCTACTGCGGCGTTCTTATCCTGGGGGAAGGGCGGGAGGGTGGCGTCTTCGCCTACGATTGCGGCCAGCGCTTCGTCTACCTTCCCGGCGCAAAGGCCGTTGTGGACTCCATTCTGGAACAGGCGGCGGAAAAAATCATTCGGGCTGTCGCGGCAAATTCCACTGGCGGCAGATGGCGCCTCTCTTTTAACGCACTCCGTGACCAGATGGGTCTGGTGGTCTCACAGCACAATGGTACCGGCGCCATGCTGCTGGAGCGACTGCGAATGCGTCCGGAAGCAGCGGCGGCCGGCATGGACAGCGGGGGCTTTACGCTCCGCCTGCGTCAGGAGCCATGTCAAAAAGGCCCTCCAGAGGAAGAAAGATTCTCCCAAACCATTCTCTGCCAGGTGGTCGAACAGGGCAGGCGGACGGACCTTCTCTGTGAAACGGCCGGCCCGCTTCCGGCCCTGCTGAAGCGGGCCGCCGCCCGCTCTGCCGGCGGCGGGATCAGCTTCACCGACGCGCTGGAACAGTCCATCCGCGAGCGCGGCGGCACGTCCCGCCGCGTCTATCCCGACGAGGCGGACGCCTTAATCCAGGGCCTTGGCCGCGGAGGCGCGGCGGATCAGCGGGTGGTCATCGACCTGGATGACCACCGGATTCGGGGGGAGTACGATGATCAACTGGAGTTCCTTCATGTGCCGCAAGCGCCGGAACTCAATCAGGAACCCACAATGGGATGATAAACATTCATCGAAAGGAAAGAGAAAATCATCATGAAGAAATCGACCATCACAGTGGCCTTTGAGCAGGAGAAGCTCAAGGCCATTCAGTTTTATCTGGGCAGGAACAACACCTCTCTGGAGGCGGAGCTGGATCAGTTCATGACCCGCCTCTACAAAAAGATCGTGCCTGCCCAGACCCGGGAGTACATTGACAGCGTGGATGGAGGCGGGACGCCGCCCCGGTCTCAGCCGGATGACAGAAAGGGGGAATTTTCATAATGGACAACTTCTACACCTGCAATGAGGATCTGGAGGCCCAGAGGGAACGGGAGGCGGGGCGCACCTTCTCAGCCTTCTGCCTCCGGGAAAAAGGGGACAGCCGCTATCTCGTGACGGAAACCCCCATCGAGTTTCTGAACGCGGCCCACCTTCTCAGCTTCTGCCTGCAGGACGGGCACACGGATGCCACCGCTTACGCCAGGCGGATTCCCGGTGGTTGTGCGTCATCGCGGGAGCAATTTGAGGAGCTGCTGGAGGCCCGCCTGGACAACACAGGGCGGGCCGCCGGAGTCTTTGAGCTGGACTTTGACCGGCAGGTGTTCTCTGCCGTCCAAATCACGAACGGCTGGAAAAGCTACTGGTTCCGAGACATCTCGGCTGCCGCCTGCCGAGCGTTCCGCAAAGAAAACTGCAAAGAAGAACTGCGGTTGGAAAAGTTCCTGGCCCGGTTGGAGGGGCATGCCCTGACAGCATGGGACATCTCCCCCACTATCCATCCTACCAGGAACATCTCATCCGGCGACCTTGCAATCACGGGAACCGCCGGTCACATTGGCCGCCTCCTGACCTTTCTGGCTGCCTGCGAGGATCCCTCCCTTTTCCATCTGCGGGAGCGGCCCGGCGATCATCTGGATCTGTTTGTCAGCTACGATGTGGCCCGCCAGGAGGTACGGGATCGGATGGATCTTCTCCTGCACAGGTCAGATGACGGTCAGTCCAAAGCGCGTACCTGCTTCCTGTCCCCAGAGGAGCAGGCGGTGGTACGCGGGGAAATGGAGGGGTTCTGCCAGCGAGTCTATGGGCAGACGCTGAATGAGCGGTGTATGGATCTATACTTTCATGAGGCTGCCGCTCTGCCCAGGCTGGATCGCGGCAGCCAGCGGCTGGACGTGTCCGCGCTCTCATTCGAGGGCGACATCTCGGAATGCGGCGGCAAGATGGACTTCTATGTCCCCGTAACCTTCGACCCGGACACAGTGTTTGGAACCAATGTAACCACGGAAGCCAACGACGACTGGATCGATGTCTACGCTGGCTATGATCTGGAAACGGGAGAACCGGAGCCGGATCTGACCATCATACTTGCCTGCGGCGACAGGAGCGAGTTTGCATTTTCCTATCCCCTGACGGAGCGTGAGCGGGAGCAGCTCCGGGAGAGGATGGAAGCATACTGCCAGACCCAGACCGGGAAGGGCCTCGCGGAATACCGGGAAGAGCTGCTCTCTGACGGTCCGGAAATGGCTCCGGGAGCGAACATGGGGATGGAGATGTAGGCAGCGAAAACCACCGAATTTGTTGCTGTTGCTGATCAAAACCCGAAAATTTGTGTTGCGTTTGATGAATAGACTTTGCCCGCGGTTTGGGGCATTGTGTGTTTGCCGAAGGGCAAAAACAAATGAAGGAGGAATCATCATGAAAGAAAACAACCCCATCATCGCCCCTGAAGATCTGCTTCGGATCGCAGCGAGGGAAACGCAGTGCCTGATGGATATGCGCAGGGAATCCAAGGAGAGCGGAGCCTTGCCTGACATCCCGGAGGAGCAGGACGAGTTCATCCGGCTCTACCAGAACGGGCTCACGCTCATCGGCAAGGCGTGGAACCTCACCAATGAGGCTGCAGCGGCACTGGAGCATCTGCGGCACACCTCGCCGGCAGAGGACGCAGATGATACCTGGGCAGCGGCGGATGAGGAACCTCTGGATATCCTGTGGGGGCTCTTCAACACCGCGGTTCTGCTGGAGAACCAGGCGGACCGGCAGGCGATCCTCGATCTCACACAGGAGATCATGGCCTTCCACGGCCTTGATGTGCGGACAAATCGGAACTGACCGCCAAGCGATCCCGGAGGCAGGCTGCCCCAAAAGGGCGGCCTGCTCTCGTTTTGCCCCTGTGCCGCCCCGTGCCGCCCCTTGGGAGCGTGGGTGGCATCCCTTCCCCTCCGCCCTCCCTGAACCGCCGTGTGGAGGCCGTGTGCCCGCCCGTGTGGCAAAACCAGCCCACGACCCAGCGCAGCGGTCGTGGGCTGGAGAGGAGGCACAGCATAATGAGTGAGCTTTGCCGCCTACGGCAAAGCGAAGGATATGGAGCTTGTGCCGACGAGAACCGGGGGGACGAAAAGAGTGCTGGATAAAGCGGTGTTATCACCGCCTTTCACACCGCCCCGCAATGCGGGCCGGAGATGCGGTATTCCGCTGGTTTCCAGAGAAAATGGCACTCTTTCCCGCTGGCACAAGTGTTATCACTTTTGAGGCTGTGACTTCACTTGTGCAATCGGATACACCGGAAAGCCGGAAACCATGGCGCTTGTCCCCGTTTCACAAGTGTTATCACGGCCAATATTGCCTGATTTGGAGGAAGACTTATGACAGAAGAAAAAGTCAAATTTTTAATGAGGATTGCACTGGAAACAGACCGGAAGGTCAAGGCCGCCATGCCCCTCTCCAACTGCAGAAGCCAAAATGAATTTGTGGAAAAGGCACTTCAATTCTACTGTGAGTACCTGACTGCACAGGACACCTTCTGCGCCCTGCCGCCTGTGCTGCTCTCCGCCATCCGGGCCACGGTGCAGGCCAGTGAGAGCCGGATCTGCCGGCTGCTGTTCAAGATGGCGGTGGAGCAGGACATGACCATGAACGTATTGGCGGCAGGCATGGAGATCCCCCAGTCACAGCTGGATCGGCTGCGGCCTCAGTGCGTCCAGCACGTGAAAAAGACCGGCGGCAGCGTTCTCCTGGATGACGCGGTGGAGCGCCAGCGGCGCACGGACTGACGTTGCCCGGAGGTGACGCGCCGTGCCCCGCCTGATTTTCAAGTGTCCCTATATCCGGGGCGGTTCGAAAAAAGCAGTCGCCCACCTGAGCAACTATGTCCGGTATATGGCAACCAGGGAGGGCGCCCAGCGAATCCCGGAGCAGACCGCCCAGCTCCCCGCCACAAAAAAGCAGCGGGAGATGGTGGAGCGCCTTCTCCATGATTTCCCCCTCAGCCGGGGCCTCTTCGAGTATGAGGACTATGCTGCCGCGCCTACTCGTGGCAACGCCTCGGAGTTCATCACGCGGGCTCTGGAGGACAACTACGACCAGGCCGCCAAAAAGGAAAACTATATCCAGTACATCGCTCACCGGCCCCGTGCCCAGCGCACGGGGGCCCACGCTTTGTTCACCGGCTCGGACGAATCCCTGACACTCGCCCGAGTGGCGGAGGAGATCGCCCAACACACCGGCAGCGTGTGGCTTCCCATCCTCTCTCTGCGGCGGGAGGATGCGGCCCGGCTGGGATATGACGACGCTGGGCGGTGGAAAGAACTTCTCACCGTCTACGCTGCGGAGATGGCCAAGACTATGAATATCCCTTGGAATCAGTTCCGGTGGTACGCCGCCTTCCACGATGAGTCCCACCATCCCCACGTCCATATGGTCTGCTACAGCGCCGACGGCAAGTCCGGCTACCTGAACAAAGAGGGAATCGCCAAGATCAAGTCCGGCCTCGCCAGAGAGATCTTCCGGAACGAGCTGACGGAGGTCTATCAGCAGCAAACCCAGCGGCGGGACAACCTCACCCGCCAGGCCGGCGAGGCCCTGAAGAAACTGACCCGCGAGATGGAGACCGGCACGCTGGAGAATCCCCGGATCGAGTTCCTTCTGGACTACCTGGCCGGGCGGCTGAAAGACACAAAGGGCAGGAAGCAGTACGGTTATCTGAAAGCACCGCTGAAATCTGTGGTGGACGAGATCGTGGACGAGCTGGCAAGGGATCCCCGTGTCGCCCAAGCCTACGACCTGTGGTATGAGCTGCGGGAGGAGGTGCTGCGCACCTACCGGAATGACCTGCCGGAGCGACTGCCCCTGTCCCGGCAGAAGGAGTTCAAGACCATCAGGAACATGGTCATTCGGGAGGCGGCGCGGCTGGGGGAAGACATGGAGCGGCTGGAGTCCTCAGAGTTGGAGAGCAGCCCGAAGTATGCGGAACCGGAGCTGGGGAGAAGTCCTGGTGGGAGTTCTCCCGCGCCAGTGGCCTCCCAGTTCCAGGAACGCCGGCAAGCGGGGAACGCCCACGCGGACGAGTTCCACCGGCGGCTACTGGCCGCCAGCGTGACCCGGCTGCTGTGCTGTTTGGCAGAACTCTTCCAGGAGCAGGCGCCGTATCCAGCTACTGGGCCCATCCGGTTCACGGATAAGAAGCTTCGGCGGAGAATCCAGGAGAAGAGAATCGCCATGGGCCACAAGCCGGGCGACCACGAGGATCCCAAGATGACTCTATCTTAAATCAAAATTTGTATTGCAAACAGCTATACGAAATGGTATACTGCTTACAGAAAGGCGGTGTACTTGATGGCTACGAAAACAGCAAATGTCACAGCGCGTGTGCAGCCGGAGATCAAACAGAAGGCGGAGGAAATCCTGGATCGCCTGGGCGTTCCGGTATCCGTCCTGATCGACTCCCTCTACCGTCAGATCATCATGACGAACAGCATCCCATATTCCTTCAGCATTCCAACCCTGCCAACGCGGGATTCCATAACTGCGGAGCAGTTTGACGCAATGATGTCGGAGGGGCTCAAGCAGGCAAAGGCAGAACAGGGGATGAATCTGGAGGATGCTTTCAGTAAAATTCGGGAGAATCTCTGAGTATGGTAAAATACCATGTGAAGCTGACGGATTATGCCACAGGTCAGCTGCTGGAAGCGGTGCGCTACATCTCCAGGGTGCTACAGGCACCGGATGTGGCGCTCCGGTGGGCTGACCGGCTGGAGGCGGAGATGGCGGCTCTGAGCAGTATGCCTGCCCGCTACCCTCTGACACCGGAAGAACCCTGGCATTCGGAGGGAATCCACAGAATGCCGGTGGACAACTTCCTCGTGTACTACTGGATCAACGAGGAACAGAAAACCGTCTGGATCACAGCCGTGATCTATGGCCGGCGGAACCAGATAGGTCAGCTCCGCCGGATGCCAACACTCTAAACTGAACACACAATACGAACCGGGAGGCCGCGATGAGCGGCCTCCCTTTTTCATGTCTCATGGGAGGTAAGATGCATGTCCTATATTCCTTTCACCGAGGAGCAAAAACGCCAGGCCGACGCTGTGGATCTGGAGGACTTTCTCCTCCGTCACGGGGAGCGGCTGCTCCCCTCCGGCCGGGACAAGCGGCTGGCCTCGGATCACAGCGTCACCATCCGGGGAAGCCAGTGGTATGATCATGAGGCCAAGACGGGCGGCGGGCCTGTGGCCTTCCTCCAGACCTTCCGGGGCCTCTCCTATGCGGAGGCAGTCACGGAGCTGCTGGGCGGGGAGTGTCCCTATGAACCGGCAAGCCAAAAGGCCCCGGAACCGCCCAAAGAATTCGCCTTGCCCCCTGTCAGCTCCACCCGGCGGCGTCTCTACGATTACCTGCTCCGGCAGCGGTGCGTTGACCGGGGCATCCTGGACGAATTCACGAAGCGGGGGATGATCTACAAGAGCTGCGAGAAGTCCAAGGACGGAACGAAGGAGTACCACAACGCCGTGTTTGTTGGGACGGACGAATCCGGCAAAGCCCGCCACGCTCACAAGCGGGGCCTCTACACCCAGGGCAGGAGCTTCCGTCGGAACGTGGAGGGCAGCGACCGCCAGTGCAGCTTCCACTGGTTCGGTCACAGCAGCCGCCTCTACGTGTTCGAGGGCCCCATCGATCTGCTGGCCTTCCTGACGCTGCACCCGGAGGGCTGGAAGGAACACAGTTATGTGGCCCTCTGCGGCACTTCGGAACACGCCATGCTCTGGATGCTGGAGACCGTGCCGGGCATTCAGAAGGTTGTCCTCTGCCTGGATCACGACGCCGCGGGGATTGAGGCCACAGGGCGGCTGACAGACCTCCTGGCGGAGCGCGGCGGCACCGATGTAGAAGTTCTCCGCCCCATTTGGAAGGACTGGGATGAGGATCTGAAGGCCCTGAACGGCCTCCCGGCCCAACCAGCGGAGGAGCATCCCCAGCTGGAGGCAGCGGGCCCGGTCTGCCGGCGGATCGCCGCCCGGTGCAAAGCGGCGAAGCCGGAGCAGGCCACCGAGCGGATGTCCGCCCTGCTGACCCGGTTCCGGGATCAGATGCACCGGGGGGAGCTGGACGAGGCCGGGGACTGTGCGGAGGCCATGGCTGCCCTGGCTCTGGCGGCGGTGCTGCGGGAGTGCCGCCAGATGGGCACGGCCCTGACGCCGGAGCAGGGGGCCGGGTACCTCCAAAGCCAGATCCAGCCCCACCGGAACCGGGGCGGCTTGAAGGGCCGCGCGGCGGAGATCACCCAGCTGGTGCAGAACGCGGTCTCCAAGAGTCAACGTCTGGGCGTCCGCACGGAGACGCAGAAGCGGGACATCGCCGCCTCCTGGCTGGAGGCGGCCCGCGCCTGCACCCAGGCCGCCGTGAAGCAGGCCGCGGATCAGCTGAAGCATCAGGTGCAGACCCAGGAACAGCAGGAGACGGGCATGGAGCTGACCATGTAGGGAGGCGACAGAATTGACATCTGAAATCATGTTTCTCATCCTCTGCGGCTTTGCGCTGCTGGGAGTGGCCGCAGCCACCCACTTCTCCGGCCAGGGATCTCTGGACAACATTAAGTCTAAAACCGTGGGCGACGGCCAGCACGGCACCGCCCGCTGGGCCACCAAAGAGGAAATCAAAAAGACCTATCATCTGATCCCCTTTCAGCCGGAGCAATGGCGGAAGGGAGAACATCTGCCCCAGGCTCAGGGACTGGTGCTGGGGTGCATCGGAAAAAAGAACAAGGTTACCGCCCTGGTGGACACCGACGACATCCACTGTCTCATGATCGGCGCCAGCGGCGTGGGCAAGACCGCCTTCTTCCTCTATCCCAATTTGGAGTTCGCCTGCGCCAGCGGCATGAGCTTCCTGGCGCTGGATACCAAGGGGGATCTGGCCCGGAATTATGGCGCTGTGGCATCCCGGTATTACGGCTACCAGGTGGCGGTGATCGACCTGCGCAATCCCACCCGCTCAGATGGGTACAACCTGCTGACCCTTATCAACCACTACATGGATCTCTGCCGGACAGATGAAAAGAACCTGGCCGCCCGTGCCAAGGCGGAGAAATACGCCAAGATCCTGGCCAAGACCATCGTGAATCCAGACGGCGAGGGGAACTATGGACAAAACCAATTCTTCTATGATGCCGCTGAGGGTCTCCTCACCGCCGTGATCCTGCTGCTGGCAGAGTACCTGCCGCCGGATCAGGAGCATCCGGAGGAGCGGCGGCACATCGTCAGTGTATTCAAGCTGGTGCAGGATCTGCTGGCCCCGGACAAGATTGCCAAGACCAAGAACGGCTTTCAGCCCCTCATGGACAAGCTGCCGGACACCCACAAGGCCCGGTGGTTTGCCGGTGCCGCCCTCACCTCGTCGGATCAGGCCATGGCTTCCGTCATGTCCACCGTCCTCTCCCGCCTCAACGCCTTTCTGGACTCGGAGCTGGAGCAGGTTCTCTGCTTTGACAACGCCATGAATACCGAAACCTTCGCCTCCCAAAAGTCCGCCATGTTCCTGATCCTGCCGGAGGAGGATCCCAGCAAGAACTTCATGGCCGGCCTGATGATCCAGACCCTCAGCCGGGAGCTGTTCGCTGTGGCGGACGAGAACGGTGGGAAGCTGAAAAACCGGGTGGTGCTGTTTTGCGACGAGCTGGGCACCATGCCCGCCTTCGACATCCTGCCTCTGTTTTCCGCCGGCC
>OGGQ01002559.1_pt1 | contig 19305 bp, 20 predicted proteins | sample 1571191 | NCBI WGS metagenome assembly OGGQ01 (sample SAMEA2582061, study PRJEB24529) | metagenome | biome: Human gut stool | place: China | collected 2011
AGGTAATCATGGAAACCTTTATTGAAGCATGGAATTTAATTTGTGATTATTTAAAAAATCAAATTCCCGAGGTTTCATATAATCTTTGGATTGGTAAAATTGAACCTGTTAATTTAGATTTTTCCAGCGGCTCTGTGGTACTGAAAGTACCAACTCCTTTTCATAGAGACATTATTATGAAATCTTATCAAAACAATTTAAAAGAAGCATTTAATAATGTATTGGGGTCAGAATTCCAAATTGATATTTTAACAGAAGATCAAATGGAACTGCAGGAAGAGACAAAAGAAGAAACAAAAAAAAGTGATGATTATGAATTTACATTTGAAACATTCATTGTAGGTCCGTCAAATAAATTTGCTCATGCGGCTGCTATGGCAGTTGCAACAAAACCTGCAGTACTTTATAATCCTCTTTTTATTTATGGTAATTCCGGACTGGGAAAAACTCACCTGTTATACGCAATTTGTAATGAAATTGAGAAAAATAATCCAAATATTAATATTGTTTATATCAAAGGCGATGAATTTACCAATGAATTGATTGAAGCAATCCGTCGGGGTACTACAGCGGAATTTCGTCAAAAATATAGAAAATCTGATGTTTTGCTGGTGGACGATATTCAGTTTATCGCAGGTAAAGAATCTACACAGGAAGAATTTTTCCATACATTTAATACATTATATGAAGCAAAAAAACAAATTGTATTGACATCCGACCGTCCTCCAAAAGATATTGCAACTTTGGAAGAGCGTCTTTTAACACGTTTTGAATGGGGTTTAACTGCAGATATTCAGCCTCCTGATTTTGAAACTCGTATTGCAATTATTAAAAGAAAAGCAGAATTACTGGAATTTCATTTACCTGACCAAGTTGCAGAATATATTGCAAACAAATTAAAAAATAATATACGTCAGCTGGAAGGTGCTGTTAAAAAAGTACAAGCTTACTGTTTACTGGACGGAGCTCCCCCAAGTATTAAAACCGCACAGGCAGCTATCAGCGATATTATCAATAATGACCAACCTGCACCAATGACCATTGAAAAGATTATTGAAGAGGTAGCGCGTACCTTTGGTACAACTGCAGATGATATTCGTTCATCCAAACGTTCCTCTAACATTTCAAATGCTCGCCAAATTGCAATTTATATTGTAAGAGAAATTACACAGCTTCCTTATGATTCCATCGGCAAAGAATTTGGCGGCAGAGATCATTCAACAGTGGTATATGCAATGCAGCAAATTGATAAAAAAATTCAAAAAGATCCAAAAATGAAAGCGACTGTTGATGATATTATTAAAAACATCCGTGATAGATGATAAATCTATCATTTCTCTTTCTTATTTATTATTCTTTTTTAGCAAGTTGAAACTTTTTTCAACATTCCACAAAATTTTATGGAAAGCAAAAAATTCTGTCCACAAAATTTTTAACTTGTTTTCAACATTCCCCACAAAGTTTTCAACATATTGTTTAAAACTAAAATTCGCTTATTTTTATTCACAAACATTAAACAATCCTTTCACTGCATAAATATGCATACAAAACAAGGTAGATACTGGGCTTTTCCCGTCTTTCAACTTATAAGCCCCCTCTACTACTGATTCTAAATATTAATATATATTTCTATCTATATTAGGAAAAAAAGGTGGTACTATGAAACTTTCTTGCAACAAACAAGTTTTAGTGGAAGCAGTCTCCATTATTCAACGAGCAGTTTCCACAAAATCTTCTATTCCTGCTCTTGAAGGCATTTTGATTAAAACAACAGAACAAGGAATTGAACTATGCGGCTACAATTTGGAACTGGGAATGAAAACAACCATCAAAGCAAATATCGCAGAACCCGGAAAAGCAGTATTAAGTGCGAAACTATTTGGTGAAATTGTTCGTCGTTTACCAGCAGATGATGTTCATTTAACAACAGATGAATCTAATATTACAGTAATCCAAAGTGGACCAAGTGAATTTTCTTTGGTAGGAATTCCTGCTGAAGAGTATCCTGAACTGCCTGCAATTCCAGAAGACGACTCTATTGAAATTACACATAGTCTACTGAAAAGCATGATTAAACAAACCATTTATGCGGTAGCGGATAACGATTCCAGACCAATTCATACAGGTACTTTATTTGAATTAAAGAAAAATCAAATTAATTTGGTTTCTGTTGACGGTTATCGTTTGGCTTATCGAGAAGAATCCATTCAAAATGATTTGGAAATCAGTTTTGTTGTTCCGGGAAAAACACTTTCCGAAATTTTAAAATTATTGAATGATGACGATACAAAAGTCAATATTCATATTGGCAGACGTCATATTATGTTCCAAATTAACGGTTATTTTATTACTTCTCGCTTATTGGAAGGACAGTTTTTAGATTATCATTCCGCAATTCCAAAAAATCATGATACAGAGGTAGTCGTTCAAACACGTACCATTATCGACAGTATCGAACGCGTTTCTCTTTTGATTATGGACAGATTGAAAAGTCCGATTCGCTGCGTGATTGAAGAAGATGAAATTAAACTCTCTTGTTCCACACCAATTGGACGTGCAAATGACCAATTTGAAGTAAAAATGGAAGGAGATCCGTTGGAAATTGGTTTTAACAGCCGCTTTTTACTGGATGCATTGAGAAATGCGGAAGGTGATGAAATCAGAATTTTATTCAGTGGTCAAACAAGTCCTATGATTGTACGTCCAAAAGAAGGAAATTCTTTCTTATTCCTTGTATTACCTGTTCGTTTAAAGTCAGAATAATCACGATATGAAAAAGAGTAATAGAATTGGCTGAAAAGAAAGGCGACTTACGAAATGGAAAACGTAAAAATAAAAATTGATACCGAATTTATTAGATTGGATGCTCTTTTAAAATTCGGAGGCGCTCTCAGTACCGGCGGACAAGCAAAATTAGTAATTCAAGACGGGCTTGTAAAAGTAAACGGGGAAGTTTGTACCATGCGAGGTAAAAAAATGAGACCGGGCGATGTTGCAGAATATGAACATGTACTTTATGAGGTTTGTTCGTCTTGATTATAAAAGAAATAGAAATTTCTAATTATCGAAATCTTTCTCATGTTATATTAAAGCCCATTCCTCAAATTAATGTTATCTACGGACAAAATGCACAGGGAAAAACAAATTTACTGGAAGCAATGTGGATTTTTACCGGAGGGCATTCCTTTAGAGGAGCAAAAGACAGTGAATTAATTGCGTTTGGCAAGACTACTTTTGAAATGGATATGAAATTTTTTAGCGAAGAAAGAGAACAAGACGCAAAAATCAACATGACGAACGGGAGAAGAAGTGTTACAATAAATGATATACCGAAAAAATCGGCTTCTTCTTTGGTAGGAAAATTTTGTGCTGTTGTATTTTCTCCTCAGCATTTATCTCTTGTAAAAGAGGGCCCTTCCAATCGCAGAAATTTTATTGACGGAAGTTTATGTCAAAGTAAGCCGGCCTATGCAAAATTGTTGATGCATTATAATAGAACTTTATCTCAAAGAAATATGTTATTAAAAGAAATTACAAAACATCCCGAATTAAAAGATACTCTTGAAATTTGGGATGAAAAGCTTGTAAAGTTTGGTGTTTCTATTATAAAAGAACGTTTTTCCTATTTAGAACGTTTACAGCCGATTGTAGAAGAAATTTATCATGGAATTTCTTCTCAAAAAGAACATTTTTCTTTAAAATATGATTCTTCTTTTTTAAAAGAAGGTCAAACAGAAATAGAAGCCTGTTTTTTTGAAAAGTTAAGAGCATCTCGAAGGTCAGATTTTATGGTTGGATATACAACAGTGGGACCTCACAGAGATGATATTTCTTTTTATATAAATGAAATTTCCGCAAGGTCTTTCGGTTCGCAAGGTCAGCAGCGCTCGGTAGCGCTTGCATTAAAATTGGCCGAATCTAAAGTAATGGAATCTATTACAGGGGATAAACCTGTTATGTTTTTAGATGATGTTATGAGTGAACTGGATGAAAACAGACAGGATTATATTCTCAATCATTTAAAAGACCAGCAGGTTTTTATTACCTGCTGTGATCCAAATACCATTCATCAATTAAAACAAGGCGCTTTATTTAAAATTTATCAGGGCGAATTGATAGAACAAATGATATTAAAATCTTAGAAAGGTCAAAAGGAGGCAGCTTTATGTATTTACATTTGGGACAAGATACCGTTGTAAAAATGAGTGAAGTTGTTGGAATTTTTGACCTGGAAACATCTACCATTTCAAAAATTACAAGAGAATTTTTGGCAAAAGCTGAGAAATCAGGCAAAGTAATCAATGTTTCAATGGAAATGCCAAAAACTTTTATATTGTGTAAAGATCATAAAGAAAATACCATCGTTTATATTTCTCAAATATCTTCTTCCACTTTGTTAAAAAGAACAAAGTACATGAATGATATTTCAAATGTATAAACTGTATGATTAAGACAGAGAAAGGACGGATGGAATGAGTACTGAAAATCAAAATCGCGAAAATCAAAACGAAAAAGTAGATTACCAAGATTTATTTAATTCTCTGGTGAAAGAAAATGAGCAGAAAGAACCAATGGCAGAAAAAGCAAAGTCAAAAATAAAGCGAAAACAAAAAAGTCAAGAAAAACATCAGCCTTCTGCTTCACAGTCTCAACTGGAATTGAATAAACAACATGTTCCCAATGAAAATTTACATCATAGTTATGCTCAAAATAACAGTAGAACACATGTTCCACAGAAAAAAGGCAGATTTTATCAATCTTCCTGTCCTTATTGCGGAAAAAAAGTAGGATTATTCCGTACTTGGATGCTGAAAAATAAGGGAGATTATTTTTGTCCGGAGTGTGGAAACAGGTCTGCGGTAGTAATAGATAAAGTAATTGTACCGATGGCGATTACCGCTGTTGCAATTAGTCTCATATTAGTTTTGATTTTTACTTTTTTAGTTGATATGCATATTTGGTCTATTATATTAATTTTTATTCCATTTTTAGTCTTTTTTTGCGCATCTGTCTTTTTGGTTCGTTTCAAACGAATTGCTCCTCCCGGTGCAAAACGTAAAAAGAAACCTATTCAAGATGATATGCAGAATACACGTGTCATTTAACGTTATGATTTTGTTTTACCGAAAGGAGAAATTTATCTATGAAACAAGCTCCGTTAGCACTGCCTGTTTGTCCATATTGCGGTCAGCATTTTAGTTATAAGGAAGTTATGAAAAGTAAAGGACAAGAAGATGTCCAATGTCCGAAATGTAAACAGAATTTTAAAGTAATGTTGGAAATGTCATTTAGTATTTTAATTGCTGTTGTAATAATTATTATATTGTTGGTTAATGTTTGTTTATATACATTTATACCTAATATTAGCTTTTTATATATGGCAGGAGTTTTGTTAGCTGGTATCATTGCTATTGTTGCTATGATTCCTCTTGTAATTCGCTACGTAAAACCGGAAAATGCAAAATATTCTACCAGAACAACAAGACAGAAAAAATAAAAATACATTTTGTATAAAAATGGAGGGTTAAACTTGGAGTTTACCGAAATGAATCAACCTGCTGAAAATTATGAAGCGGATCAAATACAAGTTTTAGAAGGATTAGAAGCAGTACGTAAAAGACCGGGTATGTACATAGGTTCCACAGGTCCCCGTGGTCTGCATCATCTTGTTTATGAGATTGTAGATAATGGTATTGATGAAGCCTTAGCAGGATTTTGCGATAAAATTGAAGTAAAAATATTGCCTGACAACATCATTTGCGTTATAGATAACGGCCGTGGTATCCCTGTAGGAAAACATCCGAAAATGGGAATTCCGGCGGCAACTGTTGTGTATACAGTGTTGCATGCCGGCGGTAAATTTGGTGGAGGTGGCTATAAAGTTTCCGGCGGTTTGCATGGTGTAGGTGCCTCTGTAGTAAATGCACTTTCAGAATGGCTGGAAATTGAAATTTATAAAGACGGCGATATTTATACCCAAAGATTCGAGCGCGGCAATATTAAGACAAATTTAGAAATCGTAGGAAAAACAGAGAAAACAGGTACACTGGTACGTTTTAAACCTGACGCTGAGATTTTTAAAGAAACAACAGAATTTGATTTTGAAATATTAAAAACTCGTTTGCGCGAACAAGCATTTTTAAATGCCGGTATTCATATTCAAATCAGCGATGAAAGAGATCCGGATCACATTATATGTGAAAATTTCTGTTATGAAGGCGGAATCAGCAGCTTTGTAGAGTATTTAAATAAAAAGAAAGCAGTTGAATTGGTACATCCGGATATTATCCATTTTTCTACAGTTGCAGATGATGACCAAGCAACAGCTGAAGTTGCAATGCAGTACAATGACAGTTATAATGAATTGATTTTATCCTTTGCAAATAATATTCATACTACAGACGGCGGTACGCATGAAGAAGGTTTTAAACGCAGTTTGACCCGTGTTATGAATGATTACGCCAGAAAATATAATTTACTGAAAGACAGCGATAAAAATCTGACCGGAGATGATGTTAGGGAAGGTTTAACTGTCGTTATCAGTATTAAAGTAAAAGACGCGCAGTTTGAAGGACAAACAAAAGCAAAATTGGGTAATACGGAAATCAGCGGGCTTGTCAGCAATATGATGAATGACAAACTGTCAACTTATTTGGAAGAAAATCCTGCAACTGCCCGTGCTATTTTTGATAAAGCTTTGGCAGCTTCCCGTGCCAGAGAAGCTGCAAGAAAAGCAAAAGATATGGTTCGTCGTAAATCTGCTTTGGAATCCGCAACGCTTCCGGGAAAATTGGCAGACTGCCAATCAAAAAATCCGGAAGAATCTGAACTTTATATTGTAGAGGGTGACTCTGCGGGAGGTTCCGCAAAAGGCGGAAGAGACCGAAAAATTCAAGCAATTTTACCGCTTTGGGGTAAAATGCTGAACGTTGAAAAAGCAAGGCTTGATAAAGTATACGGAAACGAAAAATTAATGCCGGTTGTAACTGCTTTGGGCTGCGGTATTGGTGAAGAATTTGATTTGGAAAAACTTCGTTACGGAAAAGTAATTATTATGGCCGATGCTGACGTTGACGGTTCTCATATTCGTACTTTGCTGCTTACCTTTTTCTTCCGTTTTATGCGTCCGTTAATTGAGAATGGAAATATTTATATTGCTCAGCCTCCTTTATATCGTTTAACAAAAGGAAAAACACATTACTATGCTTATTCCGACCAAGAGAGAGACAAAATTATGCAGGAACTTGGCGGTAATTTAGATATTCAGCGTTATAAAGGTCTTGGTGAAATGGATTCCGAGCAATTATGGGAAACTACTATGAATCCCGAAACTCGTATTATGCTGCGCGTAGAAATGGAAGATGCCGCCATGGCAGATGAAATTTTCACAATTTTAATGGGTGACAAAGTAGAACCAAGAAGAGAATTTATTGAACGTAATGCAAAGTATGTACAAAACTTAGATGTCTAATTTTAATAGAAAGGTATGGTAATACGTAATGAATAAAGGCGACACTCCTCCTCGAAGTATACAGGATGAGGAAGAATATCTGCAGGAAGAAGCAGATATCAAAGAAGTGGAAGAAGAATTGGAAGATGGAGAAATAGAAATAGAGTGGGACGGTTCAGAAGCGGAACTGGTTCCTGATGAAGATGCAGAAGAATTTGAAGATAATTTTGCGGGCATCAAATTAAGTTATGTTTTAAAAGAAGACGAAATTTATGATGCACTGCGTTCTTCAAAAAGCTATAGAAGTGCTCAAAAAAGATTGATTGCCGAAAGTATTATTTCATGCATTATGTCAGGTGTCTTTTTTGCTATGTTTGCAATTCAGATGAATTGGTTAACCTTGATTTTTGCAATATTGTGTCTTATATTGGCGGCTGTTATATGGCCGGCAGCTTGGTATAATATCAAGAAAAATGCAAAAAGATTGACCAGTGGAGAAGAAGTACAAATGGAAATTTATCCTTCCTTAATTGAGATGGGAAAGGCAGAGCCAAAGTGGGTGTTTTCCTAAAGCCCTACTGTAAACAGCCGTAAAACCAATCATTTGTTCGTATTGCAGACAGACTCGACTCATATTACTATTTTACCAATGCGCTGCATTGAACCCTCTGTTTTACCAGACGTGGAAGCCATTATTTTATCCGGTACCATACAAGCTGCATAAGAGGGGGAATTTATTTTGAGAGCAGAAGACAACATTCCCGAATTAAAGTTTGATCATTTATCCATAGAGCGAAATTCGTTTGCAGATGCTTATTTTATTGCTCACAGTACCATTTCTCCAATTTATTTACCTATTGTAAAGGCAGGAATTTGTGTATCTTTGGCAGTTTTATCAGCATCTGTGCTGCCGCTTTATCATACATTTTTTTCCGGCATTGTTGTGCCGGTAATTGCCATTAGTTTTTTTCTTCTTCTGGCTCTCTTTTTTATGGTCGTTTGGCCGGGTATTATAAAAGGACGCGGCGCAAAAATTTTTGATTCCAACCAGATGATGTCTCTGCCTTTTTCAGTTGCTTTTTTCAAAAGTTTTTTTGAAATACAAAACGAAAAAGAAATCATTAGAGAATATTGGACAGAAGTGGACCGTAGCTTGGAAACAAAAAGCATGTTTATTATTTTAGGAGGCCAGCAACGTCCTCTTGTTTTAATCGAAAAAAAGAATCTTTCAGATGAACAACAGAATAAGCTATCTACTTTTTTAGAAAAGGTATTGATATTTAAACATAAAAAAGCAAAATAACTTTTCCACAATTTTTTTTAAAGTTGTGGAAAAAAGAAAGGATAGACTCATATGGAGCAAAAGCAGGTTACAGCGAATTATCTCGTGACAAAAGATGATTTGTATCAGTTTGCAATTGCTGCAATGAAAGATCAAGATAATAAAGTAGAACGATGGTGTTGTCGTTTGATTGGACTTGCCATGGTAATATTCGGTCTGATAGGAGCTATCTTTCTTACAACTTCTGTTTTTCAAAGAATCATTTATCTGTTAATTGTTTTTGCAGGTTTAGCAGTTGGTTTATATTACGATACACTGCATCCCTATTTGATGAGAAAGCAGATAAAAGCCTACGTAAATAAGGAAAAATGTCGGTCAGAACTACTGTTTTTTTATGAAACAGAGATGCAGTTTGACTTAGAAAACTATAGCGCTTCCATACCGTATCATATGCTTTATGAAGTGATAGAAACGAATAAAATTTATATTATAAAAATAGGGATTGACCAAGTAAAATATTTGCCAAAACGTGCAATTACTCCGGAAGATTGTATTTTTATAAACCATTGTTTAGAAACACAGCTAAAAGAAAAATTTAAGCGAGAAGGTGTCCGATAAATGGAAGAAAATCAAGAACTACAAGCGCAGGAAAAAATTATAAATGTTGACATTGAACGTGAAATGAAAAAGTCTTTTTTGGACTATTCCATGTCAGTTATTGTTTCCCGCGCATTGCCGGATGTTCGAGATGGACTAAAACCGGTTCACAGAAGAATTTTATATACCATGTTTGAAAATAATTTGTATCCTGACAGGGCTTACCGTAAATGTGCTGATACAGTTGGTTCTGTATTGGGTAGATATCATCCGCATGGTGACGCTTCTGTTTATGATGCGTTGGTACGTTTGGCACAAGACTTTTCTATGCGCTATATGCTTGTGGATGGACACGGAAACTTCGGTTCTGTTGACGGAGACCCACCTGCTGCTTATCGTTATACAGAAGCGAGAATGAGCAAAACATCAATGGAAATGGTAGCGGATATTGAAAAAGAGACAGTAGATTTTCGTTCCAACTATGATGACCGTTTACAGGAACCTGACGTTTTACCATCTCGCTTTCCAAACTTGCTGGTAAACGGTTCTACCGGTATTGCTGTTGGTATGGCAACCAATATTCCTCCTCACAATATGGGAGAAGTCATAGACGGAATGTGCGCTATGATTGACAATCCCGAAATTCCTTTGGAAGGTCTAATGGAGCATATTAAAGGTCCTGACTTTCCAACAGGCGGTATCATTATGGGACGCAGTGGTATTCGTTCCGCTTATGCGACAGGTAGAGGTAAAATCGTTGTTCGTGCACGTGCGGAAATTGTAGAAGAAAAAAATGGCCGCTTTAAAATTATCGTAACAGAGTTACCATATCAGGTAAATAAAGCAAGACTGATTGAAAATATTGCAGAGTTGGTAAAAGAGAAGAGAATTGAAGGAATTTCCAATGTGGAAGACCATTCTGACAGAAATGGTATGCATATGGTAATTGACATCAAACGTGACGCTTCTCCGCAAATTGTTTTGAATCAGTTATATTCTTTTACACAAATGCAGACAACATTTGGCGTAATTATGCTTGCTATTGTAAATGGAGAACCAAAAACACTGACATTGGCAGAAATGCTCAGTGAATATATTAAATTCCAAAAAGATGTTGTAACAAGACGTACCCGCTTTGATTTAAGAAAAGCAGAAGAACGTGCACATATCTTGGAAGGTTTGCGTGTTGCGCTTGATTTTATTGATGAAGTAATTGCAATTTTGCGCAGTGCAAAATCCATTCCGGAAGGTAAAGCAACCTTGATGGAACGGTTTGGGTTGGATGATGTACAAGCAAATGCGATTGTTCAAATGCGTTTGGGACAGTTAACCGGTTTAGAGCGTCAAAAAATAGAGGATGAATTGGCTGCTTTGGGCATTAAAATTGCAGATTTCAGAGAGATTTTGGAAAATGAATCACGCTTACAGGAGCTGGTAAAAGAAGAAGCAATGGCTGTAAGAGCAAAATTCAACGATGAACGTCGTACGGAAATTGCTGCTGTCAGCGGTGAAGTAGACATTGAAGATTTAATTCCAAGAGAAGAATGTATCTTTACAATGACCAATTTTGGCTATGTAAAACGTCAAAAAATGGATACCTATAAAACACAAAATCGTGGTGGCAGAGGCGTAACAGGAATGACTACCCGTGATGAAGACGTGCCGACAGAAATGTTTGTAATCAACAGCCATGATTATGTAATGTTCTTCACTAATTTGGGAAGAGTATACCGTTTAAAATGTTATGAGGTTCCGGAAGGTTCCCGTACAAGCAAAGGCATGAACATTGCAAACTTACTTCCAATTGCGTCAGACGAACGTGTTACTTCTATCATTCGTGTTCCTGAATTTGATGAGGAAAGCTATCTTGTTATGGTAACCCGCCATGGTATTATCAAACGTACCAGCTTGTTGGCATATAATACTGCACGAAAAGGCGGTGTGATTGCCATTGACCTTGATGAAGGTGACGAACTTGCTTGGGTAAATGTAACAGACGGAAATCAAGAATTATTGGTTGCTACCAAAAAAGGTATGTCTATTCGCTTTAAAGAAACAGATGTACGCGCAATGGGCAGAACTGCTCGTGGTGTGAAAGCGTTGACATTAAAAGAAGATGATTTGGTTGCAGGTATGTGTGTTCTGCATGAAGGTGGTTTGGTATTGACGGTATCTGAAACAGGTTATGGCAGATTGTCTCCTGCAAGCGATTATCGTACACAGACCAGAGGTGGTAAAGGTCTAATCAACTATCATGTAGATAAGTATGGAGATGTTGCTTCCGTAAAAGCAGTAAATCTGGATGAAGACATTATTATGATATCTTCTGACGGTGTTATTATCCGTATTGAAGCCAGCTCTATTCGTGAATGTTCTCGTCCAAGCAAAGGTGTACGCGTGATGCGTGTAGACGGTGTGGAAAGCAAGGTTGTTACCATTGCAAGAGCACCACACGATGAAGAAGAAACCAGCAAAGATATAGAGATAGAAGATGACGGTCAAGATGAAGTACCCGATGAAAATGAGGGTAATGAAGAAACTGTAAATCAACAAGAATCATCGGAAGAATCTTAATCAAAAGGTATCATCTATACAGGATGATACCTTTTTTTGATTTAACGTTGACAAAGGAAGAAGTACTTCCGTATAATAAACATATACCCCTTGCGGTATTGGGAGGTAATATATGAAACAATGTATGGATGCAGATAATTTACATCGCAGATTAAAAAAAATTATTGGACAAGTTCAGGCAATTGACAGAATGATAGATGAAGATGTGCCCTGTGAAGACATTTTGTCTCAAATTAATGCTGCAAAATCAGCATTGCATAAAGTTGGACAAATTGTTTTGGAGGGTCATATTCATCACTGTGTTCGTGACGGAATTGAGCATGGAGATGCGGAAAAAACAATAGAAAATTTTACAAAGGCGGTAGAACGTTTCTCAAATATGTCCTAACTGTTCCGGATATTCCTGATTATTTTAAAAGGGAAAAAGAGGGCATGTCAGTAGATAGAGTGAAAACGATGAAAAAGGCGGAGTATGGCCCAAGAGAATCTTGTTTAAAAAAGATAAGAGAAAAAATTTTCTTTAGTAAAATAAGACCTTCTAAAATTTTTCGGGAGTCTGGGAAAACAGAAGAAACGGTATAATCCAGTTGGCTTTGGAGTAGATTTGATTTTCTGTTCGGAGTCATTAATATATTATTTTAAATCAAAAATCAGTTCCATTTGGAACTGATTTCTTTTTTATAACTTGACAACCTATACCCCTATATGTATCATATACCTATGAGGGTATAGGTACTGGAGGCAGTTATGAAAAAATAATTGAAAAAATAGAACAATTTTTAGAATTGGGCGGCGTTAAAAAAGATATTGTGCTGTTGGTCATTTCAGGAATCTCATTGCTTCTCAGTATTTTTCATGTAGTACCACTGCCATTTGATATTGCATGGGTTGCTATTGTTTTATGTGGTGTTCCTATTGTCTTGGAAGCAATGATTGGTCTTATTACAGCATTTGATATCAAAGCAGATGTTTTAGTATCCATTGCATTAATAGCATCAGTTTGTATCAGAGAGGATTTTGCCGCAGGTGAAATTGCATTTATTATGCAACTTGGTGCGCTTTTAGAAGACTTAACGGTGGCAAAAGCAAGAGCAGGTATTGAAAAATTGGTTCATCTTACACCGCAAACAGCAAGAATCATTTCTAATGGAACAGAACAGATTGTTCCTGCTGAGAAAGTTCAGGTTGGAATGACATTAAGGGTACTCCCGGGAGAAACCATACCTGTTGATGGAATCATCACATTGGGAAAGACTTCAATTAATCAAGCTGTTATGACAGGAGAATCTCTTCCTGTAGATAAAGAAGTGGGAGATGAAATATCCAGCGGAACTGTAAACCAATTTGGTGCATTTGAAATGAAGGCAACAAAAGTAGGCGAAGACAGTTCTATTCAAAGAATGATACGTTTGGTGCAGTCGGCGGATGCAGGGAAAGCAAAAATAGTTGGAATGGCAGATAAATGGGCTACGTGGATTGTCGTAATTGCATTGTCAGCCGCAGGATTAACTTGGGCAATTACGGGAGAAATTATTCGAGCAGTTACTATTTTGGTTGTATTTTGCCCATGTGCATTGGTGTTGGCTACTCCCACTGCAATTATGGCTGCGATTGGTAATTGTACCAAACATGGTTTTTTGGTTCGTCAAGGAGATGCTCTGGAACGGTTATCAACGGTGTCCAAGATTGCATTTGATAAAACAGGAACGCTTACCTATGGTACACCAAAGGTGATTGCGGTAAAAAGTATACACCCCAATTATGCGAAAGAGGATATATATACTTTGTGCGCCTCGGCTGAACAATTATCTGAACATCCTTTGGGAAAAGCAATTGTAAGCTGTTTTAAAGAGAATGAAACTCTCTCGCTCATGGAAGCAGAAGAATTCAATATGATTCCGGGACAAGGAGTTTCTTGCTTAGTAGATGGGAAACAAATACTTGCCGGAAATATCAAATTGTTACAGGAATATGGAATCAAACGGAATGATTCTGTAGAGAAAGAAACAAAACAATATCTTATGAAAGGTTGTACTGTTATTTATGTTGTGATTCATCACATATTAGCAGGATATATAATACTTTCAGATACCATTCGAGCAGAAAGCAAAAAGATGATAGATGAACTGACAAAATTAAAGGTACAGCCTGTACTTTTAACAGGAGATCATCAAGATGCAGCAACTCACATTGCAGGACAGCTTCATATCAAAGAAGTACATGCCGATTGTTTGCCGGAACATAAATTAAATTGGATTGAAGAATATCAAAATCATAAAGAAGCAGTCTGTATGATTGGAGATGGTGTAAACGATGCACCTGCACTCAGAAAAGCAAACGTTGGAATTGCAATGGGAGGTATTGGCAGTGATATTGCAGTAGATGCCGCAGATATTGTTCTTGTAGATGACGATATTAAGGAATTACCTCACTTAATTTCACTGTCAAAAAGAATGATGATGACTATTAAGTGTAATTTAATTTTTTCTTTGGGACTTAATTTTCTGGCAATCTTATTAGCGATTACAGGAATATTAAATCCGGTGGTAGGAGCATTGGTACACAATGCCGGGTCGTTAGTAGTCATTATAAATTCGGCTTTTTTATTAAGATGGAAACAACATAAAAAGTAGTATTTATATTTTTATTTTAACTTAACTGTGATATGATACCTTTATATTATTCTCAAGAAAGAGGGTATTGATATTGAAACAAGGAATCATATTATATCAATCGAAATATGGTGCTACCAAAAAATATGCAAATTGGTTATCTGATAAAATAGGATTTGATTGTATTACTGTTAACAAAGCTGATATCAAAAAAATCACACAGTACGATGTAATAGTACTGGGAGGGGCAATTTATGCTTCCGGAATTTCAGGATTATCTTTTTTGAAAAAACATATGGAAGTATTACGGGGGAAACGATTGGCTGTATTCTGTGTCGGCGCTTCACCTTATGAGAAAAAAGCAGTGGAACAAATATATCAGCATAACTTGAAAGGGGAACTGAAAAATATACCTTGCTTTTATTGCAGAGGCGCTTGGGATGAAAGTATAATGTCTTTTAAAGACAGAACTCTTTGCAAAATGCTGCAAAAAGCTGTGTCTAAAAAAGACCCTTCTGCATACGAACCATGGGAAGTTGCTCTCATGGAGGCAATAGGAAAAAAGTGTGATTGGACAGATGAAACATATCTGACACCTTTGATTGAATATTTATCTCAACAAAAATAACATTTGTCATATTATATTTAAAATATAGTCAATATATCTGTTTTATGTATTATCATATATCTTTATGCCATAATAAAAAGCCGCTGATAAGCGGCTTTTTATTAATAATTTTCAGCTCGAATTTCGAAAAATGCTTGTGGATGGGCACATACGGGACAAACTTCCGGTGCCTCCTGTGCAGTATGAATATATCCGCAGTTACGACAAATCCAAACCGTTTCTGTTTCTTTTTGAAATACAGATTCTGTTTCAATGTTTTTTAATAATGTTCGATATCGTTCTTCATGAGCTTTTTCTATTTTCATAACACCTTCAAACATTTTGGCAATAGGTTCAAATCCCTCCTCTCTTGCTTGTTTTGCAAAGGATTCATACATTTCTGTCCATTCATAATGTTCGCCGTTGGCAGCAGCCTTTAAATTGTCGGCTGTGTCAGGATAACCGTTTCTTAATAATTTAAACCATAGTTTAGAATGAGCGTATTCATTTCTGGCCGTCTCCAAAAAAAGAGCGGCAATTTGCTCATAGCCGTCTTTTTTTGCTTTTGCAGCATAGATTTCATATTTATTTTTTGCCTCTGATTCTACATTAAATGCTCTGAGAAGATTTTCTTGTGTTTTGGTTCCTCGAATATCCATATCAATCCCGTCCTTTTATAAGAATCTTATTTTAATAGGATTGTCATAGTTGATATTGTTTATACAACAAAAGGCTGTGTTATCATAACACAGCCTTTGTTTTATTCTTCAAATTGATATTGATATGATATATTATTTTCGTATAGCACTTGATACAGTTTCTTTGCTTCTTTTTCATAGTAAGCTGCGGAATCGGTTGCAATTTGAACAGAGCCCAAAGTACCGCCGGCTTGCTGACCGTCTGCACGAATATCAGCAAGATCTGCATGTTGTGTAGATAGCCATGCTTCATGATCTGCTTTCACAGATGAGAATACATCACTCGGCAAATTTTGCTGGCAAAGCTCATAAGCATGGTCAACTTCTTTTGCCCATATACCGGCGAATTTTTCTTCAACCTGGAGCATGTCGTTGGTTGTATAGACAGAAGCGGATTCTTCATTATGAGCTGTTGTAATCGGGTTTTGAGAAAAATATTCATCAAAATCTGTATTGTTTTGGGATGACGTACTGCTGTTTGGAGCGACTGTGGCAGACTGCGTGTCAGATTCTGCTTGAGGTACAGAATTTGAATGGGACTGAGTATCCGAAGATAGACTTTCTGCTGCAGAGGAAACAGAGGTAGAAGAAATTTGGGAGCTTTCCTGTCCGTTACCTGAACAGCCGGTAAAAATCATGCCTGACAGCAAAATTGTACCTAAAAGAGCCGCCAATTTTTTAGACGCATTCATATCGAAACATCCTTTCTTTTCAGATTGTTTTCATCATACTATAAATAAGATGAAAAAACAATGTTATCATTTTCTATAAAAATAAGGCTTCCATTAACATAGGTTCTAATGTTTGATAAATTTCATCAAATTGGGAAATAGGCAAAGGATTTACCCCTTTACCTACTTCAATAGTAAATCCTGGCCTCCTAAATCGACAAATAAACCAATCTTTATATCCTCCGTAAGATGCCAATCCCTCCGGTTTGGACAGCAAATATCCGCTTGATGCGGCAAGCCTTTTTGCCATGTGTTCTGCATTGGGAGGAAGATAATCATCAAATCCATAATAAATCTCTTCCCCTTGACTGTGGAAGGCTAATGTATAGCCAAATTCACATTTACGAGTCAAATCTGCCAGATATTTACTTTCCGGTTCACTTTCGGGGTGGGTTCCTCCATATCTTGTCATTGCAGGTCCTATAATACCATCTTCTATTTCCATTTGTCTCAGTTTGTGCCAATAAGCATTGAAATTATGGTTGATATCCACACCGCACGCATTTGACTGCCAATGGGTGGTATCTCCTTTGCTCACTTCTTTTACTAAATTTGTATACTCCTCTGCTGATTCTGCACCATGTATTTGAATTTCTACACCGTCAGGATTCACACATGGAACGACAATCAATCGACTACGATGTAATGCGGCTGCTGCGTCTTTGCCGCATAATGTTTTCCCTTGTTGGGCAGCTTTGCATAACCGCTCGGTAAAACAAAGCAAAATAGATGTTGTAATCCATTCCATCCCGTGGAAAGCAGCAGCAAAAAGAACAGGCTGTCTGCCAAGTTCGCCTTTGCATGTTGATTCCAAGGCAATTAAGTCACGTCCGCAAAGACTTTTTCCATAAATACATTTTTGAAAATAAGGATAAGTAGATGTAATTTCATCTGCAATTTTACATATGTTACCGTAATCACTGGGTTGTTGATTCCACTGATACAACAAAATTCCCCCTTGCTATATGGCTTAGGATACTATAGAATAATAAGAAACCTTACTATAAATTATGCGAATATAGAAACAAGTGCCCCTATATTGCAAGTGTTTTTCCATAGAAAGAAGGATTTTTATGAATTTAACAGAGAAAACATTAAAAAAAGAGTATCAATATCAAGGTAAAATTTTAAAAATGCGTGTTGATAGAGTTGAATTGCCAAATGGAAATACTGCAACAAGAGAAGTAGTGGAACATCCGGGAGGTGTTACCATTGCTGCATTAACCGATAACAATGAATTGCTGTTTGTGCGTCAATTTCGTTATCCTTATGAAACTGTTCTGTTGGAATTGCCTGCGGGAAAACTGGATCCCGGTGAGAATCAGCCCCTTGAGGCTGCCAAGAGAGAATTGCAGGAGGAAACAGGCGCTGTTGGAAAAGATTATATTTCTTTGGGAACATTCTATCCCAGTGCAGGATTTTGTAATGAAGTACTTCACCTATATTTTTGCAGAGTTGCCTCTATTGGAGCAAGCCATCCCGACGAGGATGAATTTATTGAACCAATTTTAATTCCAATAGAAAAAGCGGTTGAAATGGTATTAAACAACGAAATCCCCGACGGAAAAACACAGGTTGCAGTATTAAAAGCAGCTATGCTTATAAATCATAAAAAAGGTTAATCGAAAAAGGTAAAAGCGCAGGTATACATTACCCGCGCTTTTTTATGTATATTATTTCAGTAAATCTTTTACTGTTTTTTCAAATTTTTTGGTACAGTGTCGGCAAGCAGTATCTGCTTTTGTTTCTTTACGAATATCTTTTGCTGATCCCGCTCCTTTTTTTATCGCTTTTTTGATATCTTTTTCTGTCACTTTATAACATTTACAAATTATTTTATCATTTGCCATAATCAATTCTCCTATCTAAAAATAAATAAAAAACGGGATAACTGCTTTGAGTTATTTTTCACTTGCTATTTTACAATAAATTGTATATAATGGAAAATAAAGGAATTATGTCGAATCTTATCAATTTCATGCGAATTATGAAAGAAAGGTAGAATATTCTTTATATGAACCACCATATATTTATTTCAAGTATAACAGAATTACAAAAAGATTTCAAAAGGCAATTTTTGCGTATATGCCAGTATCATCAAATCAGCAGTGAAAAGACTTATTATGCAAGCGAGCATATCATTTGTATGTTAGAGTATATCAAATTTTTTTATCAAAAAGAGCAAATGGATGACAGAACAAGCAAAAAAGCGTTGATATTTGAAATGGTGGATGCATATTCCGATTTCAGATTGCCAACCATACCTATGGCGCATATGTTTCAACATAGCCCAATAGAACATTTATTTTATATTTCATTATGCAGTACAATGCCGCAGCATATTTGGAATTTAAGTTATATCATGCCGCAAAAAACAGTATGTAACAATAAATATCACATTGATTTTGCTCTTTGTGATAGGAAAACAGGAAAAGTACAAATTGGTATAGAATGTGATGGTTTTCATATTCATTATAATACACCTAAAAAAGTAGAAAATAATAATATGCGTGACCGAGAAATAAAAAGGTTAGAGGGATTTGACATTTGGCATTACAGTGGAAGTGAAATTTATCACTCTCCTTTGGCTTTGGCAAAAGAGTTTTGGAAGTACGTTGCAATTACTTTTTATCCGGACCTTTAGTTATACTTTTTGCCTTTTTGGAAACATTCTATCTTTTTTTCATATAATAAAAATAAGGAACATACATAATTTCAAACAAATAGGTTATCCTATAATGAATCTATAAAATT
>OGGQ01002564.1_pt1 | contig 19251 bp, 19 predicted proteins | sample 1571191 | NCBI WGS metagenome assembly OGGQ01 (sample SAMEA2582061, study PRJEB24529) | metagenome | biome: Human gut stool | place: China | collected 2011
GGAAATGCCTGCTTGTCGTTTTCTTTCAGCTATTTCAACTGCTTTTCTCTATCCCGTTTGCACTTTTGCGAAATACCATGAATATAGCAAATAACCCCGTAGGTTTAGACGCAACCGTTGCATGGTATGGTTTTGGATTTATCTTATATGCGGTGTTCGACTTGGTATTTCTCACGGCATTTTATAAAAGCGGCTACAAAGTCGGAAAATCATTTATCCTTGCAGCAATTCCTATGGTTTTTCTCATGGTAGCGATAGAAGCCACTTCCTACATCCCCGCGCTTGTTTGGATGGATAGCTACCAGCCAGAGCATTTGCTGATACAGTTGCCGATTTTAATAGTCGGGATTGTCTGCTATGGCGTATTTGTTCCATTAGCGTATCGAATTTCCGCAAAACGTTTTGAAAAAGTTGATTTGTAAAATCGAAATATTAGCAAAGCCAGCCGAGCCAGTCAACGGTCAAGATGAACGGCGCATATGCACCCGCCGTTGACAGCCCCGCCCGCCTTTGATGGCAGGCGATCAAAGGACGACAGCAATGAGTGCTGCTACAACATATAAAATTTATGAAAAGTGCAATAAGATTCTGCAAAATCAAAATATGCAATTTAAATCGTTAAGCGGCGGCTTTGCAGAACACCTCAAAGTCGCCGCTTCTATATATCATATTCTTTTATACCTGTATCTCCGTTCCATCCTTGAATGTCACTCGGATATCCTTCTCACTGTAAACCGTCACGAAATCCACCAGGCTTGACCACAGCCGCTCATCAAACTGTGTAACCGGCTCCTGTGTCTCCACCGTGTGCAGAAACTGCTCCAGCAGCTTCTTTCGGTCGGCTTTGTCGGCAATCGCCTGAGTCACTTCATCGAACCGCGTCTTGACCGTTTCATAACGGCTGACCAGCCCATTGTATCGCTCGGTATATTCATCCTGGTCGAGAGCCGTCCGGGCGTTCTCTGCCACGCACCGTTCCACCAGCCCCACCACAACCTCCAGTTCTTCCTTCAGTTCTGCCTGACGCTTTTCCAGTTCTGTGCTGTCGCACAGCATGACAATGACCATCCGCGTATTGGCGGTCAGCTCATCTCTCTCTGACAGCAGGATATTGGTCGCCCGGACAAAAGCACCCTTGACCTGTTTCTCTGTGACGTGGGGCGTGCCGCAGGTCTTGCCGCCCTTATACTTATGGTTGCACTGATAGATAACTCGGCGGTATTTATCTGTGGAGTGCCATACCTTCGAGCCGTACCAACATCCGCATTCGCCGCATTTGATCTTGGAGGAAAACATACTCACGCCGCTGTAGCGGTGCTTATCCTTCATCCGCCGCGCCATCTCCGCCTGGACATAGTCGAAGGTGGCAGGATCGATGATGGCTTCGTGGTTGCCCTCCACATAGTACTGCGGGACCTCGCCCTCGTTCTTTTTTGTTTTCTTCTGGAGGAAGTCCACCGTGAACTCCTTCTGCAGGAGCGCATCGCCTTTGTACTTTTCATTAGTAAGGATGCTGCGGACGGTGCTTTGGCTCCAGACTGCCTTGCCGCCCGGAGTCGGCAGTTTCCGCTCCGTCAGCTCCTTTGCGATGGCGTGGCAGGTCAGGCCATCCAGAAATAACTTGTAAATCAGCTTGACGGTCTTTGCCTGTTCCTGATTGACCACAAAGCCGCCGTTGGGACCCCGGTCGTACCCCAGGAACCGCTTGTAAGCCACGCTTGCCTTGCCATCGGCGAACCGCTTCCGCTGACCCCAGGTGGTGTTCTCCGAAATGCTCCGGCTCTCCTCCTGGGCAAGGCTGGACATGATTGTGATGAGCAGTTCTCCCTTGGCATCCAGCGTCCAGATGTTTTCCTTCTCAAAGTAGATTTCCACACCCTTTTCCTTCAGCGTCCGCACGGTGGTCAGGCTGTCCACTGTATTTCTGGCAAATCGGCTGACACTTTTTGTTACTATGAGGTCGATCTTCCCGGCAAGGGCATCCGCCACCATCGCCTTGAAGCCCTCGCGCCGCTTGGTATTGGTCGCAGAAATCCCTTCGTCCGTGTAGATAGCAACAAACTCCCAATCGTCCCGCCCCTTGATGTAATTCGTGTAATAGTCCACCTGCGCTTCGTAGCTGGTGACCTGGTCTTCGTGGTCGGTGGAGACGCGGGCATAACCGGCGACACGGCGTTTCCGCTTGCTGCCAATAGGAACGGCAGTATATTTGGTGATGGTCGCCGGAATCGCCGTTACTTTTCTCTGCGCCATTTGTCTCCACGCTCCTTCCGTAATTGCTTCATGTGTTCGCTCATCTGCCGGCGCCGCTCTGGCGTATAGGCGCCCTTAATGGATTCCTTAAATTTTGCCCTCTGCTCCTCAGTCCAAGGCCGCCCCACGCGTTCCGGCGGCTGCCAGTTGCGGCTTACGGTTCTGCCATCCTTAAAACAGAAGCGGAGTTCTGAAGAGGAAAGCACCTCAACTCGGTCGATCTTCTCACGAAAAGCGGCGGCGTCAAACGCATCCAGCCCAAGTACCTCTGCGGCCATCTGTTCCAGCAAATCCTCCCGCAGGCTGGGGGAATCGCAACCGTTATGCTCTGCGCACCGCCAGTGGCTGACCTTGCTGCCATCTTTGCAGTTCCGTGTTGCCTTGCGGAAATTACAGCCGCAGGATACGCACTTTATCTTCCCCGTGAAGCAGGATGCACCGATGGGATTCGTGCCGTTCTTGCGCCGTTTCATGGACACTTCAGCACGCCGCTCCGGTGTCCAGCAGTCCCGATGCCCCGTGTTCAGGCAGTCCTTTGTTACCACATTGCCGTCCGCCATGTGAAACTCCAGCGTATAGCGTTCTGGCACATCGATATGGTCCACCTTTTCCAAAAAGATAGCTTCATCAAATTCATCAAGCCCCAGAACTTCCGTACAGACTTTAACCATGTTTTTGTGGTTGATGGTGCCGCCCACAGGACAGCCGGTTCCTTTCTTCTTTTTCTTCTTGCTGCCACAGTTCCAGAACTCCATATCGCCACGGTCTGTCCGCTTGTTGTGCATATAGCTCTGACTGCAGTATGGGCATTTGATTTTTCCTGTAAAGCAGGATGTGTTCAGGCTCTTATTTGCCAGTGCGCCAAGTTCCCTGCGCCTTGCCATCTCCTCCTGCACAAAGTCAAAAGTGGCCTTGTCGATAATGGCAGGATGGGTGTCCTCCACATAGTACTGGGGAAGTTCCCCTCGGTTCTTTTTCCGCTGCTTGGAGATAGGGTCGGAGATAAACTCCTTTTGCAGGAGCAGGTTTCCTGTGTAGGTCACATTGGTCAGCACCACCTTGATGTTGGAATCCCCCCAGCGGCAGCCGTCCCTGGTTGTGATGCCCTCGTCGGCAAGCTCCCGCTCGGTTTCCAGCCTGGATTTCCCGTCCAGGAAGTTCCGGAAGATTCTCTTTACAACCTCCGCTTCCTCTGGCACGATGACCAGTTCATCGCCCTCCCATCGATAACCGTAGATGCGGAAGTGGCCGTTGGGGATGCCGTTCTGCATCCGCTTTCGGATGCCCCATTTTACATTGTCGGAAATGCTGCGGCTCTCCTCCTGGGCAAAGGATGCCAGGATTGTTAGCATCAGTTCGCCGTCCCCGTCCATCGAGTGGATACGTTCCTTCTCGAACCGCACCTCAACACCCAGATCTTTCAAATGCCGCACCGTTTCCAGAAGGTCAACCGTATTCCTGGCAAATCGCGAGATGCTCTTTGTCAGGATGATGTCGATCTTGCCGGCCTCGCAGTCGGCAAGCATCCGCTTGAACTCATCACGCTTTACTGTGTTGGTGCCGGAAATAAAATCGTCTGCGTAGACCCCGGCATATTCCCAGTCTGGGTTCTTCTGGATCAGCCCGCTGTAGTAACTCACCTGTGCGGAAAGGGAGTGGAGCATCCGTTCCGACTGCATGGACACTCTGGCATAAGCGGCCACCTTTTTCTTTTCCCGGATTGCGGGAACTGCCGCTTCGATTTTTCTTAAATTCGGCATGAAATCACGCTCCTTTCCGCTACCATACATCACTCTAAAAGGCTGTAAAGTCAACAGATTTCGGAGCATAATGTGCCGAAAAGAGGGTGGTATTTTTCCAGGAACATTGTATCAATCTGACGGTACTCTTCCTCGGTGATAAGCCCCTCCGCAAGCATCCGCCTGACCATGCTCATGGTCGCCTGGTAGAGCTTTTCATTCGTCATCTGCTCCTTACTCATCCGCGCCACCTCCGAACCGGTGCCGGATGTAGCATGCATGGCTGCAGTATTTCCTCGCCGCCTGCCCATAAACCGAAAAAGTCTTACCGCAGCCAGCGCAAGTGACCTCCCGTATCGCCCTGCGGTCAACCTTATCGAGGTGGGCGTTCCACCATTTGTTCCTGCACTTGTCAGAGCAGAACTTCTTTTCCTTTCGGCCGACGTTCTGTGCCACAGGCGCTCCGCAGCAAAGACACCAATGCTCGTCTGCGCCGGTGACCGTCAGCTTATCCTCCTTCTGTGCGTTCCTGCGGCAGAAGGATTTTACTGTATTTTCTGAGATCCCTACTTTCCGGGCGATTGCACCGTAGCCAATGCCCTGCGCCCGGAGAGCGGATACGATCATTCTCTGTTCATTCGTCACCGCTGTCCCTCCAATCTGTAACCTTCTACCTCTGAAAGGACAGAAGCCGGGGATTTCAGCGGATAAAAAAAGGCCCGTGCGCAGCCGACCATCAAAGATCGATTGCACACGGGTTTTCTTGTTTCCTTATTCGGTTTTCAGTGCATAGTCCAAAGAAATCCAGCCAGCTCCGGACTTCAGCCGTCCCCAGCCAGCAGAAGAACCCTGGCCGGACTGAACCTCCACGATGGTAAACACGCCCTTACCGGTAAACTTCCCGGTCTTGGAATAGTCTGTCCCCGGCCCTTTGCGGATGTTCAGATCGGAGATGCTGACCTTGACGGTAAACGGCACATCCGGTGCCGTCTGCGTTGATGTGTTCGGTGTGTAGATGTTTACACCGTTATTATCGAACACGCTATATCCCGGATTGGCATCGGCGCACTTCTTGGCATTAGAGAGGATTTTGTACGCGCCTTTCTGCGATTTGCTGTCAGACCATGCCTTGCGGACACGGTAATAGCCCTCTGTCAGCTTTTCGGGATAATCAGCCTCTGTGTCCCCTGATGTCCCACCGCCAAGCTGTGCTGTGACCTTTGCGGCAAGATCACCCATCCGGGCATACATCCAACTGCCCGGACAGGACTTATTGGCAAACCAGCGGTGGACGGTCAGCACCATCTCATCCGCTTTCGGGGAATAGGCGAGGGTTTTGTCCTTGTCGCCCAGCCACAGGAGCTTGCTCTTACCGTTGCGTTTGCAGATGTCTACACAGAGCTTAATGAGCGTCTGGTAGACCACATCCTTAAACGCATACGGCTCCGTTGTGTCGGACGCGCACTCGATGGTAACCGCCCGCTGGTCGTTGGCATTGGAAGATGAACACCAGGAACGGTTTTTCTCCTCCACATACATTCCCACACGGCCGTCCACGCCGATGCCGTAGTTGCAGCTTGCCTGTCTGGATGTGGGCAGGAAGATATTGCCCAGTGTCTCCACCGAGCATTGTCCCACCACGCAGTGGGGCGTGATGCGGTCGATGCTGTGTGTCCGCTGCCCGGAGTGGTTGGGGCTGAGTTTCGTGTAAGATACCAGTGAACTGTTCGTATAAGCCATTTAATTTTCCTCCTTTTCCGCTCTGTCATGGAGCTGTGCCAGGATTTCCTTCATCTTCTCCGGCACGGGAAGTCCCAGGTGCGCCGCATTCTCCAGAAGACTCACGCCCTCGTTGGAGAGGTAGAAGAAAATAACTGCCGTGCGCAGCACCGAACCTGTGCCGATGACCTGCATATCCAGGATGTTGGCGATCCCCACCAGAAGGAAGATCAGCACCTTCCGGCAGATGCCCTTAAAGCCCACCTCGCTGGAGAGCTTCTTATCCGAAACGGCGCACATCACGCCCGTGAGGTAATCCACCGCCACGAATACCACCAGGGCGATGAGCAGCCCGTCACAGCCGCCCAGGAAGTAGCCCAGCCAGCCGCCGACTGCAGTAAAAACAAATTGAATCAGGTTCCAGAATTCTTTCATGTCGTCATACCTTCCTTTCCCGCTTTCGCGTATGAAAAAAGCGGCTCCCGGATGGGGTACCGCTAACAACAGAAACTGTATTTACTAAACTCCACTGCCGCCCAGCTTTCAGGAACACTGAGCAAGGGTGAAGGAATTAAAAAAAACTGACGCTGTCCGTCCGGGAATCCGCATTTCCCATTCTTCTTTGTTTCAATAACCGCAAACAAAATCGTGCAATATTCCCGTTGCTATCCATCTGCTTCAGAGGTAATATCCACCACGAGGAGGTGGAAGCATGGATAAAAGCTGCTTATTATGCCAGTTGACCGACCTTCGCATTGACACTGTCCTGGACCGGATTGCCTGCTCCGATGAGGTGTATCAGTCCATTCTTCAGACATCAAAGGAATATGCGGAAGAACTGGAGCAACTGGACTTATCTGAAAAAGCGAAAAGGCTCATTGACTGCCACGCCAGTGAGCAAAATGCTTTAGGAAGCCGTTATGGGATCCTGGCGTACCGTTTGGGATTTTCGGACTGTATGGAGTTAATCCTGAGCGCACTGCAAACCCCTTCTTAAAGCAGATCCATTCCGTATGGAGGGCAGCAAGGCACCCACAGGGAACGTTTTCTCCCTATGGGTGTTTTTCTGCCCGGCGCTTAAGAAGAATCCTCTGGTCCTCCCGGGCGTTCATCCTGTATATTGGTGATTTTCGCCATGTAATAAACCTGCCGGAGCGTTCTTGGGAAGAGTACCTCCGGGCAATGGATGATGAGATAAAGCCATGCCGAAGACACCACGCTCTCCCAGACATGGAACTCCCAGGGCAGTTCACCGTGTGTGGCAGTCGTATAAATCAATCCTCCCGTACACCCGTCACAGTTTTGTAACCGGATGCATTCGTCCACATAAAACGCGGCTTCCTCAACATCTCCAAGCATTAAGGCAAGGGCGGCATATCCGAGGGTACCTTCTGTCCATACCAGATCCGGCGCCCCGGCATAATCCTCCGTCTTGTCACTGTACGGTTTAAAACCGGAGAATGTTGATTCTGAGGAGTACGCCTGGTTATAGTATTCTTTTACGGAGCTTTGGACGATAGCCTTATCCTCCGCAAGATATACCTCTTTTGCCGTGGCAAGGCAGGTACGCGCACAGTCAGAGTGGATCACCGAGGTGATGAGCATCCCCGCCCAGGTGGTGCAGTCCAGCGCCCACGCCACGTCCGGCCTGCCGCCATTGATGCCCTGGTAGAATCTGCCGTTTTCCCTGTCGTAGCATTTCAGGCACAGCTGATTCCTGATAAGCTCCGCCGCTTCCTTATATCTTGTATTTCCAAGGACCAGGGAACATCCCGCCAGCGCCTGGAGGGAAGAGCATTGATGCTCTACAGAACACCATTCAATTTCGATATCCTGATAACTGTAATCATCTCCATACGCGCCGTGGCCGCCAGTCAGAAGCCCATATCGCGGATCGCCTTTTTCCGTGACCTGCCGCGATAAAAGCCATTGGCCTGCCTTTTCTATCATCGGCTTATAGGTCAGGTCGCCTGTCTCAAGCGCATAATAACACATCCCCCATACGAGCCACCCGATCGCCCCGGTCCGCACGTAACCCTGGAACAGCTGCCCGATGTACAGGTCATAGGAAAAATTAAAGCTGCCGTCGCTGTTCTGCTCAGTCTGGAGCCTGCCCTGCATCTCGCGGCACAGGTCATAATCCCCGGCGTGTGTAAAGACAAGGAGCGCAAGCCCTGCATCGTAGACCCAGCACCTCGAATTCAGCATATACCCGTGAACGCCGAGGGCGCTGGAGCCGTCCCTGTTATACTGCGGATCGTCCTGCGGGATGAGGTACGATGCCGGGAGCCTGCCAAGGTGATAGGAGTTATTGGTATCAGAGATGCCCACAATCTCTTCCTCGCCATTTTCAAGGATTTTAACCGCTTTGCATATCTTGATGCCCGGATAGGACTGGTTGGAATACCAGATACCGCTCGCCATATCTGTCACCTCATTTCTTCAGTGTGAACTGATCTACAATCCCCATATCGCTGGTGCGGTGCGTGGTAATGATGATGCGTGATTCATCCACATCCACGCAGGAGATATGCGGGACCATCTGCTGCTCAGATTTCACCGCATACCAATGCTCCCCGGAGAGCGGATAAAATTTACTCCCGGAAGCGGAATTCAAAGTAACATAAAGCGTCTGCCCGTTGGACGTCTTGGTGAACTCACTGCCGCCGCTGCCCGCCACTGCACAAGTTTCGGTAACCGTATCCCCGACTGCGAGAGCGGAACAATCCATGACATAGGTCCTGCAATAAGAATGCACATGCCCCATCAGGACAAGATCGACCCTGTTTTGCGAAAAGCACGGCGCCAGGGCATTCCGCAAAAGGACATACTGCTCCTCCTCGGCGGTATTGGTCGGCTGGAAGATGGAGTGGTGGAACAGGGCAATCGTCCAAACCGGCCTGCCGTACGCATTACGGTAATACGCCGCCGTTTCATTGATAAAATCAATGTGCTGCTGGATAGATCCGTCCTTGACGTTGGTGTTAAGCACCAGGAACAGCACATCGTCAAGGCGCACCCAGTAATCCCCGGCGCCGCCCGCCACGCCATAGCCGCTTTCATTGGGCAGGAAGAAATGTCCGGCAAATCCCATGTTATCGTCATGGTTTCCCATAACGGCAAGGAGAGGATGTGTTTTCATCTCCGGAGGGGACAGGAAATTGCTGAACTGCTGTTCCGCAAGCGCCATATCCACCTGGGCGTCCACGTTATCACCGAGGACCGCTATGAAGTTCGCGTCCGGGTATAAGCCAAATGCCTTCTGCAGGCTGTCCCGCCAGTTTGCGGCAGACTCGTCGTTGGTAAGCTGGGGGTCTCCTGCGGCAATAAACCGGAAGGCGCCGCTTACAGAAGGACGGCCGCACAGCTTTGTCTGCCCCGTTTCCGCTTCCCCGGCGTGGAGCGTATATTCCAGCTCCCCGGACGGGATCTGTACCTCGGCTTTATAGGTTACATGGCTGTACTTCTCGGAAAGGTATCCCTTATTCTCCGCTGTGAAGCGGCTGTATCCTGCAATACGCACGCTGGCGTCCGCTGTATCCACAGTGGAGAGGAAACAGAAGTTTCTCCTGCTTCCGCTTGCCCCCAGCATGATTACGACATCGGTGATTTCAGAGGCTACGGCAGGGATGGGAGGCGGCACTTCCGGGAGCGGGCAGAGTACATCCGACCAGAGGATGGTTTCCGCATTGAGGTATTCCGCATCATCGGGAACCAACGCATACAGGTTGATTTTATAATCAACAAAGCGGGAATACCCATATTCAATCATCCCCCGGTGGCGGTCCGTGGACTCCGGGAGCCGGAAGCTCTGCGAGATAATCTGCGCGTCATAGCCTGTAATAAACTCCGGCAGGTCAGGCGTCTCCATCGGCATATCATCTTTGCCAATCCAGCCGCTCAAGGCCTGCCTGACCGAATCCCGGCTTATCAGTTCCAGAGGATTGAATGAACCGCTTGCCCCAAGCCCGATGTAGTCCTCCCGCACATACCCGGTCCGCTGTTCAGGATCGGAAAAATATTCTTCCCTTACGGCATCCGTGACAGGGATGTTCCAGTCCTTCCGCACAAACTCAATCTCATAAGCGTAGGTGGAATCCCCGCCAACTTCAATATCCTCCCAATACCAGTAAATAATTTTCGTTGTACTAAACTCCGTCCTGTAATACCTTACCGGATCGGGGTCTGTCTCTGTCGGTTCCCAGGGAATATACCCGCCTTGCCCATCGGACATGTACGGGTCCGACCGGTCAAAGGCATGGAGGTAATATTCCCATACTTCCAGGACACGCCCGGTTGACCATGTGTAGTATCGTTTCCCGTTTTCATCTGTCGCAGCCACCAGAGGGCAGTAACATTCCAGTTTCCTTGAGTCGCTGCTGACATGGTAAACTGCCACCGCATAAAGGTTTGGATCTTCCCCGTCAGGCAGCCTGCATATGCCCTTTATAACGCCTGTGTATCCCGGATAATAATACTGCTCCGGACGGGTGTACACAGGGTCAATGCGCTCGGCATCGTCCGGGATATTTTCCGCACCGCCCCACATGAGCTTGTACGCATAATCCTGCGGATAATACTCCCCATAGTAGGGCTGCACCTCCCAGGCAGAAGGGTCAAGCATCCTTTTGATGAACTCATAGGCCTTCTGCGCTGCCTCGCGATATTTTTCACTGTTAAATATCTCATGCATAGCATCACCTTTCTCCTGATCAGTCGGAAGGGAGAGTGCAGTAGAATACCAAAAGTGTCGTTGTATCGGAATTGACCCCGGACAGGCCTGCGCCGATATACTCCGCAAAGCTGCTTCCGTTCTTCCGGTTCAGTGTAACGGTTCCCTCACTCCCATCACTGGTGTGGATATGGAAATACGGCCGGTCACGGTAAGGGCGGGTGAAATAGAAGACGCCGTTTCCGATCATCTCCCCAAACTCCACCGTGTATTTCGCATCCGGTTCCGTGATGTCCTGGGCGGAATTGATATACCCATACAGGGAATCGTTAATGGTGGGGATATAAGCGCCCACCGTGATCTTTACTTCCCGGTAGTTAAAGGGGTTCCACTCCATACCCACGATGCGGCTTTCGGCCGAGATCGCCAGAGGCTTGAAGGAAAGGGACAGTTCATCCCCAAGTTCCAGGCTGCCCTTCTGGTAAAGGGAAAGGTCATAGTTGACCGTCCCGTCCGATGCGTTATAGGAATAGCTGATGTCCTGCACAGAGGAGGTTTTCATCACGTCCACAGGCTCCGTATTCCCCACGTGGGAACGGATGCCGATGGTGTAGCCATAGTATTCGATTTCCCCTTCCGCCAGGGCGATGAGCTGCATGATGGCGGCGCGCCTGGTACATTCCTTATTGATCCGCAGCGTCAGTGTTCCTTCCACATCCACCGTCCCAACGTTAAAGGGCGTCCCCAAAAGGAGCGCGGCCAGGATGTCTTTTGCCGTCCCGGACATGTCAAAGGCTTCCACCTTGTATTCCTCATTGTTAAGGATGTAGGACACATGCTCCCCGGTAAACTGGGTGTAGCACATGCCGCCGGAGATGTTCTTTTTGACCTGCGTGATATTGAACACCAGCCCTTCTACCTCCAGGCGGCTGTCCACATCCACATAGCCTTCGCTCTGGCGGGTAAGGAGCCGCACGTCCACCGTGCATTCCCCGCTCAGCTTCTGTACGATGCTGCAGGCGTTGACTGCCTTGTAGGTCTTGAGCAGGTCCCCGGAAGATCCGTCCGCGTTTGCCTCATAGAAATTCAGCGCAGGGTTTGGCGGCACCGCCCGGTACCTTGGCCGGATGGTGCGGTCAGAATCTATCTCCCGGAACGGTGCGCTCCAGCCGATGAAGATCATCCCGGTGATCTTCTCCGGTGCGGGTGGGACGGCATCGCCGCCCTTGTCCACATACTGCTCGGAAAGCAGGTCATCCCCGGCATAATTCAAAAAACGCACGGTAAAACCGCTGACTTCATAAACCGGATGGATAGTCAGGTCCGACTGCACGTTTGTATAATCAGCGTCCCACTCCACAAACGTCATGCCGGATATCACCTCAGGTTCCGGCGGCACTGCGTCATGGGTCTGTTCCACCGTCTGGACGGAGAGCGGCGCTGTCCCTGCGTAATTCATGAATGTGACCGTGTACAGGTTATGGTAGCGGGGGCGGACTGTTTTGTCATAGGTGATGTCCGTGATGTCGCTGCTCCAGCCGATGAACACCATGCCCTCGAATACCTCCGGCTCCGGGGCATATGGCGTGGCGTCCCCACCCTCCGGCACGTCTACGGTGCCGAGGAGGTCATCCTCATCGTAATTTAAAAACCGGACGGTGTAATAGGTCACGCCGTCAAGCACATAAGACATGGGATTCCTCCTTCCTTATGCTGTGCCAAGGTTGCGGATCGCCGCCTGCCCTTGGGAATACTGGATCTGGGAGACCAGCGTGGTGATCGCTTTGCCGTCAAGGTAGATGGGCTGGCTTAAGTTTACCGTTCCGCCAGGGCTGCCGCTGTTCCCTGCGGACATGGCGCTGATGCTCGCCTCCATCCCTGGGATGGCATGTTCCAGGTCCATTTCTTTTGTAAGTTTGCTGATTTCACTGCTTACCAGCCCCCGGCTTCTTTCAATCCCTTTTGCCAGCCCCTGCATGAAGTCCGGCATCCATGTCTCGTAGTCAGACAGCGGCCCCTCATCCGGCGCGGAAAAGTGGAGGAAGGACGCGATCTTCGAAGCGATGCCCGATACCGTATCGACCACCGCGCCGATCATGCTCTTGATGCCGTTGATCAGGCCGTTTATAAAATCCTTGCCCCACTGGAGCGCCTTCCCCGGCAGACTCGTGATGAACGAAATGGCGGACGAAAATCCGTTTGACACCACGGAAAACAGCCCGGAAAGCGCCGAACCGATGCCGGAGACGAGGTTTTGGAAGGCGTTCACCGCCGCGTCTTTCAGGCCCGTGGCAATGGAAACGACAGTGTTTTTGATGCCGTTCCACACAGACGAAACCAGGTTGGAAATGGCCGACCATATGGACGAAGCCGCGTTCTGGATATTGGCCCAGATATTCGTGAAGAACGAAGCAACATTCTGCCACAGGTTGCCCCACCACTGGGGGATCTGGGAGAAGAAATCCAAAAAGGACTGGAAGGCTGCCGGGATCGTCTCTGTAAAAAAGGAAACCAGCCCCTGCCAGATCGCCATGCACGCCTGGGATACCGTCTGCCACAGGTTCCCGAACCACTCAGTGATCGCGCCCCAGTTCTGCACGATGGCGATGATCCCCGCGATGGCAGCCGCTACCGCCGCTATGACCGCGATGATAGGAAGGAGCGAGATGTTGAGCGCCCCGAAGGACACCGCAAGGGCGGCGATGACCGGCGCGAGGGCCGTAAAAGCCACCATCAGCGCACCGAGGATGATAATGAAATTCTGTATCGGCCCCGGCAGGCTCGAAAACCATTCGCTGACTGTCGTGATCGCCGCCACAAGGGGCGGCAGGATGGTATTGGCCAGTTCCATGATCTTTTCCCCCAGCGGCGCGAGGGACTGCTGGAGCTGGCGCGTGTTGGCCTCCATCTGCTGCATGGGCGTCAGGGTGGCGTCGAACATCCCCTGGGCGGAGCCTTTGACGCTGTCATAGGTGCTGCCCACGGAGGTCAGGGAGGTGATGAATTTCAGGTTCCCGTCCTCAGCCATCGTGCCGAACGCCTGCGCCGCCATGTTAAGGGCGTCCTGCTCACCGGTGCAGTTTGCGATATCCGCCACGATGGAGTCAATGACCTGCTTCTGGGTGGCGCTGCCGTTCTGCCATGCCAGGAAAAGCTCCTGGGTCTTAGTGGAGTACAGCCCGATGGAATCCGCGATCGTCCCGTCCGCAAGGCGGGTGGTCACCTCGTTGATGGCGTCGTTGACCTTGTCCAGGTTATACGCGCCGCCCGCAAGGCCGTTCTCCAGGAGCTGGAAATACTCGGACGCTGAGTAGCCCGCCTGGGCAAACTTGCCGGAGTATTCGGAGAGGTTGTCGCCCAGCTCGTTGGTCTTGTCCAGCCCGTTCTGCGTCCCCTTGACGATGTAGTCCATCGCCTCCTGCGCCGTCAGGCCGTACTGCTTCATCAGGGCGTTGACGCCGCGCAGGGTCTCGTTCATGTCGATGCCGTAAAGCTGGTCCAGGGTGAGCGCCTGCTGGGTCAGGTTGGTCAGGTCTGTATCGGAGAGGTCGCCCAGGTTCTTCTTTACCATGATGACCGCGTCCGCCACAGACTCCATGCTGTCGCCCACGCCCACCGCGTACACATCTTTCACTACCTGGGCGGACTCTTCCGCAGCCGTCCCGGTCTCCCCGAAATAGGCGTTGACCTTGGTGACGGCACTTTCCGCTTCGGAGTATGCCTCCACCGCCGCGCCGCCCACCTGCTGGATCTTGTCCCCGACCACGGAAAGCTGGTCTGCCGCTTCCATGACTGCGGCGCCTTTCGTGGCTTCCGCGATCTGCCCCACATCATCCGCCGCATTCCGGGCGGCGTCCCCGGCTTCATTCAGTTCATTGATCAGGTTGCGGATGGCCTGCCCGTCATCCACCGTGTCAATGGCGTCGGTGAGCTGCCGGATATCCGCCCTGCCGCCCGTGGCGGACTTGCCGATCTTCTCGATGGCGGCTTTTAGCTGGTCGGAGTTTGCCGTACCGTTTTTGATGGCGGTTACCAGGCGGCTCCCCAGCACATCGGCGTAATCGTCCACCGTCTTCCCTGTGGCGTCAAAGAGCTTGGTCAGGCGGTCGGTGTTGGTTCGGAGCCGCTCCTGCTCGCTTTGCAGCCCGGAGAGGTCTGTCCGGTAGCGGTTCAGTGTCCCTCTGGTGTCCTCCACCTCCCGCTGGAAGGCGAGGTACTGATCCCGGCCGATGTCGCCGCGCTCAAACGCCCGCATTACACTTTTCTGGGCGCTTTCCAGAGCCTCCAGCTTCTTTTCCGTCTCCTCGATGGCGTCTGTTAACAGCTCCTGCTTCTGGGCGAGGAGGGTAACGTTGGACGGGTCCAGCTTGAGAAGCGTCTCCACATCCTTCAGCTGGCCCTGGGTCTTTTTCAGGCTGTTGTTGACGCTTTTCAGCGAATTTTCCAGCCCTGTGGTATCACCGCCGATCTCCACGGTGATGCCCTTGATTCGGTTTGCCACTGGATACACCTCCCTCCTTAAGCGGCGTTAAAATCTATCGAAATCCTCCTGTGTAGCCAGTGTTGCGTAAGTGCATCCGTCATTGCTGCTCTCGGCGTACATATCGTTGACCAGGCCGATGGTGAGCATCCCCAGGTCGCGGATGGAGATGCCAAGCTGCACACAGCGCAGGAGGAAGAGCGGCGTTGTCATCTGCCGCTCAGTCGGGCGAAGTTTTTTTTAGATTCCACATCGGTCTTCACGTTCAGCCCCCACAGGTCGATGATCTGCGGCAGGATCTGGTAGATGGAGAAGGTGTTAAAACCGTCCAGCCATTCCTCCGGCGTGTCCGGCACGGAAGGGTCGGCGTGCTTCGCCATCACATAGGCGATGTTCTCGAACATCTCCAGGGAGAACAGGTCGAGGCTGGACTCTTCCGGGTTCTCCTTATTTACGGCTTTTTCCAAAGCCCGCAGGTCACGGAAGATGTCCCTCTGGAACTTCATCCGATAGATGCGTGGGATGGCAGCAGACGCTTTAAAAGGCACCTGCCTGCCGTCAATCTCAATGGTCCGTTTTAAGCTCATCAGATCCCACCTCCCAAGTCATCCTCCAGATCCAGCTCACTGCCGAAAGTGGTTTGTGTGTTGTCTGAACCAGTGCCGGGGCCTGTCTGGGTAACCTCCGTATCCGTCCCACCGCCGCTCTCCGTAGTAACCGGCAGATAGACCTCCTGGTACCAGTTGTTGTAGGCTTCCTCCGTGGTAGTGTCGGAAGTCCTCGCCTTGACAAAACCGCCCTCCAGCGGCGCCGCCGTGATGGTGAGCGTTTCCGTCTGCACCTCGATCTCGTCCTCGTTGGTGGCGGACTCGATGGACGGGCGGGTGGCCGTGCAGTTATAGAGGACGTGGCGGATCTTCTTCACATCCCCATCGAACTCAAAGAGCAGGGCGAATTTCGCCGTCTCCACCGTGGCGTCCTCTAAAAGGACGTTGTTGGTGTCCAGCGTCTCCTTCAGCACATCGGTGCGGAAGGACTCCGGCACCATCGCCACCTCCAGGTCGCCCTCATATCCCTGGTTATTAGAGATGGTGTAGTAGGCGTACCCGTCCGCGTAAAAGATGGACGGCTCCCCGTTGGGGTCCAGGGACAGGGAGACCGCGCCGGGGATTGCCACCGGCGTGCCGAAAGTGACCTCTCCGTCATCGCTGACCGTGAGCAGGGCGTAGTGGACGTTGCAGATATTGAACTTGACTTTATTCTTCTTGGGCATCGTTGTTTCCCTCCATTTCAAATGAATACAGGACCTCGTACAGCTTCTCGCTCTCGATCCACACCTCGGAACGGGCATAAAAAATGCCGTGCTGATCCAGCACAGCTTCCACCTTGCTTTCCGCCGCCGGGTCCTTTCGGTCGGTGTAAAGCTCGATCCGCACTTCCTCTATCTTGAAATACACCCTGCCGTCCGCCGGGAAGTGTCCGCTGTCCGGCAGAAGATAACAGAGGAAGGGCGGGTCAGGGGATTCTCCTTCCGCGAAGTGGTCATAGGCGAAGGGGATACCCATTTCCCGTAACAGTGCTATCAATCTTTCCATCTCATCCCTCCAGTGCCTTTCGGATATCCTCTTCCAGCTGCCGGATACCGGCGGCTTCCGCATCTGCGATATGGGGCTTGGCGGTCACACGCCCGCCGCCCCGCTTGGCGTGGCCGAACTCCAGAAGGTGGGCGAGCTGGTAGCGGTTCCGGGAATGGACGGTAAGGGACAGGGAGGAAGCGGTATCTTTCTGCTTTTTCACTGTCCAGCTCTTTGCGTATGTTCCCGTGTTCTTTGGAGCGTTGGCCCGTATTTCATCCCGGACGGTATTCCCGGCATTTTGCACCGCTTCTTTCATCTCATCAGCGGCCAGGCTGCTGTATTCCCGCAGGGAATCCATAATGGTATCCGCAAGGGAACCCACAGACACATTCCTTGCCATGTTACCGCCTCACTTTCTGGCATTTGAACTTCACAGATTTCTTCTTGAAATTCATGTGGTCAATGCCGAGGATGTTATAAATCTCATCACCGTACAGAATGCGAAAACCATCCGAAGTGATCTGAGATACAGACTTGCACCATCGGACCGTGAAGTCCGCCTTGGTGTTGTCCACCACCATCCCAGCGGCGGTACTTTCGCTTGGCGACTCCCCGCTGACAGTGGCGTGGCAGGAATAGAAATCCTCCCAGGTGCTTAAGTGGTTCCCGATCTCATCCACCGTGATGGTATTTTTCTGCACCATGATCTTCTGGTTCAAAAGGGAAATATCCATCAGAATCCCTCCTTCCGGCTGCCGAACAGGAGAGATCGGAGCGTCAGGTTCAGGGCATGATGGTCTGCCTCCTCCCGGTGTTCGTACAGGTACGCCGCCGTGTACATCACGGCAATCTTCCCGTTTTCCGCGTTCTCCAGTTCCGCATCCTCCTCCGTGCGCAGGATATCCTTGCACTGTTTTTCCGATGCGGCGATCAGATGGGAGATCAGCGTATCGTCATCCTCATGGTCCACGCGGAGGTAATTCTTCATTTCTTCCAGGCTGACCATCGTCCTCACCTCCCGTAAAGGGGCGGGGCATGACAGCCAGCCCATCATGCCCCGCTGTATTCCGTATCGTAAAATCAGCCGGCCGCCTTCTGCGCCAGCACCTTGATGGCCTCGGACAGGATCAGCTTGCCGTCCACCCTCTGGGAAGCGAGGAAGCCCACCTGACCGTTTGCCGCGTACAGCTCGTTCAGACGCTTGAAGGAGCGCCCCTGGCGGTCCGCGATCCAGTAGTAGCTGAAGTCACCGAAAGCGATAGTCTTTGCGCTGGCGGCGATGGCGGGCATATAGGCCGAAGTACGCACAGGCCTGCCCAGGATGGTGTCCGGCGTACCGGCAGTCAGGGAGGGCTGCCACAGGTACTGCCCATTGCTGTCCTTCAGCTTGCGGATGGCCTTGATGGTGGAATCGTTCAGCACCCACACAGCGTTGCGGCGGTAGGGAGATTTCAGGGAGTAGAACAGGTCAATCAGTTCATCGGCGGTAATGGCGGTGGAGGACGCAGCGGTGATGCCGGTCTCTGCGCCGCCGCTTGCAGCCAGGATGCCCAAGGGCTTTCCGGAGCCGTCCCCGGTAAAGAAGGCTTCCTCCTCCTTGGCGCCGATGCGGCGGGCAAACTCACGGGAGATGTAGCTTTCCAGGTCAAAGACGCTGTCGTTCAAGAGTTCCTCAGAAACCTTGATCATCGTCCCCAACTTGTACGCCCCGATGGATACCTGGCCGAAGGAATCATCGCTCTCGGTGTAAGCGCCTTCCTCATCAATCCAGGAAGCGGTTCCCTTGGTCGCCACCACCGGGATCTTCCGGTCGCCGCTGGAAGTCTGGATCACCCTGGCAAGCTGGCGGAACACGTTCTCTTCTTCCAGGGCTTCCACCAGGGTGCGCTCATATTCGTCCGGCACCAGATAGCCGCCCTCGGAGTCCGTACCAATCTGCAGGGCATTTACCACAGAGGGCATAGGAGCCTTGGAGCGCATCATGTTCCAGAAATTCTGGCGGTACTCATCGGTGGCGCGGCCGGTCTTTGCGTCCTCCTTGCCGCTCATGGGCTTACCCGTCAGTGGCTTATTCACAGGGCGGTTCAGTTCCGCCTCCAGCGCTTCCTGGCGTTCCAGGCGGGCGATCTCCTTGCCCAGGTCGGTGATCTCCTGCTCCATGCGGGTGTAGGCGGCGTCATCCTCGGCGGACAGGACGCCTTTGTCGTTTCTGTGGGAATCCAAAAAGGCTTTCGCAGCTTCCCAGGCTTTGGCGCGCTTCTCGCGCAGTTCAAGAATCGTCATAGTGGTATCCTCCTTAATGTTTCAAAAGATTGAGCCGCTCGTAGAGACTGTCTACAGAGCGGCCCTTGGGTTTGTGATCTTCGGTTTTCTTAGGGTTGGTCCTGCACTTGGCTGCAATCTTATCCATCAGGGAATTGACCACAGCGGCTTTGGAATACAACATGGACACCGCAGGCGGCTCCATGTCCTCCGGAATCTCCGCCCGTGCCAGGACATCATCGGCAAAGCCAAGCTCTACCGCCTTGTTTGCGTCCATCCAGGTCTCCGCATCCATCAGATGTGAGAGCTTGGCGCGGGACAGACCGGTCTTGATCTCATAGGCGTTGATGATGGAATCCTTCACACTCCCAAGCATCTCGATGGCTTTCTGCATTTCTGCGGTATCACCCATGGCCACGGTCATGGGATTGTGGATCATCATCATGGACACCGGCGATACCAGCACCTTTGTGCCAGCCATAGCAATCACGCTGGCAGCGGATGCCGCGATGCCGTCAATCTTGACCGTGACATTGTGCGGATAGTCCA
>OGGQ01002568.1_pt1 | contig 19229 bp, 18 predicted proteins | sample 1571191 | NCBI WGS metagenome assembly OGGQ01 (sample SAMEA2582061, study PRJEB24529) | metagenome | biome: Human gut stool | place: China | collected 2011
GTGCACCCAGCAGATTGACGGTTACCGTCAAATCCGCAGCAGACAGATGTTCAATCTGGTTCTTTGGTCCAATCATTTTTACCGTGAGCTGACTGGTGTCTACGGTCATATTATATGTGGTTGGTGCGTTCATAATGCTGATGTCTGTCACAACAAATTCTTTTTCTACCAAATTCGAAGCATCCAACGCCAGATTTACAGAAGTAACGCCCGAAAGATTCTCATAGTTCTCCGGAATTTCCAGTGGGAAGTCCTTAGAATAGCCAATTCCAATATCCGAAAGTGAAATCTGTCCAATGCTGAACGCTGTTTCCGCATCCAAATTGGCATCAGAAGTTGCCAGCGTAATATGGTCTTCCGACTGTTTCAGCAAACTCCGCAGGTATGCTTCATCAAAGTTTGTTGGCACATTTCGCAGCTGGTATGTAATATCCAAGGTCTGTGTATACTGCACCGGAATTTCTACCGCATAATTTGAAAGTGTATATTCCAAATAGGTGCTTTCTACTGGTGTATCGTTTTCATCTCGGAATTCCAGCTGGTCGGTCGTCAAAATCGTTGTTGCGGAAAGTTCCCGTTCTTTCGGAATCACCGCTGCTGCATAGCTGATTCGATTCATAATGGTTTCCGGCCCTGTCACTTCCACTTCGTTCGGTGTCACCTTGACATCTTCTGTATTGATAACACAGGTGCTGGAACTGGTGATTTTTCCGATGTCGCCTTGAATCGGATACTTTTTCGTGACCATCTTATCAAACCGCACATTGACGGATTTCGGAGAAATGGACTTCACAGTAAACTGTGTGCCGTCTTTGCTGGAAACGCTGATGTCCAATGTTTTCACGCCCGAAGAAGTGACATTTTCTACGACTGGCGTTGCAATCATATCATTGGCATCTAAGTTTCCGACTTGTGAACGGTTGCCCTCGATTTGCACGGTAACTTCTTTCACGCTGTAATCAATCACACTGTATCCATTGAGTTCCGCTGCCGTTCCCGCAATATCCACCGTCAAGGGAATGTGAGAGATGGTACGGGGTGTGGTCGGATACAAGTTGATGGAAATCGCAAACCAAAGAAAAATTGCCGTGATAATCGAAAAAATCATCGTTCCCATACGGGTATTGAACAGATAGGAAAATAAGCGAAACCGTTTTTTTTCTGGATTCTTTGCTGTCTTCATGGCTGCTCTTTCTCCTTTTTCGATTTAATAAACGGAATTTTCCGAGCAGCTTTCCGAATGGCAGAATCCGTATCCGTCTGAATCAGGCGGTCTGTCAGCAATTGTTTCAGCTGTTCCCGTGTAAATCCGCTTTTCAGCAGCCCATTTTCTGCAACAGAAATTGAACCGGTTTCCTCCGATACCACGATGACAATCGCATCTGAATTTTCACTCATGCCGATGGCTGCCCGATGGCGAGAACCCAACTTTTTATTGACAAGTTCTTCTTTCTGCGGCTTCGGCAGGAAGCAGGCAGCTGCTAAAATCATGCCATCTCGCATAATAACTGCCCCGTCATGCAGCGGCGTTTTCGGGTAAAAAATATTCCCGAATAATTCCTTGCTGGGCGTTGCATTCAAAATTGTTCCGTTGTCAATCTGTTCGCCTAGACGTGTCTGCCGTTCGACAACAATCAATGCACCGGTGGAAGTTGCAGACAGTTCCACGCAGGCATCGCAAATCGCTTCAATTGCCGTCCCCCAGACGGCTGCATCTCCTGTGGGCGTAGAGAGTCCAAAGGACAGCCCCCACTTACTATTCCCCACTTTTTCCAATGCTCGCCGCAGTTCCGGCTGGAACATAATCATCAGGGCAATCACGCCGATACTGAACGCCTGCTCCATCAGGTAGGAAACGACTTTCATCTGTAAAAACTTTGCAATGATGTATGCAATAAATAATAGCACAATCCCTTTCATCAACTGTCCGGCACGGGTTTCCCGTACCAATTTAATCACCCAGTAGACCAAATAGGAAAGCACCAAAATATCAAATACATCCACCAATTCTGTGGTTTTCAGGATACTGAACAAACTGTTGATTGCATCCCGACACCACGTCATCAACTCTGTCCATCTCACTGGTTTGTTGTCACACCCTTCTTCATTCTGCAAGCCTTGCAGAATCCTCCAATTTCCGCCAACGGTAACCAAATTTTCGTTTCCATTTGGTTAGTTTCGGATTCTTTTTTCTCTTTTTTTCTATTTCTATTGTAACAAGCTTCCGCCAGAATTGCAAGGGATTTCACAAAATTTTCATGGAAATTCCCGTCCGCACGTTTCTGCAATCTCCGCATAAAATAGTAGTATCCGAAAAGAAGAAAGGGGGAGAGAATGATGTTGGAATGTCAAGTCGGCATGCAGTCCGATACCCAAGCCCGAAAGGCACAAGCCATTTTGCAGCGATACGGTTATCCCTGCCGGATTCAGCGGCAAGTACACGCCACACCGGAGGGATGCAGCTATTTATTGCAGACAAAAGGGGCTTGTAAACCCATTGCAGACCTGCTGGAGGAAAACGACATTCCCTTTTTATCTCTGCGGAATGTGCGTGATGCACAGTGATTAATTTTGACAACGCTGCAACGACGTTTCCAAAGCCACGCTCTGTTCGGCAGGCAATGGAAATGGCGATGCTGAAATACGGCGGAAATGCTGGTCGAGGCGGTCATCAGCTCACGGAACGCACATCAGAACAGGTTTTTGCTGCAAGAGAAGAAGCTGCTGCCTTTTTCGGCGGGAAGCCGGAAAATACAATTTTTTGTCTGAACTGTACGCACGCTTTAAACCTCGCCATTCAGGGTATCGTACAACCCAACGACCATGTGATTATCAGCAATCTGGAACACAATGCCGTATTGCGTCCAGTGGCAGCAATGGTACGAGAACGAGGGGTGCAGTGCAGTATTGCTCCGGTTTCAGTCGATGACAAGGAAACCATTGCTGCATTTCGGGCACGCATTCGCCCCAATACCAGAGCCATTATCTGTACACTTGCCAGCAATGTCACAGGACAGATTCTTCCCTATCGGGAACTGGCTGCCCTCTGTAACGAGCATGATATTTGCATGATTGCCGATGGTGCACAGGCTTGCGGAACGCTGCCGGTACAGATGTCGGATGGAATCAATATCCTCTGCACCGCCGGACACAAGGGACTATATGGTGCAACCGGAACAGGCTTGCTGATTACTGACACCAAATTTCCCATTAAACCATTGTTATATGGCGGAACGGGCAGCCTTTCTGCAAAACTGGAAATGCCGGATTTTCTGCCCGACCGTTTGGAATGCGGAACGCTGAATATTGCTGGAATTCTGTCTTTGCGAGCAGGAATTGCCTTCGTCAAAAAAACCGGAACTGCTGCGATTTTCCAGCATGAAACGACCTGCTGCAACAAGTTATTATCCATGCTGCAAACCATGCCGCAGGTGACTGTCTACCGACAGCCAGGAGCTGCTTATGCACCCATTGTTTCGTTTAATATACAGAATTTATCTTCTGAAGAAACAGCAGAATTACTCGACCAAAAGGGCTTTTGTCTACGGGCAGGGCTGCACTGTGCACCGCTGGCACATCGTGCAATCGGAACGATAGACGGCGGAACGGTGCGGTTTGCACCCTCTATTTTTAATACGCTGCCGGAGGTTGTTGCACTGGGCAATGCTATTCGGAATTTGTGAAAATCTAGGGAAAGATGCAGGGGGAACGCTTCTCTGCATCTTTTTTATAACAAAAGGCTTTTGTCTACGGGCAAGGCTGCACGGTACACTCTCCATTTTTCATACGCTGCCAGAGGTTATTGTACTGGGCAATGCTATCCGGAATTTGTGAGAATCTAGGGAAAGATGCAGGAAAAATGATTCTCTGCATCTTTTTTATAACCACAAAGTTTAGACTACAGGGTACACCGCTGGCACATCGTGCAATCGGAACGATAGACGGCGGAACGGTGCGGTTTGCACCCTCTATTTTTAATACGCTGCCGGAGGTTGTTGCACTGGGCAATGCTATTCGGAATTTGTGAAAATCTAGGGAAAGATGCAGGGGGAACGCTTCTCTGCATCTTTTTTATAAACAAAAGGCTTTTGTCTACGAACAATGCTGCACTGTACACCGCTGGCACATCATGCAATTGGGACGATAGACGACGGAACGGTGCGGTTTGCACCCTCTATTTTCAATACGCTGCCGGAGGTTGTCGCACTGGGCAATGCTATCCGGAATTTGTGAGAATCTAGGGAAAGATGCAGGGGGAACGCTTCTCTGCATCTTTTTTATAGCAACCAAAACAACCTTTGATTTTTACTTGACCGAACCCCCTTTTTCGTGCTATACTGATTTTATCTATGATAGAAAGGACGGAGTTTTCATGACTTCTTCACCAGATACGTCCGGGATTCTCGTTTGTGCCGGAAATGCCACCCGTATGCAGGGACAAAATAAAATTCTCCTGCCGCTCGGACAAACCAACGTCATTGGCATGTCCATGCTGGCAATGGAACACTGCGATCGCATTGCAGAATTCATTGTGGTTGCTCGCCCCAGTGACCACGCTGCCATTCAAAAAACCATTGCAGACCTACAGCTGAAAAAATGCTCTGCAATCGTTCCCGGCGGTGCAACTCGACAGGAAAGTGTCCTGAACGGTGTTCGGGCTGCCTCAAAAGAAACAAAACTGTTTGCCATTCACGATGGTGCAAGACCGCTTGTAAAGCCGGAACACATTGCCGCTGTCATTCATGATGCGGAAGTGTTCGGCGGTGCAACGCTCGGCGTTCCGGTAAAAGATACCATTAAAGTCGTCAATGATGGGCTGATTGTCGATACGCCCTATCGTCCAAACCTCTATAGTACGCAGACACCGCAGGTTTTCCAGAAGCGAATCTACTTTGAAGCTGTAGATTTTGCACTGGAACATCACCTTGATTTTACAGATGACTGCCAACTTGCAGAAGCCATTAACTGCAAGGTTTACATGACTGTTGGCGACTACACCAACTTGAAAATCACCACACCCGAAGATATTTTCATTGCTCGGATGCTGCTGGAAAAACGAATGGAGGAATCAACATGCACAAAATAAGAATTGGTCACGGATATGATGTACACCGCTTAGTCGAAAATCGAAAGCTGATTTTAGGCGGCGTGGAAATCCCCTTTGAACGGGGACTGCTCGGACATTCTGATGCAGATGTCCTGCTGCATGCCATTTCTGATGCACTGTTAGGAGCGGTTGCACTGGGCGACATCGGAAAGCATTTCCCAGACACTGACCCTCGCTATGCTGGAGCAGATAGTATGCTGCTTTTAAAAGAAGTTGTTCGGCTGGTTCGGAATGAGGGCTATCAGGTCGGCAATCTGGATGCAACGATCTTATGCCAACGTCCGAAGTTAGCCGGATTCATCGCTGCGATGCGGGAAAACATTGCTGCCTGCTGTGAGATTCCCGTTTCAGATGTCAGCGTCAAGGCTACAACAGAAGAAAAGTTGGGCTTTACTGGCTCGGGAGCGGGCATTGCCGTTCATGCAGTGGCATTGCTGGAACACATCGACTAAATCAAAGCGATAAAACACAAAACCGCCGCAGGAAATCGTCCATTCTGCGGCGGTTTTGTGTTTTGATATAAGTTCCAGAACGGAACAAACACCATGATTTTACTTATACTTTCGATTCAGGAATGCAACAACACCGGCAGCCGTCAAAGTCAAGCCGATTGCAACCGCTGGAGCAGTCGCCGTGTCACCTGTTTTTGGTGTGCTACTTGTTGATTTCTGTACGGCAGCAGTCGGGCGTGCCGAATCATTCGGCTTTTTGGAATCGTCATCAAATTCAAAGGTCGGAATCTTGTCAACCTGCTGGATTCCATCCTGAGAAATTGCATAGAATACCAGATTTCCATCTGTCATTTCTACAACGACATACATGGTTGGATTGACCCCTGCATCAGTTGCACAATAAAGAACATAGTAGTCACTTGTATTCTCCAAGGTTTTGTAGAATGTTGTGAACTGCACATAAAATTCATCATAAAACGGATTGTCCGAGCAAACCAATGCATCATTGTGATCAAAATCGTCATAGTAGGTCACGTAGAAAATATCTTTTGTTCCATCCGTCTTTACATAATAAACGACTTGATAAGTATAGCCCTCTTCGTCAACATAGTATGTATGATACGTGCCGATCCATGTTCCATCCTCCAGCTGAAGAATGTTATCGCTCGAATAGTCCGGAAGCATCTCTACATTTTCTTCATCCGGAAGCAAGTCAGGATTAGAGCCGGACTGAATCTCATCGATCAAATTATCGATCTGCTTTTGCAGTTCTTCCATAATTTTTGAAGTTTCTTCTGCGGAATACGTGGTCGTCGTCGTAACAGAAGCAGATTCTGTTCCAGTTACTGCTACTGTTGTTTCAACACCATCTGCATCACTTTTTACCGCAGTCGTCGTGGAGGTGGGTTCTTCGGATTGTACAATTGTCGTGGTGATTGCTGTTTCTTCTGTTACCGTAGTTTCGTTGACTTCCATTTTTGCTTCATCCACAGCAGTGGTTTCTGTTCTTGTTTCTGCAATTTCCGAAACGGCTGTTTCTGCTTCGGCTTCCGTTGTAACGACTGTTTCCACTGCTGGTTCTGTTGCAGCAATGTCTTCTGCTCCAACGGTCAAACCTGTTGTACCCAGCATGCTCAGAGCTGCCAGAATCGCTAACATTTTCTTAGTATTCATTCTGAATCCCTCCTGTTTTCATATTCAGATGTAAAAAAAGTCATTTTATCATTAGCCACAACTATTTTTTCATCTGTCCAATTTTATTATAACATGTTTTATTAAAAAAATCAACTGTTTTTTCTTTTTTTAAAAATTTCCTGTAAATTGAAAAGAGCAGTCGGCTTTTCTCTGCATCTCTGATGCTGCTGCCCTAAAAAAACAACTCTGCGACTCTAAAAACCTTACTTTCTGAAATGCATTTTTGTGCATTTTTTATAGAATTTCATTAGATTTGTCATTTTCTTCGCACAGCTGTCTTGACAGGTATTTCAAAAAATGTTAAACTGTTTTTGTAAAGTAATTTCTGAAATTTCTGTTTCAAAAGGAGAATTGCCATGCAATGGAGTCCTGTTTCCAAGGCGGAACTGCCTGCCTATCTGAAAAAAGCAGCTGCCCTGCTCGCTGTCGCAACTGTACTCGGCGGATGCAGCGGACAGCCGTCTGATGCTGAACCAACACAAACAGCACTTGCCGGAGAAGTCGAAACAACTACCCCGACCACAACAACGACCACTTCAACTACAACTACAACAGAACTGCTGCAATTGGCTGGGGAAATTGACGTTTCTGAATCGGATATTGCGGTAACAAGTTCGGATTCCTGATATTTTGGAAATGCTTTATGAAAAAAGAAAGAAAGGATGTTGCATTATGCAATGGAAACCAATGAAGGAGTATCAAGCTCCTGCCTATCTGGCAAAAGCAGCAACGCTGCTTGCTGCAACGACACTCTTAAACGGATGCGGAAACTTACCCGTCACGCCAGTTGACCCACCGCAGTCCAGTACAACTACACAGACTACAATTCAACAAACCACAACCGCAATGAGCGGAGCGGCAGCAATTCCACAGGAAACAACGATTTCCACACCACCTGTTACAACCACCACAACAGAAGCCATGTTTGAGGGCGCTCTCACAACACCGCAACCTACGACATTAGACGGAGACATTATCATACCACAGGAAACGACAACCATACTGGAAGGAACTTTCCCTGTATCACAATCCACTACAACTACGACAACTGAACCAATGCTTGCAGGGGCTCTCACGACACCACAACCCACTACAACCATGACAACAGAACCCATGTTTGAAGGGGCTCTTACCACACCACAACCGACTACAACCACCACAACTGCTGCCCCAGAACAGCCATAAGGGAGGCGTTTTCTTGCACGTTACACTCCACCTCACTGACCAATGCAATCTAGATTGCAGCTACTGCGTTCACGAAAAACGAAATTGTGTCATGTCCGAAACCGTCTTAAATGCTGCCTGCGACTATATCTTTCAGAGCGGAACAACTGCTGGCATCTGTTTTTTCGGCGGAGAACCACTGCTGGAAAAAGGTTTGCTACAAAAAGCAGTTACTCGCTGTCAACAGCATGCCAAAGAAACTGGTATCCCGTTTCAATGCAAGATGACCACCAACGGCACCCTGTTGGACAAGGAGTTTATCCAGTATGCAAAATCCATCGGGATGCACATTGGTTTATCGTTTGACGGCACAGGACAAGACCGCTGCCGGCGGTATCTGGACGGCAAAGGAACATTCTCCGACTTGGAACGCAATGCAAAATTGCTGCTGGAACAACTCCCGAACAGTTATGCGATGATGACGATTGCTCCGGAGGCAGTCGACACCTACACCGACTCTGTCAAATATCTGTATCGGCTTGGCTTTCGCAACATGAATGCAACCCTCGCATATGGAAAACGGGTACACTGGACAGATGCCCATCTGGAACAGTTACAGACAGAGTTACAGAAAACGGCAGACTTCTACGAACAGCAATTTCTACAGGGAACACCGTTCTACTTCGGAACATTTGACGGGAAAATTCAGGATAGCATTCGGGGACACTGCTCCGGTGAACGCTGCCATTTAGGTCTACGGCAGATGCCCGTTACACCAAACGGCTCGCTGTATCCCTGCACGCAATTCATCAACGACCCAGATTATCTGCTGGGCGATGTTTTTCACGGGCTGGACAAGGAAAAAGTTCGGAAGTTGATTCATCGGGAGGCAACGCCGAACCGCTGTCAGGAATGTGCCTTGAAAAACCGCTGCACGAACGCTTGCGGCTGTATGAATCGGCTGGAAACCGGCGATGAAAATCAGGTTTCCCCACTGCAATGCACCTATGAACGGATGCTGATTGCAACGTGTGATGCTGTTGCAAATCGCATGATTGAACAAAAACCAGAAGCATTTCTGAAAAAATTCGCATAATTACAGAACAAAACCGCCGCAGGAAATCGTCCATCCTGCGGCGGTTTTTGATTCAAATAGAAAAATGATTCGTGCGATTTACTTCTTTCTCTTGCTGATGAATGCAACCACACCAGCAGCCGTTAAGGTCAGACCCACTGCAACCGCTGGAACGGTGGTCATGTCACCGGTCTTTGGTGTGCCGGAGGTGTTCTTTGTAGCAGGAGCATTGCTTGCAGAACCGTTGTCGGTCTTGCCACTGTCTCCATTATCACTACCACCTGTTACAATGTTACCGTTTTCGTCAATGGTAACGGTTACAGTAAAGGAATCTAAACGATCACCTATTCCTGCACCACACTGTCCATGGCTGGTATTGACATTCGGATCTTCACTTGAAGAAAATGTTCCTGTTGTACCAGTAATTGTAATCGTTCCTGGCTTTGCATCCTTTACCAAAAATCCGCCTACAAAATAACCGTTTGGCACAATGCTTACTGTCCCATTCGTGCAACCTGTAATAGTTGTGCAGCTAATAACCATGCTGTCTTTATAATTACTTTCTGTAATTTCCTGACCTCTTTTGTAACAAAAAGCTTTGACATAGCTGGTCGGAATTTCAACTGTGAAAGTCTTTTCCTGATTATCATCGGTTGTTGTTCCTGTGGATACAAACTTGCCGTTTTCAAAAACATAGGAGTGGTACTTTACAGTAGAACCACTGTAATCAATTACAGTAATCGTATTTGAACCGGTTTTAACCAAATATCTACCGACTTTTCCATAATTCTCCGGTCTTCCATCATCAGCAACATATGTATCGGCAGGAACAGAAACCAACAATGTCCCATCTTGAGAATAAATATTCAAATACAACCATGCTTCATCTAAGCCCGGTTCTTTGTTGCTATATTCTACCTTTGGTGTCAATGTTACACCATCCAGAACGAAATCCCCAGTAACAACTTCTTCCTTTGTTCCCGTTGTTGTGGTGGTTGTCGTCGTTGTGATGTCTGTAGTAGCGGCGGTTGTAGTCGGTGCTGTGCCAGCTGGTACAAACTGACCATCTACATAATCATACTCTGTCCATGTCCCACATACATTAATGGAAATGGAATTTTCTCCAGATTGCTTAAAGTAGTTATCAATGTTGCAAAGAGCTTCAATGCTCGGCGGGTCACCTGCAAGAGAGGAATTCTTTACAACAATACCTGTCAAGTTAGATGCAACACCATTTATTGAAATAGAAAGATAAACAGGTCCTTCTTCTTCATTCAAAAGGTAATAAACTTCTACAGACAAAGTTTCATCTGTAAACACATTTGGATCTGAGGTGTGCTGCCCAAAATCAATCGTTTTTGAAGTAAGAACTTTCTTAGTTCCCTCTTCCTTTACAGTCTGATTTTCTTCCGCAGCAGCTGTTCCCACAGTTGTTTCAGTTTCCGCTGTTGTTTCCGCAGCAGTCGTTTCTGCCTCGGTTTCGGTCGTGGTGATTGCTTCGGTTGCCGGTTCGGTCGTGGTAGCCGTATCTTCTGCCCCAACGGTCAAACCAGTTGTTCCCAATACGCTCAGAGCTGCCAGAATTGCCAACATTTTCTTCATTTTCATTCTGATTTCCTCCTATTTCCACAATTTAGACGCAGAAAGCGACGCTTTTTCCATTTCGTCGCCCACTTTTTGCCATCTGATTGTTTTTATTATAGCACACGCATTCGGAAAAATCAACCATTTTTTCATTTTTCAGCAAATCCCCACAAATTTCCGGTTCTATCCTTGTAATATTTTACATATTTTGATATAAATTCTAAAAAAAAGCAGAAACTGCATTTCGTCAGTTCCTGCTTTTTTCATACTATTCGTTTCCGCCATCTTGGTGCAGCCGATAGGATAACGCCATCAAACTATCTCCCAGATGAACATTTTCAACTTGGATGGTGTTTCGGTCAACTTCTAAATCACAGTGACTGAAATTCCAAAATCCATGAACGCCCAGATGCACCAAATCATCCGCAACCGCCTGTGCAGCGTGTTCCGGAATACAAAGTACCGCTGCTGCTGGATGCACCTGCTCGCAAAAATCAGAAAGCTGCGTCATATGCTGCACTGTCAATCCGCCCAGCACCTGCCCGCAAACCGTTGGCACAATATCAAAAATGCCTGTCAGATAGAATCCATAGGCTGGAAAATCAATGTTGACGGCAATCACGCTGCCCAAATGACCGGCTCCAATTAAAACCGCCGGCATACACTGTTCCAGTCCGATGATTCTGCCCAATTGTGTCCGTAAGTCTGATACATGATAGCCATAGCCCTGATGTCCGAATCCGCCAAAACAGTTTAAATCCTGACGAATTTGTGATGCAGTCGAGCCGAGCTGTGTTGCCAGTGCCTGCGAGGAAGTGCGTTCGACACCTGCTCGCTCCAGTTCCGAAAGATAGCGATAATAGCGTGGCAGTCTCCGAACAACAGAGTCAGAAACCGGTTCTTTCAGCATCATTGGATTGCACTCCTATTCTTTTTATACTGCTGTTAATTTACTGCATCGCTGCGTCCAGACGTTCCCGGATGGCTTCCAAAAATTCCTTGGAGTTTACCTTCTTCTTGTTTTCCAGCTTGGAAATCAAATACAGGTCGCCTGTCATGACACCGTCTTCGATGGTCTGAATGGTTGCAGCTTCCAGCTTGTCAGCAAACTGCATCAGTTCCGGCAGGTTGTCCAGTTCGCCCCGCTTCCGCAGTGCACCTGTCCATGCAAAGATGGTTGCAACGGAGTTGGTTGAAGTTTCTTCGCCCTTCAGATACTTGTAATAGTGCCGCTGAACCGTACCGTGTGCAGCTTCGTATTCGTAAATACCAGTCGGAGAAACCAGAACAGACGTCATCATTGCCAGGCTACCGTAAGCAGTGGAAACCATATCGGACATGACATCGCCGTCATAGTTCTTGCAAGCCCAGATATAACCGCCGTGCGAACGAATCACTCTTGCAACAGCATCATCAATCAGGGTATAGAAGTATTCAATGCCTGCTTCTGCAAACTTTTCCTTGTATTCTGCATCAAAGATTTCCTGGAAGATGTCCTTGAAGGTGTGGTCATACTGCTTGGAAATGGTATCCTTGGTTGCAAACCAAACATCTTGCTTCAAATCCAAACCATAGTTAAAGCAAGCCCGTGCAAAACCAGCGATGGAATTATTCTTGTTGTGCAGACCCTGAACAATGCCATCGGTATCCTTGAAATCAAAAATCAGCTGACGGGTTTCTTCGCCTTCTGCATTGGTAACAACCAATTCTGCCTTAGAACCCTGCTTTACTTTCATTTCGGTGTTCTTATAAACATCGCCATAAGCGTGACGAGCAATTGTAATCGGCTTTGTCCAAGTCGGAATATACGGTTCAATGCCCTTTACCAGAATCGGGGTGCGGAATACCGTACCGTCCAGAATGGCACGAATCGTACCGTTCGGGCTCTTCCACATCTGGGAAAGATGATATTCCGGCATTCTTGCAGCATTCGGGGTGATGGTTGCACACTTTACAGCAACGCCATACTTTAAGGTTGCGTTTGCACTGTCAATGGTAACCTGATCCTTTGTCTTTTCCCGATAGTCCAGACCCAAATCATAATATTCGGTCTTGAGATCTACATACGGTGTCAGCAGGATGTCTTTGATCCACTGCCACAGAATTCGGGTCATTTCGTCGCCGTCCATTTCTACCAGCGGCGTTGTCATTTGAATCTTTGCCATTGTTTTTCCTCCTCAGATTTTCTCATTGTTGACGCTGCAACAATTTTTTCAAAGCGGTTCTGTCGGCATAGTTGTCACGTTGCCGACACGCTTTTTTCTACAAAACGTCTGTCGATTTCTTGCCTGTCGTTCTGTGATGTCCGTTTAGAGCAGTTCCTGAATCGCAATAAATCCGATGCCCATCAGCACCCCTGCCAGTATGATGCAACCTTCCAGCAAATGCACATGCGGTTTTCTTGTGATTTTTCGAGCCAGTATATATAAGATACCAGTAATGGGAATTAGGATTCCCAAAAACCCCATCGTCCAAACGGGATTCTCTCGAAAAATCCGGAAAAACTCCAGCAGTGATTTGGTTCTCCTCTTTATACCATATCCGATAATCGGAATGCCAATCAAAAGAGAACTCCCGATTACACCGATGGCAATCAGCCGTTTGTTCCAGCGTTGCGGTTTCGATGCAGATTCAATCTGTCCATCAATTCTATTTTGTGTATCTCGTGCCATTTATGCAAACACCACCCACCGCAATACACCTAAAATTAACAGGTGCAGCGGATAGAACACATAGAAAAACCACTTGTGAAACGGTTTCTTGCTGCCGCTCTTTCCGTTGTATCCAAACTGAATGAGTGGAAACACCAGAAAAATTCCGACTTGAAAAAATGCCAGCCACCAAGGTGTCGTTGCCAGCATATTTCCGCAGCAGAACAGCGTCAGCATACAAAATGCTGTCCACTTTTTCTGTGGATTGTTCCGATAACAGAAAAAGAATAATGCATACAGGATGTCGAAAATTGCCCAATCTCCGAACAGGGACAGGATACAAAGCCCGATGATGCCCAGCACCTTGACTGGTTGCGGACACCTGCCTTTATCCCATAGCCAGATGGCAAGCAGACTCAGCAGCAATGTATAAATCACACCAAACTGCAAGCCAATATATCCTAGTTCAAAATAAGAAAACGGAATCCAAGACAACAAAGCAAATATGCCCAGCCGACACGCATATTTTTCCACGCTGCGGGTGTAATAATACCCATCCGCCAGCATATATGCCATCGTTGGGCCAGTCAGCCGCCCAATGATATGCATGATTTGCCCCAACAGCGATGCAGTCGGGACAAATGCCCATGCAATATGGTCAATCAACATGGCGATGATGACCAGATATTTCAATTCATTTCGATTGAGGGAATGCAATTTGGTCATTGTAGAATCCCTTTCGGTCAGGATTTTTCACGATACTTCCGAAAAAGTGCAATGCCTGCGACCACTGCAACTGCAATCAACAAAAGCACAATTGCGGTGACAGGGCTTTCCTGAAAAAGATGGAAAAAGTTGCAAACGGTTCGCTGTCTTCTCCATGCAATCAGCAAAAAGAGGATTACCGCTATGACAATACCGCCAATCGTTTCTTTTCCCTTTCCGGTATTTTTCGGTTCTGCCATCGTTTTTCCTTTCCCGTTTTGCTTACTTGCTCAGTGCATCTCTGGTATAATCCAGCAGACCGCCTGCCAGAATAATATCCTTTGTCCGTCCGGTCAGTTCACACAATACCGGAATTTCAACGCCTGCGGTCTTGTTGACCAGTGTCAGGGTTGTTTCGCCGTTTTCAATGTGCTTCCGAACATCTGCCAGTTCCAGTTCATCACCCTGTGCAATCTTTTCATAGTCTGCTTCGTTGACAAAGGTCAGCGGAAGAATTCCAGCATTGATGAGGTTTGCACGGTGAATTCTTGCGAAACTCTTCACCAGAACTGCCTTTACGCCCAAATACAGCGGAGCGAGGGCTGCGTGTTCTCTGGAAGAACCCTGTCCATAGTTCGAGCCACCAACGATAATGCTCTTGCCCATTTCCTTGGCTCTGGTCGGGAATGCTTCATCACAAACTGTGAAGCAGTGCTGCGAGATTGCCGGAATATTTGACCGCAACGGCAGAATCTTTGCACCAGCCGGCATGATGTGGTCGGTGGTGATATTATCGCCAACCTTCAGAGAGCAGCCAGCGGAAATAGTTGCTTCCAGCGGAGCAGTTTCCGGGAACGGCTTGATGTTTGGCCCTCTCAGGATTTCTACGCTGTCCATTTCTTCTGCCGGTACTGGCTTTACAATCATGTTATCATGAACCTTGAACTTTTCCGGCAAGGTAAAGGTCGGCATGTCGCCCAGTTCTCTCGGGTCGCTCAGGTAACCAGTCAATGCAGAATAAGCAGCCAGTTCCGGAGAAACCAGATAAATCTGTCCATCCTTTGTTCCAGAGCGTCCGAGGAAGTTCCGGTTAAAGGTTCTCAGAGAGATACCGCCGGAGTTCGGGGACTGTCCCATACCGATGCACGGGCCGCAGGCACTTTCCAAAATTCTTGCACCTGCATCAATCATAATTTCCAGCAAGCCCAATTCTGCCATCATGGTCAGAACCTGCTTGGAACCCGGTGCAATTGACAGGGAAACATCTGGATTTACGGTCTTGCCCTTTAAGATATAGGCAACTTTCATCATATCCAACAGAGAAGAGTTGGTGCAAGAACCGATGCAAACTTGGTCGATTTTCAGCTTGCCGATTTCTGCAACGCTCTTTACGTTGTCCGGAGAATGCGGACATGCAGCAAGCGGCACCAATTCGCTCAGATTGATGGTAACGACTTCATCATAAACGGCATCTGGGTCAGCCTTCTGTTCTGTCCAAACTTCGCCTCTACCCTGTGCTTCGAGGAACTGCTTGGTAACTTCATCAGACGGGAAAATAGAAGTGGTTGCACCCAATTCTGCACCCATATTGGTGATGGTTGCACGTTCCGGAACGGAAAGGGTCTTGACGCCTTCGCCACAGTATTCAATGACTTTTCCAACGCCGCCCTTTACAGAAAGCCGCTTCAAAACTTCCAGAATAACATCCTTTGCAGCAACCCACGGGGACAGTTTCCCAGTCAATTCAACCTTTACAATCTTCGGGCAGGTAATATAATAAGTACCGCCGCCCATTGCAACTGCAACGTCCAGACCGCCTGCACCCATTGCAATCATACCGATACCGCCGCCAGTTGGGGTATGGCTGTCCGAACCAATCAAGGTTTTACCTGGCACGCCGAACCGTTCCAGATGTACCTGATGGCAAATGCCATTGCCCGGACGGGAGAAATAAATACCGTGCTTCTTGGCAACGCTGCCGATAAAGCGGTGGTCGTCTGCATTTTCAAAACCACTCTGCAAAGTGTTGTGGTCGATATAGGCAACGCTGCGTTCTGTCCGTACTCTTGGAACGCCCATTGCTTCAAATTCCAAATATGCCATTGTACCGGTAGCATCCTGTGTCAGGGTCTGGTCGATACGGATTCCGATTTCGGTACCCTTTTTCATTTCGCCTTCTACCAGATGTGCCTTCAGGATTTTTTCGGTTAATGTCAAACCCATGTTCATCAAGTCCTTTCGATTCTTATGCTTATTTCCGGCGGTTCTGCCAGATGTCCGCCGAAAAAAAGGAAACTGATTTTCCTTCCTATACGCTTATTGTACCAGATTTCGTGGTCTGTTGTCAAGAAATTCACAAAGTTTCTTGATTGCAAAAGCAATTTTTCTATTTTTTCTGATTTTTGCAAAAGCTGCATTTCCTGAAAAATGGATTTTAAGGGAGGGATTGCAAGGGGAGATTTTACTGTTCAAATGGAATGTTCTTAGGGAAAACGGTCTTTCCCGTCCGGCAAAAGGGGGTTCCACCCCTGCTTTTGCCTGCCAGCGTGCTGCAATCGCCCCGTCGCCTTATCTGAATTTGCAACTTATTTCTCATTCTTCAACTTTACTTGAATTTGAAAGTTTCAAAAAATGCGATTGCAGCAGAAAAACCATATTGCAAATTTTCGATTTGCTCCGCAAATGTGGGCTGCTCGCCCACACCTCGGCAGCATTTTTGAAAAACTGCTGCACCGAAAAACTTTTTCGTTGCCTGCGGCTCGTTCTTTGAAACCAATTTGATTTTTTATTTCTAACAAAAACAGCAGCTGGTTTTTCCAACTGCTGTTTTTTCGATGATTTTCTTCAATTTTTGATGTTACGCATGTTTCAACAGCAACTGCCGGAGCAACATGGCATCCACAACATTCAGAACATGGTCTGCATTCAAATCTGCTCGGCTGCTCTGTTCTGCGATCAGCGTTCCCTTCCGAACCAGATACTTTTGCAGCATGACCAAATCCGTTAAATCAGCTGTTCCATCTCCGTTGACATCGCCATTTACAGCTTCTGTTACAGTCGTAACCACGGTTGTTGTAACAGCTGGTGCTGTTGTCGTGGTGGTTTCGGTTGTTGTTTTTGCTTCTGTGGTAGTAACAGCTGTTTCTGTAGTAGTTACTTTCGTTGTGGTAGTAGATTCTGCACTACCCTTTGTATGCACAATTACCTTTTCCAATGTCACATCACCGAAATACTTACGAACCATCATCTTGCCATACTCCTTGGATGGTGTAACCGTCAGCATTTGATTTTTCAAGTCTGTACTGGTAAAGCTGGTCGCTTCATTCCAGCCATCAAATGTCACGCTACCATTATAAAACGCACCATCCGCAGCGGAAAAAATCACATCAATGAAAGTGATGTCAGAATATGGTTGCAAGTCAATATCTGTATCAAAGGCAACATCCGTCAACGTAAATGCAGCATCACCGGATGGATTGGTTTGCGGTTCAGTGGTAGTTGTCTGTGCAGAAGTGGTTGTTTCCGCAGGTGTGGAATCGGTTGCAGTTGTCGTTCCTGTCGTCGTAGTAGTTTCAGTTGTAGTCATCGTTGTTGCTGTGGTTGTAGTAGTTGTTGTCGGGGTAACTGTACCGTGGAAATAGGTTTCGGTCAGCAGATTCGACCAATACTGCCCCATTTTTGCATAGCCTTGTTCACTTGGATGCACGCCGTCTTCCAAATCGCCAGCAGAAATCTCAATTGTGCTATTAATATCAGAAAATTCGATGTGCGCGCCTTCCGCCTGCTTTTTTGCAACCAGATTCTTTACAATCGTATTATAATCATCCACTGCAGCCTGCACGGTTGCAACAAATTTTTCTGGGTCACTTTTATAAGAAACGCCATAAGTCCATTCATATGCACCCAACCAATCATAGCGTTCTATCGCATCAATATTTGGAATGGATGCCAGATAGAGTACCTGTCCATCTCCAGAAACATACGGAATTAACTTGTCCACCAGTTCTTCCAAACGGTCGCCAATTCCGGTCAATTGAGCATCCAGAACGTCATTTGTGCCGATTTGCAGCATGATGACATCCGGCTGATAAGCTTCCATCATATTGCCCGAAACATCACCATTCACATAAGTAGTATCGAAAATGGTTTCCTGTAAGCCTTGCCGACTACCAATTTTTTGAATCGCATAACCACTGTAACCGGCATGTGCTGGGTCATAGGTAATGGTTGTGCCGTTCCAATCATACGTTGCACTGTCCGTCCAATTGTTATTTGGCCCTACCATATCAAAATTAGTAATGCCGTTTTGCTGCAAGTCGTAGCAAAAATACTTTCGATAGCCGTTGTCGCCATTGATATATCCATGTGTGATAGAATCACCCATCGCTATTATTTTCACCGGGTCGCTGACTGCTGATACGGGTTCAATTTGTACTGCCTGCAAAACCGAAGTTGCCCCCAGTAATACGGTTGCGGCAAGCAGTCCTGCCATGGTTTTCTTTGTTTTCCACATAAAAATTCCTCCTTCAAAGCTGTTTATCGACTCTGTTCTATTTTTAGTATAACCAGAATAAAGAGCCGATTCAAGCTTTTTTTGTAAAGAAGTCATTTAAAAAAAATCGTTTTCCTCGCCAAATAGCAAGGAAAACGACCTTTTTCAGATATGGTGGGCCATCGGGGACTCGAACCCAGGACCATCCGGTTATGAGCCGGGAGCTCTAACCAACTGAGCTAATGGCCCACAGAGGGAAGAAACGAAAAAGAGGCGAATCTTGAACGATTCGCCTCAAAGAAAAGATGCCGGCATCTACCGATTTTTCCAGGTCGTCACCGACCAAGTATCTTAGGCGTAAAGGAGCTTAACTTCCGTGTTCGGAATGGGAACGGGTGGAACCTCCTTGCTATCGACACCGGCTGCTTTAAAAAACAGAATTGAAATACTCACAAATGAATTTTTTCAGAGAACTGAAAAAAGACCAATCACAAAAGGAAAAGCAATCGACCGATTAGTACTTGCAAGCTAAACATGTCACCATGCTTACACTTTAAGCCTATCAACCTCGTAGTCTACAAGGGGTCTTATTCCGAAGAACGGATATCTTATCTTAAGGTCGGCTTCACGCTTAGATGCTTTCAGCGTTTATCCGTTCCGCACTTAGCTGCCCAGCCGTGCCACTGGCGTGACAACTGGTTCACCAGAGGTGCGTCCATCCCGGTCCTCTCGTACTAGGGACAGCTCCTTTCAAATATCCTACGCCCACGACAGATAGGGACCGAACTGTCTCACGACGTTCTGA
>OGGQ01002576.1_pt1 | contig 19128 bp, 21 predicted proteins | sample 1571191 | NCBI WGS metagenome assembly OGGQ01 (sample SAMEA2582061, study PRJEB24529) | metagenome | biome: Human gut stool | place: China | collected 2011
CTCTTACCATCATTCTGAGATCGTTCTGGTTTTCGTTAAACTCAAAATTCATAATAATATCCTCCTTTTTAAAGTTTCAAAAAGCTCCGTGCTTTTTAAATTTACTTTTTAAGTCCCATTATCTCGTCTTTGAAAATTCTCTCGTCCATCAGTTTTACTTCGCCGTCGATCTTAGGCTCGAAGCCCATAACGTCGATTATCTGCGTCTTGATGTCGATTCCGGGAGCGACTTCCGTAAGATATACGCCGTCCTTTCTGAGCTCGAACACGGCTCTCTCGGTTATATACATAACGGGCTGTCCTTTTTCGGCGGCAAAGTTTCCGCTGAATGTTATCTGCTCCACCTGTTTGATGAACTTGGGCTCGCGTCCCTCGTTTTCGATGATGAGTTTTCCGTCTTTTATGCTTGTCTTAAGTCCGCCGGCGGTGAATGTTCCGCAGAAATAAACTCTCTTGGCGTTCTGCGTTATGTCGATAAATCCGCCGCAGCCGGCTATCCTGGGGCCGAATCTGGATACGTTTACGTTTCCGTTTTCATCGGCCTGGGCAAGTCCGAGGTAAGCCTGATCGAGTCCGCCGCCGTCGTAGAGGTCGAACATCACGTTCTGGTCAAAGTAGCAGTCGGCGTTTCTGGACGCTCCGAACTGTGAGCCTCCGAGGGGTATTCCTCCAACGGGGCCGCCCTCAACGGTGAGCGTTATATAATCTCCGATGCCTTCCTCATTGGCCACGGCCGAAACATATTCGGGAGCTCCGATGCCAAGGTTTACGACGCTGTTTTCCCTGAGTTCCATGGCCGCTCTTCTGCCGATGATCTTCTTTGCCGAAAGGGGAAGGGGCTCCGATTCGGTATCGGGAGCGACGGCCTCGCCTGTGAGGGTAGGGTCGTAAGCGTGTCCGAAGCTCTGGGGATGATCCTCGGGATCGGCAACGGCTACGGCGTCAACAAGTATTCCGGGTATTTTTACGAGTTTTGGATCGATGGTTCCGGCCTTGACCAGTCTCTCGACCTGAACGTATACCCTTCCGCCGCTGTTTTTCGCGGCAAGGGCCATTGCAGTGGCGTCAACGGGGCAAACCTCCCTTTCCATGGAGATGTTTCCGTTTTCGTCGGCGCTTGTAGCTCTTAAAAATACGACGTCGATGGGTCTTGTCTTGAATATAAGTCTTTCCTCGCCAAGTATGTTTATTACCTCAACGATGTCCTCCGTCGTTCTTTCGTTCAGCTTGCATCCTTCTATTCTGGGATCGGCAAACGTGTGGAGACCGACATGGGTCACCGTTCCGACTCTGTGAGCCGCGATGTCTCTGTACATATGGCAGATGACGCCCTGGGGGATGTTGTACGCCTCGATCTTATTGTCCATGGCGAGCTGGCCAAGTCTGGGAGCCATGTTCCAGTGTCCGGCGATGACTCTCTTCACAAGACCCTCGTGGGCGAAGTGGTCGGAGCCGCTGCCGTCACGGTTGCCCTGTCCTGCGGCGTACATATATGTAAGGTCTCTGGGTGAGCCCGTTTCCAGAAAGCGTTTCTCCAGAGCCTTTGAAAGGGCCTCGGGGCTGCCGCTGCCGACAAATCCTGCCGTGGCTATCGTTTCTCCGTCCTTTATAAGAGCCGCTATCTCCGACGGCTGTAAAACTTTTACTTTTTTCATTCCTGAGACCTCCGTTTATATCATTTTTTAAAGTTTTTCTTAGTTTCTTTTTATAGGAGCCACCGTCTGGGCAAGCTCAATAAGTATTCCGTGAGAATATTTGGGGCGAAGGAAGTTTACGATGATGTCCTCCGTTCCCTCAACGGGCTCTTTCTCGAGCATTTCAAATCCCTTTGATATAAGCTCCTCCGTAGCGCCCTTGATGTCGTTTACCTCGATGCAGATGTGAGCGATGCCGCCCTTGCCTTTGTTGTACTCGGCAAGAACTCCTCCTCTGGGGATGATGAATTCGATGGGGCTTTCGTTGGGGCCGTATTTCGTGAAAATAAGATCCGATGTGTAGGCCTTTACATATCCCGTGTAGTCGATCTCAACTCCGATGGTGTCCATTACTTCCTTTGCCGCCTCAATGGTGGGAAGCACGATTCCGACATGATGCATCCTCATTCTGTATTTTTCCATTCCCATTTATAACCTCTCCTTTTTGTTTCTAATGTGCCAATGGTTTACTGTATTTTTTCATTGACTGTATTATAAGCCTGTAAAAATTGATATGGAATGAAATCAATGGGACTTTGTTTTATTCAATTTTCCACGGTTGTCACATTTGAATTTATTTGACTTCAAACTTGACAAAATTTATGTTTACATATTTGAATTTATTTACTATAATCAAATTACAGGGTTGGGAAAATAATTAATAATAAGGAAGGATCGGGTACAATGGGCGATTACGGAGAGGTGCTTAAAAAACTTATACGTTTTACGGATATGAAAATGTCGGCGGCGGCGGACATAGCCGGATACGATATATCGTATATAAGCAAATGGTGCAACAAGTCAAAGCTGCCGGCGGCAAGGGTGGCTGGAAACGTAAACAGGAACCTGGCCAAGGCGTTTGCCGGGGAAATAAAAAATAACGGCGATCTGGACGCTTTCTGCGCGGAGTTTTCCGTCAGCGTCAGGGACGAGCAGCTTGAGACTTATATTTATACCATGCTTAAAGAGGCGTTCAAAAGCTCCCTCTCGTTCAACGACAGCCAGGTAAGGAAAAACGTCATCCACCACGCCCGGGTGCTCTCCAACCGCAGGGATATAGTAGACTATATGACCCACGAGCTCCCGGCAATGATGCTCACCTCGCCGGAGCCGGTGGAGGCGCTTTGCACATTCGATATAATATCCATGCTCAAAAACATTCCCATCGAGGCGGACGCCGATCCGGACGTGGTTTCGCCCATAAGGATAAGGATAGGAATAAACACGTCCGAGCTGTCCGGTGTCGATTTTCTTCCGCTGTATGGCTTCATAAACAAGTACCACTATATTTCCTTTGACTTTTACGACGATTCAAATTTCAAGAATCAGAACCTGATCGTGGTGAAGGATCGCGCCGCTGTGCTCTGTTCCGTGGATTCCACGGGAAGGATCACCCTCGCTGTCGTTATAACCGACCCGGAAAAGGTACGGGATATATACGAGAGGACGCAGTCGCTTTTCAAGATAAACCATCTTCTTATAATGGCGACCACCGCCAGGGAAATGATGCAGACCGGATACCGCAGCAATTTTTACGCCTACGGCGATTTTCAGATGTTTCTGGCCAGGGGCTGCGAATTTTTCCTGCCGCCGGAGATGATCGAAAAAATAATCGTTTCCGCCAGGGAGCAGGGCTTTGACGAATATATGGAAAAATTTTTCCGCAAGCTCATAGTTACTTGGGACGATATTTTCTCCAAGGAAAGGGCGGATTTTTTCATATTGAAGTCCACAATAATGAAGTATATAGAAAACGGGGATCTTTACTTTACCGACGTTATGCACAAAATGTCGCTGGAGGACAGGCAGGCTCATATCGAGCACCTGCTTAACATTTGCAGGCTCAACGACAGGCTTAATTTTTATGTCATAGACGAGGAAAAAATACCGTACTCCCAGAAGCTGGTCAATTTTTCTCTGTTCAACAACCATAAAAAGCTGTTCCTCAAAAATATAAAGCATTTCAGCACAGGTCTGGGGCCTCAGTTTTACAGCATAATTAACGAGGGGCTCATAAGCGGCATAACCGAATACGTGGAATCCCTTAAAAACTCCGAGGCCGTCGCCCATTATCCAGCGGCTTCCCTGCCGGAATTTATGGAAAGATACGGCGGAATGGTCATAAAAATGCTCTCCCTCAGCGAGCTCAATGATTTTTGGGCGTAAGGGGTGAGCTTCCTTTGAGCCAAAGGTCCTTTGGGCTTTTGGCTTAAGCGAGGGGGCGTCATCCTGTGAAATAAAAAAGAAAATTTTGCGAATTTTTTAATAAAGGTATTGACAAAATTGTTAGCGTATACTAATATTATATAGCAGTTAGCAAAGCCTAATATCATAAAGATTTAGGCTTTGATTTAAGATAATGTGTTAGTCTAATATAACAAATAGAGTATTGCTTTACGGCAAAAGGAGGCAGATATGATGCCCTTATCAATGGCAGGCTCCGGAAGCTCCGTATGTATACAGAGAGTCGGAGGAAAGGCGGAAACAAAAAAATTTCTTGAAAACCTTGGCTTTACGGCCGGCGAAAAGGTGACAGTTATCACCGAGACCGGAGGCAACCTCATCGTCCAGGTAAAAGAGGCGAGGGTCGCCATAAGCCGCGAAATGGCCAATAAAATTATGGTATAAACAGGGAGGAAATCTGATGAAAACTCTTAAAGACGTTAAGATCGGCGGCACGTCGACCGTTAAAAAGCTCCACGGGGACGGAGCGGTAAAACGCAGGATAATGGATATGGGAATTACAAAGGGAGTGCCTGTGTATGTAAGAAAAGTAGCTCCCCTCGGAGACCCGATCGAGGTCACTGTAAGGAACTATGAGCTTTCCATCCGCAAAGCGGACGCGGAAATGATTGAGGTCGAATGACCCATTTTTATTTTAAATGAATGTTAGATGAGACTAACGGAAAGGAGAACAGTTTTATGGACATTAAGATAGCTCTCGCTGGAAATCCCAACAGCGGGAAAACCACATTGTTCAACGCTCTCACCGGCTCCAACCAGTTTGTGGGAAACTGGCCCGGAGTTACCGTTGAGAAAAAGGAGGGTAAACTTAAGGGGCACAAAAACGTAAGCGTAACCGACCTTCCGGGAATATATTCCCTTTCACCCTATACGCTTGAGGAGGTCGTAGCAAGGAATTATCTTATAAATGAAAGGCCTGACGTTATCCTCAATATCGTTGACGGAACAAATATAGAAAGAAATCTTTATCTTACCACACAGCTTACGGAGATAGGAATCCCTGTGGTTATGGCGATAAACATGATGGACGTGGTAAACAAAAACGGCGATAAAATAGATACAAAGAAGCTTGAGAAGGAACTTGGCGTAACGGTCTGCACAATATCCGCTCTCAGAGGCGAGGGAGTCATGGAGGCGGCTCAGAAAGCCGTTGATATAGCGTCATCCGGAGAAAAAACCATTCCTATGCATACTTTCGGAGGCAGTGTAGAGCATGCCCTTGCCCACATTGAGGAGGCCGCTCTCCACTCACTTCCTGAGGAACAGCAGAGATGGTACGCTATCAAAGTATTTGAGCGTGACGAAAAGGTGCTTGAGCAGCTTAAGATACCCACGGAGACACTTAAACATATCGAAAACGACATTAATGCCTGTGAAAAGGAACTTGACGATGACGCCGAATCAATAATCACAGCCTCAAGATATGATTGGATCTCGAAAATAATTAAAGACTGCTATTATAAGAAAAATAAATCAGGACTTTCCACTTCAGATAAGATCGATAAGATTGTTACAAACAGATGGCTTGCCCTCCCCATATTCGCAGTTATTATGATAGCTGTATATTACATATCCGTGACAACAATAGGAACCTGGGTAACGGACTGGACGAACGACGTATTTGTCGGAGAATGGATCGTTGAGCCTTTAAGAGGATTCCTTGAGAGTATCAATACCGCTCCCTGGCTTGTCGGCCTTGTTGTTGACGGTATCGTTGCCGGTGTTGGAGCCGTTCTTGGATTCGTTCCTCAGATGCTTGTGCTCTTCCTTATGCTCTGCATCCTTGAGGACTGCGGATATATGGCTCGTATTGCCTTCATTATGGACCGTATATTCAGACGCTTTGGCCTTTCGGGAAAGAGCTTTATCCCGATGCTGGTAGGAACGGGCTGCGGAGTTCCCGGAGTTATGGCCTCAAGAACCATTGAGCAGGACAGGGACAGAAAGATGACAATTATGACGACGACTTTCATCCCTTGCGGAGCTAAAATGCCCATAGTTGCCCTCATGGCCGGAGCTATTTTCAGCGGAGCATGGTGGGTAGCTCCCTCGGCGTACTTTGTAGGAATTGCCGCCATCGTTATTTCAGGTATTATCCTTAAAAAGACAAAACCCTTCGCGGGAGAACCGGCTCCCTTTGTTATGGAGCTTCCCGCTTACCACAGACCTACCCTTGTAAATGTTCTCAGAGGAACATGGGAAAGAGGCTGGTCATATATCAAAAAAGCCGGAACAATCATTACCCTTGCTTCGATATTTGTATGGTTCACGTCAAGCTACGGTTTCACGCCCGAGGGCTTTGGAGCCGTTGAGGAAATGGACTATTCCATTCTCGGACAGATCGGATCGGGACTTGCCGTAATATTCAGCCCCCTTGGCTTCGGTACATGGCAGGCCAGCGCCGCAACCGTACTCGGACTTGTGGCTAAAGAGGAAGTTGTCGGAACATTCGGAACGCTTTATGCCGTTGCCGGAGACGCCCTTGGAATGGTTGAGGAAGGAGCTTTCGCCGGACTCGCTCCCATCGCCGAGCACTTCACACAGCTTTCCGCATATTCATTCCTTGTATTCAACCTTCTCTGCGCTCCTTGCTTCGCGGCTATCGGAGCAATCAAGCGTGAGATGAACAACGCGAAATGGACATGGGCGGCAATCGGATATCAGTGCGGTTTTGCCTATGCCGTATCACTTATGGTATACCAGCTTGGCGGCCTCATAATCGGAGAGGTGGCCTTCGGAGCCGGAAGCGTAGCCGCTATTATCGTTCTCGCCGCTCTCATATACCTCCTTTTCAGGAAGGGATACCAGGCAAAGAACGTGAACGCTCTCCGCGCCGTTGACGCCGTACGCTCATAATCGAAAGGAAGATATTTATGGCAACTTGGATAGTCGGCGCTTTGGTCGTGCTGATCGCTGCGCTCATAGTAAGGAAACTGGCAAACGACAGAAAAAACGGGACCGGCTGCTCGGGCTGCTCCGGATGCGGCGGACACTGCGGAAGCTGCTCTCCAAAGGAGCGATAAAAATGAAGCTGAGCGTTTCACAGTTGAAATATATGCTCGTCCTCGGAAAATTTTCCGGGGACAGAGCCATAAGAACGGCGGAGGTCGCGAAAAGGCTCGGAATACAGCGCTCCAGCGCCTTCAATATGCTTAACAGGCTTTCGGAGGCCGGTATGATAGTGAAAAACGAGGATAAGACGGTTTCTCTCACCGAAAAGGGCGAGAGAACCGCCGGCGGCCTTATGAGCAAATATAACGATATAACCTCCAAACTTGAAAAATATTTCGGCCTTTCCCCGGAGGATTCCGAGGATTGCGCCCTTATGATTTTGTCCTGTTCGGAGGACATTATTTAACACAAATACCTAAAAAATATTATGGGCGGGGATAACCGCTGAAGTTTACAGGAAGAAGGATAAAATATGAACTGGTACAAAAACGAAAAGCTGCTGACCTTCCTTGGAGGAGCCGCAGCGGCCGTTGTCGGAACGAAGATATTAAAGGCGAAAAAGACAAGGGAGCTTTGCGTTAAAGGGCTTGCCTGGGGAATTACGGCTAAAAACAACGCCGAGGCAGCGGTGCAGAGCATAAAAGAGGACGCCGAGGATATCTGTCATGACGCCAGGGAACAGGCGGCAATGGCTGAAGATTCCGACGTTGAGGACGCTGATGAATAATGAGATACGATATAGTTTATGACCGCCCGGGACGAACAAGGGTGCGCTGCGGCACGCTGGCGTTTACGGCTGAGGAGGGCTTTGGCATAGCGGAAAAGCTCAGAAGGGAAGCCGGGGCGGAAAGAGTCGAGGTCTGTCCCGTCAACGGGAGCATTCTTATATGCTATTCCCAAAATAACAGGCAGGCCGTTTTCACCATTCTTGACGGCCTGAGAAAAACCGCGCTACCCGTAGGAAAACCTCTTGACGACGATAAGAAAAAGGAACTGGATGACGAGTTTGTCCGTCAGACATCCGCTCTTGTTGCGGGACATTTTATAAAAAAACTGCTTCCGCCGCCAATAAGGCTGATATTAACTTTACGCAGGGCTTTTTCCTTTTGGAGAGAGGGAACAAGATGTCTACTTTCCCACAGGATAGGGGTTCCGGTGCTCGACGCATCTTCCGTCGGAGCCGCTTTCTGCCAGAGGGATATAAAAACAGCCGGTTCCATAATGTTTATGCTCAGACTTTCGGAAGTGCTTGAGAATTACACAAAGAAACGCGCCACAACGATCCTCACCCAATCGCTGGCCGTTAACGTGGATTCCGTATGGCTCATCGACAGCGGCGGAAACGAGATACAGACCCCCATGTCGGAGGTTAGAAACGGGGACACGATAAGAATAAGAACCGGTTCCCTCATACCCGTTGACGGGCTTGTCGTATCGGGGGACGCTATGGTCAATGAGGCGTCCATGACCGGTGAGCCGGTGCCTGTGCACAAAAAGAAGGGAATAACCGTATATGCAGGAACGGTTGTCAGCGAGGGAAGCGTAGACGTTAAGATTACGGCTCTGCCCGGAGAAAGCAGGATAAGGCAGATAGTCGGTCTTATAGAAAATTCCGAGAATCTTAAAGCCGGAGTGCAGAACCGGGCCGAACGCCTTGCCGACGGCATAGTGCCATTCAGTTTTTTGGGCGCTCTGGCGGCATGGATGTTTACGGGAAAACCTTCAAAGGCGCTTTCTGTATTCATGGTCGATTATTCCTGCGGAATAAAACTTTCCGCCTCCATTTCGGTCATCTCGGCAATGAGAGAAGCGGCGGCAAAAAAAATAATGGTCAAGGGAGGAAAATTCCTTGAGGCCTTTGCCGAGGCGGACACGATCATTTTTGATAAAACGGGAACGCTCACGGAAGCCTGCCCTGCGGTAAGCTCGGTGCTTGCCCTCAGGGGATACGGCGAAGACGAAATACTCAGAACCGCGGCCTGCATAGAGGAACACTTCCCCCACTCCATGGCGAGGGCGGTGGTCAGAGCCGCCCATGAGAAGGGACTTGTCCATGAGGAAAGGCACGCCGACGTGGAGTATGTGGTCGCTCATGGAGTCGTAACCATGCTTGACGGAAAACGTACGCTTATAGGAAGCGCTCATTTCGTCTTTGAGGATGAGAAAATACCATATAATGAAGAGGACAGACAGATCGTAGAGAAAGCGGCCGAAGGCGCTTCGGCTCTCTACCTTGCCATAGGCGGAGAACTTGCCGGAGTTATATTTATAAACGACCCTCCCAGGAACGAGGCGGCCGATGCCATAGCCGGGCTTAGAAGGCTTGGAGTAAAAAACGTCGTAATGCTCACGGGGGATTCCGAAAACGCGGCGAGAGCCGTATCGGAAAGGCTTGGAATAGATACGTTCCGTGCCCAGGTACTTCCCGCCCAAAAGGCCGAGATAATTGAGGAATATAAGAAAAACGGCTCTAAGGTGATTATGGTGGGAGACGGGGTTAATGACTCTCCGGCTTTGGCTGCCGCCGATGTGTCCGTGTCCATGAGGGACTCGTCGGATATTGCCAGGGAAGTGGCGGACATAACGCTGCTTTCGGCGGATCTCAGGGAGCTTGTGCTTCTCAGAGAGCTCTCCCAAAGACTTTTTATAAGGATAAACAGAAACTACAGATTTGTAATAGGCTTTAACACAGTGTTGCTTATTTTTGGGCTAACGGGAATTATGCCGCCCGGAAGAACGGCTCTTTTGCATAATGCCTCGACCATAGGTCTGAGCGTCTCATCGGCAAGGCCGTTGTTAAAAAGTCTGGTTTAAGCATATATTAAAATATAGCGGACGAAAGTCAAGTAGTCCGCTTTATATAAACCGTTGAGTTAGGATATACTAACTAATATTATTTTAAAGGAAAGGTGATGTGAATGAGCGTTGTTATAATAGGCGGAAATGAGAGAATGGAAAGACAGTATCAGCAGATTTGCGGTTCATACGGCTATAAGGCAAAGGTATTTACCAAGGAAGCGGGTTCCCTCAAAAGAAAAATAGGAAGTCCAGATCTGCTTATAGTATTTACGAATACGGTTTCACACAGTATGACAGTTTGTGCCCTTCAGGAAGCTAAAAAAAGCGGAGCAAGGGTGGCGCGAGTTCACACATCAAGCGCGGCGGCTCTTCATGAGATAATGAGGGCCCACTGCGAGAGGTGCCCGAAAGCGGGTGAATGCGGATATGAGTGCCTGTTTGATTGAAAAATGCGTAATCGAGCACTGTTCCCCGACTTTGGCGGGGATAAAGCCCGCCGGCCTTTTCAGTTGTCCCCTGGGCGGCGAGGCTGAGGTGCTTGAACAGATAAGACAGCTTAACCTCAAGCTGTCGGGCAGGGGCGTCGTTGTTTCCGTGATGAATAAAAGGGACGGCAGGGCTCTCATATATGTATACAGAGAGGCCATGCTTAAAAAGGCTCTTGAAAACAGGGAGACGGCGGAGTTTTTAAAAACCTGCGGCTATGGCGGGCTGAACGTGGAGAAGGCCGTGGCAAGACTTAAGGGAAGGCTTGCTCAAAGCGACGGTTTTCCCCACGAAATAGGAGTTTTCCTGGGTTATCCATTAGGAGATGTCATAGGATTCATTGAAAACGGCGGAAAAAACTGCAAGTGTGTTGGATGCTGGAAGGTTTACTGCAATGAATGTGAGGCCAAAAAAACATTTGAAAAATTTAAAAAATGCACTGGCATTTATAGACGCCTTTATGAAACCGGAAAGTCGGTATTACAGCTTACAGTGGCTGTTTAATCATAAACCGAAAAAAATAAAAAGGAGAGATAGAGTATATGAAAACAGCGGTAGTATATTGGAGCGGAACGGGAAACACGGAGCTTATGGCGAAGAAGGTAGAAGAAGGCGCTAAGGCGGCCGGAGCCGAGGTAAGCGTATTTACGGCGGCTCAGTTCACGCCGGACAAGGCGGCGGAATTTGACGCCATAGCCTTTGGATGCCCTTCCATGGGTGACGAGCAGCTTGAGGAAAGCGAGTTCGAGCCCATGTTTACGGCTTGCATGGGAGAGCTTCTCTCAAAAAAGACAGCCCTTTTCGGTTCCTACGGCTGGGGCGACGGGCAGTGGATGAGAAGCTGGGAGGAAATGTGCTCAAATAACGGCATAAGGCTTGCCTGCGACAGCGTTATCTGCTGCGGAGCTCCCGATGACGGAACTTCCGCCGAACTTATGGAGCTTGGCAAGGCCCTCGCTTAAGTTATCGCCCTGAAAGCGATTTTTGGCGGAATAAAAGCAATATAAAACGAGAAGCATATATTATTAAAAACGATTATCGTCCGGAAGGCTGTCTTCCGGGCGGTTTTCGGCGTTATCGGAAGGAAGGGTATTATATGGGAACGGCTGTAATAATCGTAATACTTATAGTTATAGTTATTTTTTCAGTGAAAAGCTATATGAAAAAACTTGCCAGCGGATGCTGCGGAGCCGGCGAGGACAAGGTGAAGAAAATAAAGCCGGCGGACAGCGACGTAAAAAACTATCCATGTCATAAGAAGGTCAGAATCGGAGGAATGACATGCAAAAACTGCGCCGCCAGGGTGGAAAACGCCTTCAACGGCAGAGACGGTTTTTACGCAAAAGTCGACCTTTCCAAAAAAACGGCCGACGTATATATGAAAAATCCCGCCGACACCGCCCTTATAGCCGATATAGTAAGAAGATCGGGCTACGAGGTCCTTGGCGTGGAAACCATAGAGGGAGAAAAATAAAACATCCGCCGGCGTGTCGAAAAAGTCCTTTGAGACTTTTTCGAGTTTAAATTAATGCAATAAATCCCTATTTCTGCGGAAAGCCCTGAACTTTGTCGGGGCGCGGAAATACGGGATTTTCCTCGGCGGAAATGAATTATTTTTTTTGACAGTCTATCGTCCGTAAAACTTCGGTTTGACGGGCGTTTTTTATTTGGAAATAGATTTTAACATTGACAAGTATTTGCAGAAGCAATATAATTGACTTTGTTAATGGTTAAGATTTTTAACTTATACAAATATTAAGCGTTTGGGATGATATGTATGGATGAAAAAAGACTGGCAGGGGAGCGGCTTCTGGGATCGTGGCTCAATCTGTCGTCAACGGTGTGGAACAGAAGGCGTGTGTCCGGCATGACATTCAACGAGGTGCTTGTCTGCGGCCTGCTTAAAAGACGCATGGACACGGAACCGGATAAATTTTATATCGCTACGGAGCTGTGCGCGGAAACAGGACTTTTCAAAAGCCAGATGAACAAGCTCATCAATTCCATGGAGGAAAAGGGGCTTGTTACCCGTCTGCGCTCCGAAAAAGACAGAAGATTCGTATATATAAAGCTGACGGGCGAGGGCGAGATAAGGTATCTGAAGGAACACGAGGGTATAATGCTTATGCTCGACAGGCTCGTGAACGCCGTCGGAACGGACTGCGCCAATGACTGCGCCGACCTGGTCAACAAGGTCACTGACGGCCTTAAAAAGATCAAAGACAACTGAGAGGAGAACAAAATGATAAGAATTATTACCGATTCCGCCGCCGATATGGAAAAGGAGGAACTGGAAAAATACTCGATAACAAGCATACCGCTGTCGGTCAGCTTTGGCGAGAAAAATTACCTTGACGGCGTGGATCTTGACAAGGAAAAGTTTTATGAGCTGCTTAAAACCGAGAAGGAATTTCCAAAGACGTCGCAGCCGTCTCCGGAGGCTTTTCTCGCCGAGTTCAAGGCCGCGTTAGACGCCGGGGACGAGGTTATCGCCATACTCCTTTCCGGCGGGCTGAGCGGAACCATGCAGTCGGCACTCATCGCGAAAGAGCTTTGCGGAGGAGAAGGGATATACATAGTTGACAGCCTTCTTGCCACCGGCGGGGAAAAGGCGCTTGTGCTTTACGCCGCCGAACTGGCCCAAAAGGGCATGGGAGCGGCCGAGATAGCAGAAATGACGGAAAAGCTCAGGGACAGGAGCCGCCTTGTGGCCGGGCTTGACACTCTGGAATATCTCTGCAAGGGCGGCAGGCTTTCAAAGACCGCCGCCGGCATCGGAACCCTGGCCAACATAAAGCCCATAATAAAGCTGACGCCCGAGGGCACAGTGGCTCTGGCGGAAAAATGCCTCGGACGCAAAAGCATGATGGGCAAACTTGTGAAATATCTTGACAAGACCGGAATCGACAAAAGCCTTCCGCTCTATTTCCTCTATTCCAAGGACAGGGGAAACTGCGAGGAATTTATGGAAAGACTCGGGGAAAAGGGGTATCCCGTTGAAAACGCCGTAGTTACGAATATCGGCTCAACCATCGGAGCCCATGTCGGAGAGGGAGCCTTTGGAGTGGTTTATTTCGTTCCTGAGGAATAATATTATGGTTTTACAGGCCGTTTTGGAATATCCAAAGCGGCTTTCGCGTCTTAAAACGGTATGCGCAAACGCGTTCGCGGCTATCAAATTTAATAGATGGTAATTAATTTGCGGGCTGCTTGTGTATCTAAAGCGCTTTAGCTATAATATAGAGTGTCGAAAAATTCCATAGGGCTTTTTCGAGTTTAATGAGGACTATGGGATATTTATCGGATTTATCGGGGCTTTATAAAAAGGGGGAGAGCTTATGCAGATGATAATGGTGGCCATAGCCAACGCGGTAATAGGTTTTATTGTGGGAGCCTGCGGGCTTTCGGGCTTTCTTCTGCCCATGTTTTACGCGGCCTATACGGATTTTTCCGTGGGGGAATATCTTGCCATAAGCTATTGGGCATTCATACTGTCGGGGCCGGTGGCTCTTATCGGCTTTAAGGAAGGCTTCGGACGGGAGAAAAGAACCCTCGGATGGCTCTGCGCGGCCAGCGCCATCGGAGCTGTTTTCGGCGTAAGGCTCAATTCGCTCATAAGCCCGGAAAACGTCAAGCTAATACTTTATATAGTCGTGCTTCTTGCCGGCATATCCATTATCGTGATGGGAAGAAAGAACAAAAAGGCAAGGGAGGAAAAGAGGAGCCCCCTGCTGGACTCCAAAGCCGGTATGTTCGCGTTCGGTCTTGTGACATCCACTGTGTGCGCCATCGGCGGTTCCGGCGGCCCCATACTTGTTATGCCCCTGCTTACTACCATGGGCATGGAGGTGCATGTGGCTATGGCCGTGGGACTTATAGACTCGCTGTTCGTTTCCGTTCCTGCGTTCGTTGGCTATGTAAGGGGAGTGGAAATAAGCGGCCTTATTGTATATATGGCAGTAATCTGCGTGACCTACGGAGGGGCGGCCCTTCTCGGAAGGCGTTTTTCCTCAAAAATACCGTCGGCTCCGCTTAAAAGGGCGGTCGGTATATTTTCCGTTATTATAGCCGTGTATATGCTGGCCGGACTGGTTATATGATTTATAAAATTCGATATTTTTGATTTCAGCGTCCTTCGGGTGTGACCGAAGGGCGTTTTTTGTATTCACTGTATATTTTCAGAAAAAAACTTTGTGAAAATTTAATAATGACAAAATTCAGTCAAATAGAATACAATTAAGACATCAAACGTATGATGTTTATATAAAAATACAAACTCGGAGGGCGTAAAGAAACGTCTTATAAGCGCTCCCCGCTCCTTAGGAGGTGTTTCAAATGGATGAAAACAAAATGCGTTCCCTTATAGACCCGGAGCTTTTGGCCAACTATGACGCTTCGCCGGGCTTTGACCTCTTTCATCTGGAGGAGTTCAAAAAGTCCAGCTATGAGCAGGAGAAAGCCAATCTGAAGGATGATCCGGAGGTCAATGTTTATGAGAAGATGATCCCGGGCCCCAAAGGCGCTCCGGACATAAAGCTGAGGATATACGAGCCCGCCGGCAGAGGCGTGGAGCTTCTTCCCTGCGGATTGTATTTCCATGGCGGCGGATATGTTTTCGGAAGCGTGCTAAGGCAGAACGACCTTTGCGTAAGGATGGCGAAAAATGTAGGAATGATGGTCATTTCAGTGGAATACAGGCTTGCTCCGGAATATAAGGCTCCCGCTCCGCTGGAGGACGCCTACGAGGCCCTTGTATGGCTTGATAAAAACGGATCGTCCATAGGGGCTGATCCTTCAAGAATAGCCATTACGGGTATGTCCGCCGGAGGAGGGATTACCGCTGCCCTCGCCCTTATGACAAGGGACAGGAAAGGCCCCAAACCCGTTTTGCAGGTTCCCCTCTACGCTATGCTTGACTGCAGGGCGGACAGCGTTTCCCAGAAGGCCGTTACAAGCCATAAGGTATGGTGCTACGATTACAGCAAGATCGGCTGGGGAGCTTATCTTGACGGCGAAGCCGACTGCTACATCTCACCGGCTCTGGCCGAGGATCTGAGCGGACTGCCGCCGGTGTTCTCCTATATCGGAACGGTGGATCCTCTGCTTGACGAAAACATCGAATACTGGACAAGGCTCATAAGAGCGGGCGTTCCGGTGGAATACCATATTTTCCCCGGATGCTACCACAGTTTTGAGATTTCCGTTCCCGATTCGGGATATGCCAAAATGGCCTATGGGCTTTTGTATAACGCCCTTAGAAAAGCCTTCGGCATAAAGGAGGACTGAATATGGCTCTTGAAAGGGTAGAGGGGAAACGGCACGAGTCCGCCGTGGACTTTGTCGTAAAGACGTTCAGGGATAAGCTCGAGAAAAAGGAGCTGCGCCCCGGCGACCGCATCCCCAACGAGACAGAGCTTTCGGAGATGCTCTCCGTCAGCCGCGGCTCCGTCCGGGAGGCCATGAAGGTGCTTTCCGCCCTTGGCGTAATCGATATACAGAGGGGAAACGGCACGTTCATAAGCCAGCCGGACAGTTTCTCCAACATGGATCCCCTGCTTTTCAGCTTCTTGCTTATGAGCCCGACGAAAAAGGAGATACAGGATTTTAGAAAAGCCGTGGAGAGGGAGATACTTTATATGGCGATAGAGAACGCCACCAAGGAAGACATCGCGGCTCTGAAGAAAAACATAGAGGGATTCGGCAGCCTTCCCACGGGGGAGGAGGGGCTTGAGGAGAAGAAGCTGGACATAGACCTGGAGTTCCACCGCCTGCTTGGAAGGGCGGCTCACAACGGGTTCATAGAAAGGGTCTACGCATTCGCCATGAATTATTTTAGTCCCTATCTGCTTAAAACCTACGAAAATCAGGACAGGGTGCCGGAGCTTACGGTATACAGCCATAAAATGCTGCTGGAGCCCATTGAGAAAAGAGACGCTTCCCTTGTGGACAAAATAATAAGGGAAAGCACGGAAATATGGACGAACCTTGCTGACCTTACATAAATAAAAGGAGGAAAAATATGTATAACAGTCTTGTAATAAAGGATACCGACAGCGTGGCCACGGTTATCGCTCCCGTAAAGGCCGGAGAGGACATAATCTATAACATCGGCGGAGAGGAAAAAAGGATTAAGGCCGCCACCGACATACCGATTTATCACAAAGCCGCCCTCAGAGACATCAAAAAGGGCGAGGCAATCACAAAATACGGCTGCAAGATAGGATACGCGCTTGCCGACATAAAACAGGGCGAGCATATCCACACATGGAACCTGGACAGTATGATGAAATAAGGATCGATAGGAGGAATACAGATGAAATTCAAAGGATACAGAAGACCCGACGGAAAAATAGGCATAAGGAACCATGTGCTTATACTTCCCTGCTCGCTTTGCGCCAGCGAAACCGCGAGATTCATCGCTTCCCAGGTGCCGGGAGCCGTTTATATACCCAACCAGGGAGGCTGCGCCATCTCCGCCGCCGATCTGGAAATGACGTTCAAAGTGCTTTCAGGCTTCGCGGCTAACCCCAACGTATACGGAACGGTCGTTGTCGGCAATAACTGCGAGGGCGTTCAGGCGCATCTGCTTGTGGAGAGGATAAAAGCTCTTACGAACAAGCCACTTGAATGTGTCGTAATAAGGGACGCCGGAGGAACGATAAAGGCCGTTGAGCTTGGCGTAAAATACGCCATGAAGATGAGCCTTGACGCTTCCATGTGCGAGAAGGAAGAGGCCGACATCTCCGAGCTCATGCTTGGAACGGAGTGCGGCGGAAGCGACCCGACCAGCGGTCTTGCCGCTAACCCCACGCTGGGCTATGTAAGCGACAAACTTGTTTCCCTTGGAGCGACAAGCATACTTTCCGAGACAACGGAACTTATGGGAACGGAGGATATACTGGCGGCAAGATGTGTTGACGAGAGAGTAGCCAAAGATCTTCTCGATATGATAAAGAACAACGAGGAGCATTTCGCCCTTGCCGGAGAGAACATCAGAGACGGCAATCCTTCCCCCGGAAACAAGGAAGGCGGACTTACGACCATCGAGGAAAAATCCCTCGGCTGCATAAATAAGGCAGGATATTCTACTATCAACGAGGTTTACGCCTACGGCGAGCAGGTGGACAAGAAAGGTCTTGTCGTAATGGATACTCCGGGACAGGACATAGCTTCCATTGCGGCGATGGTAGCCGGCGGAGCGCAGATAGTTATTTTCACCACGGGACGCGGAACACCAACAGGAAACGGCATCGTTCCCGTCATAAAGATAACGGGCAACGCCGAGACATTCTCGCTTATGAGCGACAACATCGACTTTGACGCCAGCGCCATCGTAGCGGGCAAGGCTTCCATCGCCGACACGGGCGAGGATCTCTTTGACCTGATGATGGAGGTTGTAAACGGAAGAAAGAGCAAGGCCGAGGCCCTTGGCTTCAACGATATGTCCATGGCCAGAAAATGCAACTTCGCTTAAGCGCTTGAACCGTCTAAACCGGCAAAAGGGGATTTTTAGATCGAATGGAGGCTTTTTAAATGATAAAAATAGATTTTCCGCCGATGAACTTTTTTGTTCAGGGAATTGAGGACGTAACCATTCCCAAAATGGTCAGGATTAGGGAAAAATATGAGGACGATAAAATAGACGATATAAAGGCTCATCTTGTGGGAGAGCTGGACGGCCTTGACATCGACAGAGCCGCCCTTAAGGGCAAGAGCATAGCAATAACCGTGGGCAGCAGGGGAATACCCAGCCTTCCGCTTATGATAAGGACGATATGCGACAAGCTGAAGGAATGGGGAGCAGAGCCCTTCATCATCCCCGCCATGGGAAGCCACGGCGGCGGCACCGTTGAGGGCAACGTACAGATACTTACGGACTACGGCATTACCGAGGAAGCCATGAACGTACCGATTAAGGCGTCCATGGACGTCGTTCAGATAGGAACGATACCCGACGGAGCCAACACGCCCGTGTTCTGCGACAAATACGCCGCTGAGGCAGACGGCATAATACTTTTCAATAAAGTAAAGCCCCACACGGACTTCAAGGGCTATGTTGAAAGCGGAATATGCAAGATGATCGCCATAGGAATCGCCAAGCATTACGGCTGTTCATGGTTCCACAGACAGGGCTTTGACACCTTCGCCGAGAGGATACCCCTTGTGGCTAAGGAATTCCTCAGCAAGATGAACGTAGTAATGGGCATCGGCGTGGTGCAGAACGCCTATGACGAGATATCCGAGATAAAGGCGTTCCCCAAGGACAGAATTATCGAGGGCGACCACGAACTGCTTGAGATCGCCAGAAGGCGTCTGCCTAAGATGAAATTCGATAACATCGACGTGCTTGTCATCGACAGGATCGGCAAGAACATAAGCGGCGAGGGAGCCGACCCCAATGTTACCGGCAGAGGCAGTATGCCCGGATTTGAGGACGATTTCCACTGCAAGAAGATGTTTGTAAGAGGAATGACGGAGCCCAGCCATGGAAACGCCTGCGGACTTTGCTTTGCCGACGTGACCACGAGAAAATGCCTTCAGGGCGTGGATTGGGAGAGCACATGGATAAACTTCTCCACAAATACCATGCTCAGCGCGGGAAAAATACCCGTATATCAGAACAGCGATTATGAGGCGCTCAGGCTCGCCATCCGCACATGCACAAAGCTGACGGATTACTCACAGGCAAGGATAGCGAGAATAAGGGATACACTTTCCCTTTCCGAGATAGAAATTTCCGAGGCTCTCCTTCCCGACGTTATGAACAGGGACGACGTGGAAATACTTTCCGAGCCCTATGAGCTTGAGTTTGACGAAGAAGGAAATATGAAAGACTTTGAGTGCTGAGAAATTTGAACTGCAAAGCTGAATAATATGAAATAAGGCCGCCTTCTGGGCGGCCCCAGACTGTCAAAAAACTAATCCATTGTGAGCGGAAGGGTTCGGGAAACGA
>OGGQ01002584.1_pt1 | contig 19064 bp, 17 predicted proteins | sample 1571191 | NCBI WGS metagenome assembly OGGQ01 (sample SAMEA2582061, study PRJEB24529) | metagenome | biome: Human gut stool | place: China | collected 2011
TAGTTCCGGCAGGCAACGCATCTTCTGCTGTAAAACTCTTTTATCATTTTATATTTTCAGTATCTCTTACTCCTGCATAATAAACTAGCTTTTCCATTCGCTCGCCCCTAGATATTATACATGCTATGTAATCATCTATGATACGGCGATCTTTATATGGGATATCCATTTTTTCATATCTCCTTTCCAGCTCCAACAGATCAGAATTATCCTGTATAATATCTTCATCTTCCATGTTAATCTGCCTTAAACTTTTCTCCCTCATCCGTTCATTGTCGTCATTAAACATGATTCTTCCATTAATCACTAAGTTTTTCTTTACCTCATTCTTTCCATTGCTTGGTTGTTTTTTATACTATCAGTATACGCTCATATTATATTTGTATCAAACACTTTCATACGAGTAAAGTCGACAAACTTCGCATTCCTCATCGTTTTTACTTGTTTTCAATATTACCTCATATGAGCTATCACATCTTTTGTCTCTACATAATAACTATACTCCGGATAATCAACATAACAAAAAAGGGGCTGTCGGTTAATACCACATTTCGGCATCCTCAGTAGCAATTGAAAGGATCCCTGCAAGGACGAGGCTTGTTAGCCTTCCACCTTGCGCAGGATCCTTTTTTCTATGAAAGATGAAATTTATTTTTGGCCGCAAAAATCCCTTGTCTAGATTTTTACAGCCACACTTTTGATCAGGCTGTTTTTTCCGTTGTTTTTCCCTCAAATTTCTTTAGTTTTTCATTGAGAAAACGACAGTATTTATTTATATTCCTTCCGATCGCATACAACATGAATTCTTTGTACACTTTATCTGCAGAACGGTAATTAAAACGGCGGAAGTTTTCGTTTTCTTTGATATCACCGAAATGTCCTTCCGTCTGGATTGAACGTGTCTGCCGTTTCACGATCCCGCGCTCACTTTGGATGTTTGAATGGGATTTTTCACGCAGTTCTTCCCACTGCTCATTGATCTTCATTATCTTGTTTTTCTCAGTATCCTTTTCGGCATTATATTTATACAAACAGCGGGCTTTATGTTCGCATCCACTGCAGTCAGCGCAGCCGTATACCTCAAAGGTCTGGGTATAACCATTCTGCTCTTTCGTTTCCGTTCTTATGTGACGCAGTTCACGTCCGTCATGGCAGATATAGAACTGCTCATCTTCAAACACTTCGACTTTCATGTTGTAATATTTGCTGATATCTTCCGCATATGCACGTGTTTTGCGTTTTTCATGATCCTGCAGTTTTATATAGCTTTCTATCCCTTTTTCTTTTAAATAAAACAGATTTTTTTCACTACAGTATCCGCTGTCAGCAGTCACCTCTTCCAGGACGCTTCCAAAAGCCTTCTGGTGTTTTTCCAGGACCGGGATCAGAGTATTATAATCTGTCTGGTCATTACTCACGTAGCCGTGAACGATAAAATAGTTTTCCACCGCGATCTGTACGTTGTACGCCGGCTTTAACTGCCCGTTCAGCATATGATCCTCTTTCATCCGCATAAAAGCAGCTTCCATGTCTGTCTTAGAATAGCTGTTCCGGTCTTTTCCCATAATCTCGAAGCATTCTTTATATCTCATCAGACGCTGACCGAGATTCTCCAGTTCTTCATACAGCTGCTGGATCTCAGGTTTTCTTTTTCCTTTTCCATAAACGAACTCAATCCCTTCTCCAGAGGCGATCGTATTAAGGTTCTTTTGCAGCTTCAGGATTTCAAGCGGAGAGCAGTTATCAATCTCAATGACTGTATTATTTGCAAGTTTCTTATGCTTTGACAGCTTCCGTTTCCGGTTCTTTTCTATTATACTGCGGACTTTATCCATTCCCTCGATCACAAACATCTGTGCATTCCCGATATCATACTTTTGCCCATAACCATTCTCCTGCAAAAATGTATTGTACCTGGTAAAGGTCAGATCGATAGAATCCAGAAGGCCAGCCAGATGGTAATTAAGCGTACCACGCCAGACAAACGTATAACGGTTTGCATTGGCTTCGATCTTAGTCCCATCTATAAAAAGTTCTTTCAGTGTGACAAGGCCTTCTTTTTGCAGCCGGCCCAAAAACTGATAATTAAGATCATCCAGTATTTCAGAAGTCAGCTTTTTTCCTCTAAACTCATAAAAAGCGTCCCGTTTTGGTTTCTGTCCACGGGTCAGCCAGATAAAAGCGAGATCTCTTTCACATAATTCTACAATACGGTCAACAGAACGTACTCCGCGCATGTTTGCGTAAGTAACTACAGCGTACATCATAATTGGGTTATACCCGGTTCTTCCCTTATCTGAACAATTAGCCAGCAGGCCAGAAAAATCTAAATCCTCCATCACTTTTTTCAGGGTATAGACTGGATCGTCGTCGGGTAAACTCAATTCGAAGAAACTAAAGTTAATTTTCTGTTGCCCAAACTCAAAAAAGTCGTTATAATAATTAGTTGTTAGCATAGTTACATTATAACATGTAACGGAGAGAAAGATGGTTGTCGTTAGCCATCTTTTTTTCTTTTTATGGTAAAAAATTTGGGGAGGGTGTGACTCGGTATGAGTCACACCCTCCCTCTCTTAGAACTGTCTATTTCCCGACAGCCCCTTCTAAAAACAAATCTACTTTTATTTATATTCGAATACTACCATTTGGTGACATTCCATCTCTGGAATAATGCAGGTAACACCATCTTCATTGCGCTCGAATGTCACTTCCTGCATCTGTGGAGCCAGATAAATCCGCTGAATCTTCTCCGGAACATTAACACAAAGTTTTGTATTATGCAGTGGAACAATATCTTCGATTGCCTCTACTGTTTTCTGCTCTCCACATATATCAAATGTACCACGGATAGTTGTATGAGCAAAAAGCAAATGTGCCATATAACGTTTTTCTTTTTCCTGTTTTGTCAGAGTCAAAACACCTCTGTCTGGCAAAGAAGCCTGCGCTGCTTTGTTCTTTCCAAGAAGAGTATCCAACGCCTGAGTAATGATTTCTTTTGCCTGTAAAGATCCAATAGTTCCATATTCAGAGAAAACATTCCAACCAATATAAATGATATTTTCCTTACGAACTGCTGCTGGGAAAAGAGTATCTTCATTGTTGGGGGTATGCTGATGTGATGAGAAGTGATACAGATCTCTGTTGAAATAAGAATTCTGACCGTAAAGCCAGACTTCTCCATCTACAGGCTCTATCAAATGAGACTGCTGATAAATAACTTCTGCAGCTCCATCTTTCTCAAACAGACAGTAATTTGGACGATAGGAATTCTCTCCGCAATAAACAGCTCCTGTTTCCAATGCAAAGACATCTTCCTGTTCCCATAAACCACTTTCGCCACTTAAGAGAAGTTTTCCACCTTGTTTCAGGTATTCATTCAAACGATCCACCAATTCCTGATTTAAACGCACAGTATCTGGAAGAATCAACACTTTAAACTTATTAAAATCTACCTCTTTATCAATAAATGTATAAAGGTAATGTCCATTTAATAAAACTCGATTGGCACCGATATCTCCATTGTGTACAGTATCTCTGCTTGCCGCTTCTGTCAGGCAGGCTTCTTCTCCAAGAACTGCAATATCGCATATGTTTTTCGCCTCATGACACCAAGGCTCTTTTGCTTCAACCTCTTCATATGCTTTTCCAATAAGCTCATAGGTTTTCTCATTCATCTTTCCATTTGGATGAAGCTGATCTCCTATAGAACATTTTGCACCAAACGCCAGAGATAATCCAGCTTCATAACGAAGAGCATTCGGATGTTTAAATCCACCGAACTCGCCCCAGGTGGTGTGGAATTTTCCGGTCATACCCAAATATTCCATTCCAAGATTCATAACATATGCTGCTGACATAGGGAAGTGATCATATCCCCATCCTCCTGTCGGTAGACTTTCAAGTTCCAGGTGAGAATTCGCATGAGCAATATCACGACGTCCTCTGGTAATATGTCCTGCATTATGGAAAATCGTACACTCTGGATTATGACGATGTATTGTTTCTTCCACACGACGTGTATATTCTGCAAAAGTAATTTCTGCCTGTTCCAAAACAGCTTCCGGATCTCTGTAGTCCTTGCCACGTTCTACAATAGATCTGCGGCAATAACTGCAGGTACACGGCATAACCGTAGAAATATCGAGGAAAATTCCATCCGGATTATACATAGTCATAACTTCGTCAATCTCTGCAAGTAATTTATCCAGATACGGAGTGTTATAACACATTCTGTGATAACCTGCTTCAGAAAAATCTTTTGTATAATCTGTAGTTTCATCCAGATTTCGAATAAGCCAATCAGAATGCTCTCTTGCCATTTTTTCATCAAATCCCGCAGATAGATATACCGGGGATTTCACACCAATTTCTTTACAAGCATCTAATAGAGCTTTTAAAAGATCAAACTCAAGATGCGGATGCATTTCATTAACCTTTGTCGGATAATAAGACCATCCATGATGGCATTTTGCAAATACAGTAATGGAATTAACATGACCTGTTTTTAAGGCATCCTGAAACTGCTTTTTATCGAATGCACTTCCGATTCCAGGAATGCACTCTGAGGTATGAAAATCTAAATGTACTTGTCTGTATGCTAACATATTTTCTCTCCTGTAAATTAATATTGAAAATACAAAATTATCCCTTTACTGCACCAGCAGTTGTTCCAACTACATGTTTCTGACAAACCAGATATAAAATAGTAATTGGCAGTGCTGTCAGTACAAGGTCTGCAAACACATAGTTCCAGTTACTGGAATACTGACCAAAGAAGTTATATACAGTCAGAGGCATGGTCCATTTTGAAGAAGAGTTAAAGAAATAAAGAGGAACCATAAACTCATTCCAGGCACCCATAGCTGTAGTAACTACTACTGTTGCCATGATTGGTTTCAATAACGGGAAAATAATCTTAAAGAACATTGTCAGCGGAGAAGCACCATCGATATACGCTGCTTCATCCAGTTCTTTTGGTACGCTTTTAATAAATCCAGACAGTGTAAAAATAGTCCATGGAAGCTGAAGTGCAATTTCTACGCAGATAACACCAATAAAGGTACCTGTCAGGTGCAGCATCTGGAGAAGTCCATAGGTAGTAACAATCTGAATTGGAGAAATCATTCCAAGAAGGAATAAATAATATACGAAAGAAGTGTAACGTGATTTCTTTCGAGATACAACAAAGGCGTTCAGACTACCTGCTACAACAACAAATACTGTAACTATAACAGTGATGATCATACTGTTAATAAATGCCTGGCCCATGTTACCTTTTTCCATAACAACCTTATAGTTATCAAAATGCCAGGAAGAAGGTAAAGCAAGATTAAATGCCTGTGCTTCTGGAGCATCCTTAAAAGAACCAAGGAACACAACAAGAAGAGGAAAAACAATAATCAGCACGGACAAAAAACCAATAATTGTTAAAATAATAGTGCTCTTCGTTTTTTTCTGACCCATTACATCTCCACCTCTCTCTTCGTTAATGCTCGGTTAACAAGGACAGCAATTACAGAAATCATCAGGAACAGAAGCAGGCTGGCTGCTGAAGAACGTCCCAGAGTTCCTTTACTGAATTCTTTATATATGTAAGTATTTAAAACCTGAGTTGCATTTCCAGGTCCACCATTCGTCATTACATAAACCTGTTCAAATACTTTAAATCCACCAATTGTATTCATGGTAATAACAACCGTAAATGCCGGTGCAAGAAGTGGCAGTGTGATATTTTTAAATTTATCCCATGTGCCAGCACCATCAATAGTTGCTGCCTCATAATAATCTTTGGAAATTCCCTGAAGTCCTGCCAGATAAATTGTCATGGCAAAACCACTCCACTTCCAGATCTGTACAAAAATGATTGACCACATGGCTGTTTTTCCATCACCAAGCCAGTCTCTCGTAAGGCTTTCCAAACCTATTGTTGTAAGAATCTGGTTTAAAATGCCGCCATCAAGTTTAAATACTGCTTTAAACATAATACCAACAACGATCAAACTCAATACAGCCGGAAGATAAAAACATGTTCTTAAGAATGTTTTTCCTTTAATAGCTGAATTTAAGAGAAGTGCAAGCAACAAACCTAAGATAACAATTCCCAGTGTTGTTACAACTGCAAAAAGAACTGTATTCTTTAATGCAAGAAGAAAATAATCATCATTAAAAAGACGGGCAAAGTTTTTAAATGCCACAAACTTTGGTTCTGAGATTCTTTTAATATTCCAGTTTGTAAAACTCATGATAAAGCTGGCAATGATCGGAAAACAATAAAATATTGTGAATACGATTATTGCCGGATACGTAAAATAATTCGGATAGAATTTCTTTTCCTTCATGTCTCCCTTTCCTTTCTGTTCTTTGAGAAAAAAAAGGCGTTGTAATAAGTACAACGCCTTTTCAAATCATAAGAGTGTTAGTAAACAATCATTTTATACTCTGATAATCATGATTTTTTATTTATTCAAATGCTTCGTATCCCTGCTGTTCCATGTAGTCCACATAGATCATCTGGAAATCTTCCCAAACAGATTCTGCTGTTTTTTCTCCTGCAGCAGCTTCTACATAGAAATTCCAAAGGTCGCTAAAGCATCCGTTGGCGTCTGCAAGCTGTCCATTTAATTCGTATACATAATCTCCAGTTTCGATATATTTGTCTACAATTGACTGTACACAAGCTGTAGCTTCTCCACCATTTACATCATTAAATGCGGAAAATCCTGGGTTTTCTGCATAGTACATATCCTGATATTTTGGAAGTGACCATACCTGAAGGAATGCTTTTGCAACATCTACCTGGCTTCCAGCATTCGGAACAAATAATCCCTGAACATAGTTTCCTGTAGGAAGAACTGGTTTATCACCAAATGGGATAACGAAAGAACCAAGTTCTACTTCTGGATGATTTTTGGAGAAGTCTGTAGCCCACTGGTCAACAGTCAGGTACATAGCTGCTTTTCCATCTGCCATAATCTGTGCTGCATCATCATATCCAACAGAAAGGTTATCTTCGTTTACATATCCCTCTGTATAAAGATCAATATATCTCTGAAGTACTTCTGTTGCTTCTGGAATTTCTGTCCATTCCATTTCATTGTTTAACAGTTTTTCATATACTTCGCCTGCTTTGTCACCAAGCATGATCGGAATACCACCAGTCATAAAGATCTGTGTTTCCCAGTTATCTTTGTTTGTCTGAAGGAATGGTGCTGCATCAGAGTTTTCTTTAACTGCTTTCAGAATATCCAGGAACTCATCATAGTTCTGCGGTTCCGGGTCTGTAATTCCACAAGATTCAAGAAGTTCTTTATTGTAGTAAACTACCTGATATCCAGAAGAAGATTCTTTGGGAAGAGCATACATTTTTCCATCTTTGGAATCTTTCAGCATATCCGGGTTAACAAGACGGCTTACCCATGGCTCATCACTTAAGTCTTCACAATATTCATATACGTTCATAGCAACGTTCTGACTCGGATAGTTATGCTCTAATACATCCGGAACCTCACCGGTAGAAAGCTTCAGGTTTGTCATGGAAGTGTACTGATCATCCGGTACTACCTGGAATTCAACTTTACATCCATAATCTTTTTCGATCTCATCTGCCATTGTCTGGTATGCATCAAAAAATTTGGACTGAGCTGTCATAAAGGAGATTGTTTTTCCCTCAAGAATGGAATAGTCAGCCTCATCTGCTGCAAATACAACGCTTCCCATAGTTCCGATCATTGTTGCGGCAACCGTTGCACTGATGATAGGTTTTAAAATTTTCTTCATACTTCAATCCTCCTGTTTTTCGTTTGTTCTGAAGATATTTATATTCTATCTGTTTTCCAGAAACTAAGAAATGGAAAAACTTAGGTAAAAACATGTAATATTTATAAATGATATTGATTTTTTTGTTGCATATCACTATAGTGAAATTAATTTATAATAGAAAAGGAGTGCAATTTTGAAACATATAACCTCTGTCAAAAAGCTGTTTCCTATGAAAAGTACCTTCCATAAAAAACTGTTTTTGTCTATTTCAGGGTTTATGACCGCTTTAATCATGGTATGTACTATATTTTTCTCTCTATATACATACAAAATACTTCACAGGCAGTCACAGGACAACCTGCAGTATCTTAGCGAGCGAACTGCAGCCGAACTGAAAACCATGATCGACAATATGGATGAACTGGCTTTGTACGTTTCCACAAATGAAGAAATCCGCTCTACCTTTGTGCAGGCAAAAAATCCTAATTTTTCAAATCCTGATCTGAGCAGAGCAACGGTAAAAATCCTGACTTCTATTTCCATACCCAATAACTCTTCTCATTATCGAATTTCCTTATATAATGAAAAGGGTAAATTTACTTCCATCGGAATTCCTTACAACAAATCCTACACAGCCCAAAAGCTGGCTTCCGAAGATTACACTGACTGGTACAAAAACCTTCCCGTACTTCCAAATAAGGCTTCTGTATATGGATTTCATAAAGATTATTGGAGTGAAAAAGAAGAACCCTGTTTTTCTCTGTTCCGTGAAATTTTTGGAATTACTTTACCTTTTCAAAGCAATGGAATAATAGAAATCCAGTGTCCATTGAGCACCATGAGCAGTGCTTTGATGTTTGAAGACGGCAGTTATTCAGCTTTTCTTTACGATGAAAAAGGAACTTTAATATGGCCATTGAATGAAAAATCTCAAGCCAGTGATGACCTTTTTAAATGCTATACGGAGAAAGCTACCGGGGATACATCTCTTCCTCATGACCGGGGACTGATGTACAACGGGATTCCTGTACGTAATGGATTACATCTGGTATTGACCCAATCAGAAAAACATATATGGAGCATTATTCTTCCTCAGATTTTTTTAGTTTTATCTATAGGATTAGTTTCCATAATTATGCTGATCTTTGTTGTTTTCCATATAACAAAACATGCAGCAAAACCATTGCAGTCACTGGCTTCTTCCGTAAAACAGGTTTCTTATTCAAATCTTTCACTGGAACTGAATTTTACTGATTATCCGGACGAGATCACTGCTTTAAATGAAGCTTTTGAAAAAATGTTTCAGCGTCTCCGGCAGTCTATGGATGAAATCGTACGAATGCAGGCGTGTGAAACCAGGGCAAACATGGTAGCTCTTCAATCACAGATGAATCCACATTTCCTTTATAATACTTTGACTGTGATCAAAGCTCTTGCAAGAGAAGGAAACACGAAACAGGTTGCCTTAACCTGCGATTATTTAGTTAAAATGCTGCGTTATATTTCCATGTATGACGAACACAGTACAAACTTAAAACAAGAACTCTCTCACACAGAGAATTATTTGAATCTGATGAAAATACGTTATGAGGATCAATTTAGCTATAGCATATCCGTTGATTCTGATGTGAATGTAGAAAAGTTAAACATTCCCAAGCTGACTCTTCAGCCCCTTGTAGAAAACTGTTTTCAGCATGGCTTTAAATCTGTAGCGCCTCCATGGAGTATCCATATTCATTTCTGGGTATGTGCACCTCGTTGGTATGTGAGCATTACGGATAATGGGCTTGGAATTACTGAAGAAACCAAAACAGAATTATTAAATCGTATTACCGAATTTTTGTCCCACTCATCAGATGCTATTCTCTCCCTGAAAATTGGCGGCATGGGACTGGTAAATACAGTTGCACGATTAAAGCTCAGGTATGGAGATTCTATACAATTTGATATTGATTCTGCGCCAGGAGGCGGCACCACGATTGTGTTAGGAGGTTTTTTAGAAGATGAATATCTTTGTAATTGAAGATGAACCACCGATTTTGCGTGAAATTGTTACTATCATTAATTCTTTTCATGAAGATTACCAGGTAATTGGCACTGCAACAAACGGACAACAGGCTGTTGATTTTCTGGAAAAAAATGGAAATCAGGTGGATGTTATGATTACCGATATCCAAATCCCAATTAAAAATGGGTTGGAATTGATTTCTTATGTAAATCAACATTTTTCTCATATTTTAAGCATGATTTTAACAGGATACGGAAGTTTCGATTACGCACGTTCTGCAATCCAGAAGGGCGTTTTCGGTTATTTACTCAAACCGGTTGACGAAGAGGAACTCCGCAATGAATTACAAAAAGCATATGCCCAAAAATGTATGGATTATATGCGGAATCAGCCACTAGACAAGAATGAAAAAGGAAATACTGAACTGGAATCAGGCTGTCAGCTCGCGCTGATTTCTTTAGGTTTTTTCCCTATCGATACGATTACCAGCAGCGATACTTTTTCTGCAATCTGGAAAGAGTTGGATATTTCCTCTTTAATCAAAGAAAATCCAGAAATGAATGATCGCTTCTGGATTATTGATGGAATTGCCATGTCAGAAAAATTGATTTTATTCTCACCATCCGATCAGGAAATAAATGATGGCGGAAAAATCCTGGCGGAATTTCTTAAGAATATATTGACTAAGCGACCTGGGATTACCATAGGAATCGACAGTCGTTTTCGTGGTATACGCCATATTCATCAATCCGCATTGGAGCTCAGAGGATTTGTTAATTCTCATGCGAAACTGGAAAATTCTCAGCTTTTATTTTATGACCACCATCAGATTCCGCCAACGGTTTCTGTCAACAAAAAAGAATATCATATTATATCTCAACGTCTGGCAGAATTGTTTGCAGCAAAAAATGTCTCCGTGTTCAACGGGGAATTTAAAAATTATATCAGTATGATGGAAAAGCATTGCTTATCAACACTTCAAATCTATCAGCTTTTACAGGAACTGCTTCAGGCATGTCTTCAGGCCGGCGAGATACACGCCTCAACCTCAGAAGGCACAATCATCGGCGAAGTTTTGCTCCTCTCAGACAGCTATGATTCTTTATATGAAAATATGTACGCAGTATTCCTGTCGCATTTTGAATCAATGATAAAGAATGAAAAAATCACTTCCGACAAGAATGCCATCTTATTAAAAATTGACAGCTACATAAAAGAGAACTACACCAAACAGATCAATACTCAGTCCATCGCAGAAGAGTTTCGCTTTACACCTGCATATCTGAGTCAGATATTTCGGGAATATAAATCAATCACTCCTGCGGACTATATTACTCAACTCCGAATGGAAAAAGCAAAGAAATTATTACTTTCCAACCCGAATTGTAAGATCAAAGACATTGCATCCTTTGTCGGCTATGAGGATTCCCTTTATTTCAGCAAAGTTTTTAAGAAAACTACTGGCATGTCTCCAAAACAATTCCTGAATTACCACTAATTGTATATTTAACTCAAAAGGGGCTGTCTATTTCCCGACAGCCCCTTATTTCATCATTATACTCTCAACACATAATTACAGATAAATATATCTAATTTATTAAATGTAACAAGTCGTCTTTTCGTATTCTCCAGTGTCCTCTCACTTTAAAAGCCCTTAACTCATTTCTTTGTATCATTCCAATTATGGTAGTTCTTCCAATCTGTAAGATTTCCTGACACTGTTTTAATGTCAATACTTCTGGTAGCGTTTCAAACATAACACCGCCTCCTCTTGTAATGTTCTTATGTGATTGTTTGTCACCATTAGTGTATAAAAATATATTTTCAACTAACAGTAACGTAAAGCGGCATATGTCGATCACCTTTTGACACCATAATTATATGATACAACATTTTGAAATTTTCTTACGTGAAAAATATTCTAAGGAACGTCATTTTACGGTCGTCAGAACGAAAACGAAAAATCGGAAACGCGCAAGAAACAAAGGAGGTTACTACCAATGATACGAAACAATAGCAACGAATCCGCAAACAAAATACCCGCCGGAGAGACCGGTGCTATAAATACAGCTCCGCTTTCCATACATACATTTACTTATACGCTTCCATGCAGTAAGGAAGTATACACTACATTTATTACACAGCTAAAAGAAAGCTGCCAATTAATTCCATATAACAACGAGTCTGTTACTACTTATACATGCACCAACTTTTATTCTATAGGTCTAAACCGTATAGAGTTTAAGAAAATACTTCTTCCAACCAATAACTATAAATACTGTATCGTATTTCTGGTTAATCCATTAAATATGGTCGATAACCCGGATATACTATATAACCAGATCATTAATGCAGCGAACTTGAAGGATATCCCTGAATTACTGAAAGATACTCTATCTCACCTATCCAATGATCTTAACATTATTTACAATGATGGAAAAATTACTCGCGCTGATTATTGCTTTAACCTGTGGTTCCTCAATCAGGTTTTCGCTGAATTGTACCTGCATAACTTAATAAAGATGGCTAATATTCCTAAAAGATTTACAGAAAAACAAGTCTATTCGTCCACTAAGCACCGTAAAGTCGGTGAATCATACGCTCTCACTATTTCTTGTAAAAGCTATGAGTTTTCCATCTACCTCAAGCACTCACAAATAAAAGAACATAACAAACGTTGCCATAAAGAAATATATGATAAAGCTACCTCTAAAGATTCCAAAGGACAGCTTCGTTTCGAGTTGCGTTCTAAACGCAATAAATTATATAACGATAAGAAAAGCCAAAACTTATCTGAATTAGAGTTAATCTCCGGTAAAAATCAAAACCCCATTTCTACCGTACAAAACCTGCTCAGACAAATGTATGGTACCGGAGATTTCTATACATACAACAGAGCGGGGGAAATAATTCAAAACTGTTCTTATCTTCCCAAGGTAAAAAAAAATATGCTGCGTCTCCTAGAAGCCGTGAAAATTCATCGCACACTTAATTATTCAGTTCTCCATGAACATGATGACACTATAACCAGAGAGTGGTTCAAACAATGCATGAAACATTTCAACTATATCGATTTATCACCAATTACCCTACCAAACAAATGTCCTCTGAAATATTTTCCTAATCCTGTCGAATACCTCTTAGGACATTCATCAGAGCACTTAAAAAAAACAGATGTTGTAACTTTTGATTTTACCGAAATTGAAGAATAAGTTTATATCTATTCCAAACACTACTAAACATATTTCCAATCAATACTGCTATTATGATTAGGACTCTACTATTCCGCCTGATAATAGAACCAGAATAGAACCAAAGCATAAACAAAGAGACCGGAAACACCCTGTTTTCAAGGCTTTCCAGTCTCTTAATATGCCAAATTTGTTATTATTCAAACTCCCTATAGCCATAACATAATTGTTAAATATTTGATTGCTTTTTAAGGGTTTTTATCGCCATAATATCTATATTTTACGCCTTATTTACAGTTTCAGAGCAAACAGGTATCATACGGGTATCACAGATTTTCTCCTTGATTACCATATCTACATGGTGCTAGCACCATGTATTACTACACGCAAAATTTACAACTCATGCTTTATAATTTCATTACTATTCTTTCTAACAATACGAACTATCAATACAGGAAACATTTCGGTACTACCTACTCCCCCTGTTACTTTACGATTCTCTTTCCCTACAAAAACCCAAAAGCCTGCATCGTCTAATTCTTTTAAATTCTCAGATAAATTATAAGCCGTCATTACTCGATCATAAGGTTCAATCAAGAAATCCATATCAATCGTATCAAATAAATACTGAACAAATTCACCGAGCAATTTTGCTTCTTCTAATGTCTCTGCTTGTTCATCGTGAACTATTCCCAAAGCACCCTCTAAATAAAATAATATATCATTTCCAGTATTTGCTTTATGAAGCATTATATGTTGATAATTTTGTTCATGATGCATTTTCACTGGTTCTTTACTTACTTTATCATTGTCTTGCTGATTTTCTTGTTTTATTTTTTTATACCAGTTATCTCTATGCAAAATGAGTTCTTTTTCCGAAAATTTAATTCCTTTAGGATGTCTAGGATCATATTGTCTTACCTCTGCATGGCAATCAAAGCATAATGGTATAGCATTTCCAAAAGAATCATCTCCCCCATCTGCTTTTGCTTTTATATGATGTATTTCCATATTATTTCCACAGAATTTGTGACAAATACAACATTTTCTCCCACACGATACCAATGCTTTAATTTTTATATCTTCACTAAATGGCATTATCTCCCTCTATGCTTCTCCTTCCTTTTCTGCTGTTTCAGTTCAAACTGTCGCTGTTTCTCTGCTTCCCGCTGTTCCCGGCTCACAATCTTTCGTTCAGTTTTCAACTGCTCCTGCTGTAATTTTAAAGCTTGTTGCGATTTTGTTCCTATTCCAGTATTCTGTATTTGTTTCCGTACTTCACGTTGTACCCGTTTAGGATTGCGACCAGCTTCTTTTACATCAGTTTCCACAGCCGGACTAAATCGCAATCGATAGTAATTTTTCAAAACGAAATCATATATCTCATAGTCTTTTGGTTCTGCACCAAACGTAACCTTACATACAGATAACTTTCCGTCTGATACACATTCAAACACTCCCACCCAAAAAGGTTCCTCAAAAAATACTGTCAACTTTCCCGAAACTTTGTCCATGACAATTCCTCCTTAAAATGATTGTAATGAACAAAGAACGGACGACCCTAAGGAGGGAGGGCTACTTACACCAAAATGGTGCGACTGGACTACCTACCAGTTCTGCAAGACTGCCTTGCGTTGTGTTTTTATCTTTGCCTCTATATATTACCACATAACCGCTAATTTTTCCATAAAAATGTGGCAATCCGCTTGATACTGCGAACTGCCACATTACTATTTCTCTTATCTGCATTAACTTACATGGTGCTAGCACCATGTGCAAATTATTATTAAGGAAAATATTATCCTATCTTCCTCACAATGCAGGAATTTATCTGACTTTCAAATCCTTTGCCATACACAATGATTCTGGCATATTCTCATATGGAGCATAATTGGAAATTACTTCAAATCCCATTTTTCTATATACAGCACAAGACTCAGCTAATAACTCTCCCGTTTCAAGAATCATTCTTCTATATCCCAATTCTATAGCCCATTCTATTAGCAAAGAAACAAGTTTGCTTCCTATACCTTGTCCTTGATATTCAGTATGAACAAACACTCTCTTTAATTCTATATTTTCATCATCATACTTTCTAATTGCGCCGCCCCCAACCGCTTTATTATCCTCATATACTACTATTGCTTCTGATATTTCATCTAATTGGTTGTATTTCTTGTATTTATCTCTCTTTATCTTTTTCCCCACACGTCTATCCAAATCAATGTCAAGAAGTCTGCAATTTTCTATAAAATCTTTATTCTTGCCATCAGTCCTAATAAAATCCATTAAAATTACCTCCACATTCCAAATTGGCAGTTTTAATTATACCACGTTCATTCTCCATTTACCACAAAAATATAGAGCATAGCAACCGCCACGCCCCACATTTCTTATCCCTCCAACGACTTCTCAATCTTCTGTTTCTGCCCTTTCAAATCATTCTGCTTCTCATACAGATTATTCCGCTCTTTGCACAGTTCTTTCATGCGCTCCAACTGCACCCGCACACCCTCCCTGCAATCCGGCTCTATCTTCTTATATTCCCCGGTCAGATTACGGATTGTATTATTGTTTTCCTTTATCTGCTCTGACACACATATCCAATCAATCAGATTCCGCACTTCCATATCCATTTCATATAATTCTGTTTCTGTCAAAATCTTTGCACACAGCCGCACCATGACTTTCTTCTCCATATCCGTCATATCCTATCAATCCCCCTTTCCTATCGACTCATTTCAAAGGCACGTTTCGGGCGTTTAATTGCCCTTTCTGCCTGTTCTAACACCTTTGACCGTTCCACTATCGACTGCACCTGCTCTCTGCCTAAATGACGCTCCAAACGCCCCAAATCAGACACTTTTTCCTGCAATCGGTCTATTGTGTCGCTCTGCTCCATGACCTTATCCGTCAAGCGGCTAATCTGTTTCTGTTGCCCGTCCACTTTGGCAGTCAACTTCCTGCTTTGCTCCGTAAGCTGTACACATTTGATAGTCAGATTTTTAACGACCTCTTTCAATTTCTCCACAAGCGGGAGTGCCTTTTTATCCCGATAATTCTTTGCGCTCATCAATGCCCCCGGCTCTGCCAACTGCCATTTCACATCTTCATCATAGGCGTGTATATTGCGCTCCATGACTTCCTTTGACTGTACCATTTTGTTAAGTTCCTGCTGTAACTTTTTCTGCTGCTTCTCCAATTTCTCATTTTCGGATAACAGCTTTTCTTTATCCTCTGTCAGCGTTTCCTTCTGCTCTTTCAGCAGATGATTTGTTGCGGTAAGTTCCGATACTTCCTGCCGGATCGCTTCGCCCTCTTTCCGTATCTGTTCCGTTTCCTGTCCTGCCGCTATCTGCTGATGAAGAATATCGGATAATTCCTCTCTACTGCCGGAGATTGTCTGTTCCAGCTCCGCAACCTCTTTTTGCCGCTCCTGCTTTTCAAAATCCAAAACAGATAAATGCTTCTCATGTGTACCCTTTTTCTCCCATTCAATGCCATGCTGTAACATAATCTCCGCAAGCTGTTCTTTCTCTGCCGCTACCCACTGGTTACGTTCTGTTTCGCTCCTTGTGCCGCCCTTAAAGCCGAGTTCTGCCAGTGCCTTTTTTAACGACACCCTTGTTTCAAGCCCCCGCTTGCTTCCAGTCGTATAAGGTATAAAATCTATATGCAGATGTGGCGTGGCTTCGTCCATGTGGAGATGTGCCGAAAACACCCTTAACGTAGGATTGCGCCGCTGAAAATCCTGCATATATTCATCAAGTATTTTTGCCGCAAGCTGTCCGTCCTCTGTCTTTGCCCCCATATCGTCCTTGTTGCCTATCTGCAAAATAATCTCATGGAATGGCTTCTCCTGTTTGCCGGAACAAATTTTCTCATAATAATCATCAATCCGGCGGTCACTTCTGGTCTGTTTCTCATTGTACCGGGCAAGTGCTTCATCAAATAATTCGTGGTAGACGTCTTTGATATTTTCGTTGCAGTATTCCACATTCAAACAACTCCGCTCCGGGTCAGTGTTCTTTGCATGGAATTTTCTGCTGTTATGGTTGACAGAGCCTTTCCCTGTCATAACGCTGATTGTCCGCTTCAATAAATTTTCCTTTCTCCCTATCGGGTAATGAGCGCCGTATCCGGCGCATAGCCTTTGTTACTTTCTGCGAAAGTAACGCAAAAGCACTTTCGACACGCTCCGCTTTATCAAAAGTGCCTTTGCGCCCTGCCGGGGGCATACTGTCCTAACGGACGGGGCGGCTTTTTGCCGCCTTGATACCGCCGCTTTCCGGCTTTCTCCCAACAGCGCAACATTGCAATGTCTATAATCTTTGCAACCTTGCAATCTTCAAGAACGCAATTTCAAGACTGCAAAATTCTAATACCCTGCATTGTTGCGCTGTTACCCTGCCAGTCCGTCACTGTCTGATTTTATCCAGTTCCCAATACCATGTATTGTTTATCCGCTTTGCCCGGACACCCAACTCCTTCTTCGCATTTTCCAGTGTCCGTTTTGATATTCCCTGTTCGTCCGCTAGATTGAAAATCTCATTGCTCTGCATGGCGTTGTTTGTTTCTGCCAGTTCCCGAAGCAGACGCTTCGCCTGTTCCATTTTATTTGCTTTCGGGGCAATGCCGCCTAACACTTCATCAGCCGTAATCTCATAATCCCCTAGCCACCTAAAACCGTCCTCCGACAGAGCAAATGCTTTCGGGTGTCCGAACGCCGCAAGGTTGTTTTTAATCTGCACCACAGCCCTTATATTTTCTTCTCCCTCTATCCTGCCGACTAAGAGAACGCTTCTAGCAACCGCAAAGAAATCTATCGAACCCATTCCCCGGTATGCCGCTTTATTTCCCGCCGCTTTATTCATGTGACCGACAAGGACAATCGCACACTGGTATTTCTCTGCCAGTGCCGCCAACTTCTTTGTCATGTCCCTTGCTTCATTCGCACGGTTCATATCCATACCGCCGCCCAAATAGGCTTGTATCGGGTCTAAAATCAGCAGCTTTGCGCCCGTCTTTATAACAGCTTCTTCCAAGCGTTCATCTATCATGGAAAGGGATTTTATCTTTTCATCAATAACCGAGATTTTCTCACAGTCTGCCTTTGCCTGTTCTAAGCGGGGTTTTACCGTATCGGCAAGACCGTCCTCCGCACTCTGATAGATTACATTCAAAGGCTCTGTAAAGTTCATTCCACCGTCTAAACCTTCTCCCATAGACAGCTTAGCCGCTATGTTCAGAATAAATGTTGTCTTTCCGTCCCCCGGATCGCCTTGTACGATTGTCAACTTGCCATAGGGGATAAAGGGAAACCACAGCCAAGAAACTTCTTGCGACTGTATCTCTGACAATTTAATCAACTGTAATTCTGTTTTTGTTTCTTCCATAATGCCCTCCATTTCTGAAAAATCGTTGTCACTGGAAGAAACCTCTGCTATACTTGTATTGTGAGGTTGATAACAGAGGTTTTCCAGTTATCACAGCCCTAACAGTTGCCGCTGTCGGGGCTTTTTTCTTCTCTGTTGGTGCTTCCCTGCCACAGATATTTTGCTCCGTCCAATACCCAAAGGATTGCTTTCAACATATCCTCATATGTCGTCTGTAATTCTCTGATTTCTTCGGTAGTGACCTCCGGCTTTTCGCCTTTTATCTGCTCTGCCAGTTCTTCCATACGGCTCTGCATTTCCTGTAATTTTTCCACAATCTGATATACTGTTTCTTTCTTCCCTACCACACATACACGATTGTAAATACAGGAACGGACAAAATAATCTTTCTTTTTCATGCCGCTTGCAAAAATCTTTGCTTCGATTTCTTCCCTTTCTCTGGGAGAAATGCGAAAACTGATTGTTGGATATTTGTGTGTGCCGCTCATGCTTCTGTACCCTCCTTAAATTCTGCGTTCAACAACTCTGCCATTTGTATCTGTTCTGTCGGGAACATATGGGCGTATCGAAACGTAATATCCACGCTTTCATGCCCTACCCTGTTCCCGATTGATACCGCTGAAAATCCCATGCTGATTAACAACGAAACGTGCGAATGCCGTTACGGTATAATAACGACAAACAGAAAAAGCCTTTATTTTCAAGGGGTTT
>OGGQ01002590.1_pt1 | contig 19024 bp, 17 predicted proteins | sample 1571191 | NCBI WGS metagenome assembly OGGQ01 (sample SAMEA2582061, study PRJEB24529) | metagenome | biome: Human gut stool | place: China | collected 2011
TGCGCGGGCCTGACGGTTTAGGACAGGAGAGAATGGGTGATGAGTGGGATGGTAGTGCAGAAAAAATGAAATGCGTCCGTCTATTAAGAAACAAAACTTATAAAACATATAAGATATATTAATTTCATTTATAAAGATAAATATGCTATTCTGTAAGTAACGAAAGATTGTCCCGTTTTTGGGGGACTATGATTCAGACAAATGGAGGATAAAAATGAGTACAGTCAGACGCGTTTATGTGGAGAAAAAGCCGGAATTTGCGATTAAGGCGAAAGATCTGAAGCATGAAATCAAGCACTATCTGAACATCCAGACCGTAACCAACGTACGGGAGCTGATCCGGTACGATGTAGAAAATATCAGTGATGAGACATATGAGAAAGCATGTAAAGTAGTCTTTGCAGAGCCGCCGGTTGATATCTGCTATCAGGAAGATTTCCCGCGTGCAGAAGGTGCGAGAGTATTTTCCGTAGAATTCCTTCCGGGACAGTTTGATCAGAGAGCCGATTCTGCCGTACAGTGCGTGCAGTTCTTAAAAGAAGACGAGCAGCCGATCATCCGCTCCGCCGTTACGTATGTTATCGAAGGAGAGATGACTGATGAGCAGTTTGACGCAGTCAAAGCACACTGCATCAATCCAGTAGACTCCAGAGAGACAGGACTTGAAAAACCGGAAACCCTCGTGACAAAATTTGAAGAGCCGGCAGACGTCAAAATCTTCGACGGATTCATCGACATGCCGGAGGCAGAATTAAAAGCCCTGTACGATTCCCTCGGCCTTGCCATGACCTTCAAAGACTTCCTGCATATCCAGAACTACTTCCGCGGCGAAGAAAAACGCAATCCATCCATGACCGAGATCCGCGTACTCGATACCTACTGGTCCGATCACTGCCGCCATACCACCTTCTCCACTGAGCTTACCAACGTGACCTTCGGCGAAGGCGACTACTACGAGCCGATGAAAAAAAGCTACGACCGCTACTTAAGCGACCGTGAGGTACTCTACAAAGGCCGTGACGACAAATTCATCTGCCTTATGGACCTTGCCCTTCTGGCAATGAAAAAACTGAAATCCGAAGGAAAACTCGCAGATCAGGAAGAGTCTGATGAAATCAACGCATGCTCCATCGTCGTACCGGTAGATGTAGACGGAAAAGACGAAGAGTGGCTGATCAACTTCAAAAACGAGACCCACAACCACCCGACCGAGATCGAGCCGTTCGGTGGTGCAGCAACCTGCCTTGGCGGTGCAATCCGTGACCCGCTTTCCGGCAGAACCTATGTATATCAGGCAATGCGTGTGACCGGAGCCGCAGATCCGACCCGTCCGCAGAGCGAGACACTCGAAGGAAAACTTCCGCAGAAAAAACTCGTAAGAGAAGCAGCACACGGCTACAGCTCCTATGGAAACCAGATCGGTCTTGCAACCGGCTATGTCAAAGAAGTTTACCATCCGGACTACGTGGCAAAACGTATGGAGATCGGAGCTGTCCTTGGAGCAGCACCGCGCCGTGCCGTTGTCCGCGAAAATTCCGATCCGGGCGATATCATCATTCTGCTCGGCGGCCGTACTGGAAGAGACGGCTGCGGCGGTGCAACCGGTTCCTCCAAAGTACATACGACAGAATCCATCGAGACCTGCGGTGCAGAGGTACAGAAAGGAAACGCACCGACTGAGCGTAAACTGCAGAGACTGTTCCGCCGCGAGGAAGTCAGCCTTCTGATTAAAAAATGCAACGACTTCGGTGCAGGCGGAGTTTCCGTTGCCATCGGCGAGCTGGCACCGGGCCTTAAGATCAATCTGGACAAAGTACCGAAAAAATATGCCGGCCTCGACGGAACCGAGATCGCCATCTCCGAGTCCCAGGAGCGTATGGCCGTTGTCATCGACCCGAAAGACCGTGAGCAGTTCCTGAAATATGCCGCAGAAGAGAACCTGGAGGCAACCGAAGTTGCAGTCGTAACCGAGGACCCGCGTCTGGTACTCTCCTGGAGAGGAAAAGAGATCGTCAATATTTCCCGTGCATTCCTGGATACCAACGGAGCACATCAGGAGAATGATGTCTTCGTAGAGATTCCAAAAGCAGAGGACACCCCGTTAAAAAGAAGCGGTGACATTGCCGACGTGAAAGAAAAATGGCTGTCCACCCTGTCAGACCTCAACGCATGCTCCCAGAAAGGTCTTGTCGAGATGTTTGACTCCTCCATCGGAGCAGCCAGCGTGCTGATGCCGTACGGTGGAAAATATCAGCTGACTGAAACTCAGGCCATGGTTGCAAAAGTGCCGGTTCCGGATGGAAAGACCAACACCGTTACCATGATGAGCTACGGCTTTGATCCATACGTATCGAGCTGGAGCCCGTATCACGGAGCAGTCTATGCCGTAACCGAGTCCCTGTCCCGCATCGTGGCAGTCGGCGGCGATTACAGCAAAGTCCGCTTCACCTTCCAGGAATATTTCCGCAGAATGACTGAGGATCCGCACCGCTGGAGCCAGCCGTTCGCAGCACTTCTTGGTGCATACGACGCACAGATGGGCTACGGCCTGCCGTCTATCGGAGGAAAAGACAGTATGTCCGGTACCTTCAATCATATCGATGTACCGCCGACACTCGTATCCTTCGCGGTTGACGTTGCAAAATTAAAAGATGTAGTATCTCCGGAGCTGAAAAACACAGGAGACAAACTCGTGTGGATCCACCTTCCAGTCGACGCACATCTGCTTCCAGAGTACGAAGGCGTCATGGAAACCTACAGAAAACTGCATGAGGATATGCAGAACGGCCGTGTGAAAGCCGCTTATGTCGTAGACCGTCAGGGTATCGCAGCAGCCGTATCCAAGATGGCATTCGGTAATGCTCTCGGCGTAACCATCGAGCACAATGTAGACGAGAGAGATCTCTTTACTCCATATATTGCAGATCTGATCTGCGAAGTTCCGGCTGAAAAAGTCGGAGAGCTGGCAAGCACCTACACCGTCATCGGTGAAGTGACAGACAAACCGGTTCTTTCCTATAAAGACACCGAAATCACCATCCGCGAGGCCGTTTCCGCATGGAACAAACCGCTGGAAAAAGTATTCAAGACCGTATCCGGGGCAGAGCTTCCGGAGGTAGATGCCCTGAATGTGGCAGCAGCAGACGAAAACGGAATTGTTGCAGACAGCTGCTATCAGGCAAAGAACATCCACGTATGCTCCCACAAGCTGGCACAGCCGACCGTATTCATTCCGGTCTTCCCGGGAACGAACTGTGAGTATGACAGCACCAGAGCTTTCGAGCGTGCCGGTGCAAAAGTTATCACTCAGGTATTCAGCAACCTTTCCGCAGAAGACATCCGCGGTTCTGTCGATGCCTTTGAAAAAGCCATCAACCAGGCGCAGATCATCATGTTCCCTGGCGGATTCTCCGCAGGTGATGAGCCGGATGGATCAGCAAAATTCTTTGCAACCGCATTCCAGAATGCGAAGATCAAAGAAGCTGTTACCAAACTGCTGAATGAGAGAGACGGACTTGCCCTTGGTATCTGCAACGGATTCCAGGCACTGATCAAATTGGGACTCGTTCCGTACGGTGAGATTCTCGGACAGACGGAGGATTCCCCGACTCTGACCTTCAACACCATCGGACGCCATATTTCCAAGATGGTTTACACGAAGGTTGTGACCAACAAATCCCCATGGCTGGCAGGCGCCGAGCTTGGCGGTGTTTACACCAACCCGGCATCCCACGGCGAGGGACGTTTCGTAGCATCGAAAGAGTGGATCGACAAGCTGATGGCAAACGGCCAGATTGCAACCCGCTACTGCGATGTCAACGGAAACCTGACCAACGACGAGTACTGGAATGTCAACGGTTCCTACTGCGGAATCGAGGGTATCACCAGCCCGGACGGCCGTGTCTTTGGTAAGATGGCACACGCAGAGCGCCGCGACAACGGCGTAGCAGTCAACATCTACGGAGAGCAGGATCTGAAGATCTTTGAGTCCGGTGTTGCTTACTTTAAATAAAATAAAACCAAAATAGAAGATTCCCGCAGAGAGGAAGAAAGCTCCTTTCTGCGGGAATTTTTTTGTCAGAACAGTAATTTCTGGTTTCGAAAGAAAAAATTTGATTATGCGCCGCGGTGCAGTTATAACGCAATATTTTGCTTTATTAACAAAAGTAATAAGGTCAAGTAGTAGAAATATTCTGAAAAAACGAAAGATTTCGATAGTCTCAACACATTACATATATGACGGGCCCGGAAGAGAAGGACAGCGAAATAACAGGAGGGAGAAAGAAGTGTATGAGACAAGAGGAGGAACGATTTTTTCAGATCATATTCGAGAAAAACAGTCATGTGCTGTTCCGTTATATCTGCGGTCAGTTGAACAATGACCGGGAGACGGCGAAAGATGTGCTGAACGATGTATGGGAGGTATTGGTGGTAAAATTTGAAACCGTTGCCGATCTCGAAGGAGAAGAGATGACGAAATGGCTGTTCTGTGTGGCAAAAAACAAGATCAAGAATCAGCGCAGAAAACATTATTATCAGAATGAAGTTTCCTATACACAGTATCAGAAAGAGAACAGAAATGAAGGGGAGGCGGGCGCGACAGCCGAGATTGAGGAACGAATGGTGATGCAGAACTGCATCCAGAACCTGAATCCGATGGATCAGCGCATTTTCTGGGGGAGAGCATATGGATTCAGCTACAAAGAGCTCAGCGGATTCTGCAAGAAAAGCGAGCAGGCGCTGCAGTGCCAGTACAGCCGCGCAATCAAGAAACTGCAGGGAATGATGAGTCAGGAAATCAGTCTGACGAGAGCGTAGAAAATGAAAATGGTATGCAGCGGAAACCTCAACTCTTACAATCTAAAAACAATAGAAATATCTAAAAAATTCTCTGCAGGAGAATATCCTGTGTCTAAAAATAAAGTGTTACCGTTTACATATCAAAAATCCGTTTTCCTCGTTGTCGTGGCGCGGAAATTGTGTTAAAATATTTTTAGAAAATTCACACGATGTGCGAGAAGGCAGAAAGGATGAAAACAACATGAAGGATGAGTACGTAGCCTATGTAGGCACTTATACCCATGGAAGCAGCATTGGTATTCATTTATATGATGTAAATGTAGAAGAAGGCACTCTGACAGAGCGAAAAGTCATACCGGTCAACAACTCTTCCCACATTGCCCGTTCCTTAAACGGCAAATACCTGTATTCGATTGCAGATGAAGGCGTTGCAGTGTTTGCAGTGGAGGATGACGGAGACCTGACCCCGATCAACAAAGTAGACATCGACGGCATGCGCGGCTGCTATCTGTCGGTGGACAAAACCGGAAGATACCTGTTCGTGGCAGGCTATCATGACGGAAAAGTAACCGTTGTACATACCCATAAGGACGGCCGCCTCGGAAGTCTGATGGACGGCGTGTTCCACAAGGGCCTTGGCAGTGTGGCAGAGCGTAACTTCCGCCCGCATGTCAGCTGTGTTGTTCCTACACCGGACAACAAATATGTCTGCGCAGTCGACAACGGCATTGACCAGATCAAAATGTACAAGCTGAACACACAGCGTGACCGCCTGAAACTGGTGGATATCCTACGCTGTGAGCGTGAATCCGGTCCGAGAGAGATCGTTTTCAGTGAATCCGGAAAATACGCGTATGTCATTTACGAGCTGATGAACAAAGTCGATGTATTCAGCTACCGTGATACGGGAAACGGACCGGAATTTGAAAAACTGCAGTCGATCAGCACCACATCCGCGAACGTGGACCAGGCGCACGACGCTGCATCCGGCATGTGCCTTTCCCCGGATCACCACTACCTGTTTACTTCTACAGCCGGAGACAATACCGTAGCAATGTTCCATATCGACCCGGAGACCGGCTGCCTGGAGAAGAAGTTTGCACTTCCGATCAGCGGCGAATATCCAAAGGATATTGCAATGTTCCCGGACGGAAAACATATCGCAGTGGCAAACCATGAGTCCAACACGATCACAACATTTACCGTTGATTATGAGAAAAACGTGCTGGTTCAGAAAGGCCGCCCGATGAAAGTGGAGACGCCGAACTGTATTCTGATTACGAAAAAAGGCGTTCACTAAAAAAATAACGCAAAAATGCCTGCAGGAAGAACTGTATCCCGCAGGCATTTTTTGTGTTGAAGCCAGAAAGAAGCAGTCCGGCCTTTATTTCTCGTCCAGAGCCCAGACTTTCTTTACATTGTCCAGTTTGGCGCTCATGCCGACGAGCAGTGCGTCCGCCAGGACAAGAGCGGTCATGCATTCCACGACAACAACGGCGCGTGCAACGACGATCGGGTCGTGGCGGCCTTTGATTTCGATGGCAATGTTTTCACCATCTTTGTTGATGGTCTGCTGGGAAGCAGCAACGGACGGGGTCGGTTTGAAACCAGCCCGGACAACGATATCGCTTCCGTCGCTGATACCGCCTAAAATACCGCCGGCGTGGTTGGTCAGCTTGACAATGGAGCCGTCCGCATTTACATGGAAGGCATCGTTATTGGTAAGCCCGGTAGCTGTGCAGACCGAGAAACCGTCTCCGATTTCCACGCCTTTTACGGCGCCGATGGAGACGAGTGCTTTTGCAAGGTTGGCATCGAGCTTTTCAAACACCGGATCGCCGACACCGGCCGGCATATGGTGAACGACACATTCGACCACACCGCCGACGGAATTTTTTTCCGCCATGGCTTTTGTTAAAAGCCCGGAAGCTTTTTCGGCAGCCTCTGCATCCGGCATATTCAGGGCGTTATTCGCGATTTCAGCGGCATCAAAAGACTGGATTTCCACGTCACCGATGGAGCGGGTGTAGGCGGAAACGGTGATGCCAAGCTCAGAGAGCATTTTTAAGGCAATGGCACCTGCAGCCACGCGTGCGATCGTCTCGCGTCCTGAGGAGCGTCCGCCGCCGCGGTAGTCGCGGAAACCGTATTTTGCATCAAACGTATAGTCGGCGTGGCCCGGTCTGTAATAGGAAGCAATGTCGCTGTAATCTTTGGAATGCTGATCCTCATTCCATACCACCATGGAAATCGGGGTACCGGTCGTTTTTCCTTCGAAAGTGCCGGATAAAATCTGAACGGTATCGGATTCTTTCCGTTTTGTGGTAAAGCGGTTCTGTCCCGGCTTCCTGCGGTCGAGGTAAACCTGAATATCCTCCTCGGAAAGCGAAAGGCCGGCCGGCACTCCGTCCACAACAACGCCCACGCCTTTTCCATGAGACTCTCCCCAGGTGGTCAGTCTGAAGATGGTACCAAATGATGATCCTGCCATATATAAAGTCCTCCTGAATTTTTTCGTATATTTATAAAATAACTGGAAAAGATTTCTAATAAATTATACCGGAAAGTAAAACATTCGTAAAGCTCTTTTTCAGAGACGAAATTCACCGTTATACCGTTTGACAAACGAAAAGGCAGCACGTATAATGAGAATGTATTTTCGGGCAGTGAAAGCCGGTGAAATAAAACAAACAAAAAGGAAGAGTGTGCATGAATTTTTTAGACAAAATGGAGCGAAAATATGGGAGATATGCGTTAAGCCATCTGACGATGTACATTATCGTAACGTACATTGCGGGATATATCATTGCGCTTGCGGCTCCCATCATGAGACAGTATCTGACGCTGGAACCATACTATATTCTGCATGGCCAGATCTGGCGTCTGGTGAGCTGGATTCTGATTCCGCCGAGCAGTCTCGACATCTTTACGATTATTATGCTGTTTTTCTACTACTCAATCGGAACGAGTCTTGAAAGAGCCTGGGGAGATTTCAAATATAACGTTTATATCTTTTCGGGTATTCTGATGACGATCCTCGGTTCCTTCCTGCTGTATGGAATCGAGTACGCAGTGAAGGGGTATCCGGCGCTGATGGGAACTGCATTCAGCACCTATTATATCAGCCTTTCTATTTTTCTTGGCTTTGCGATCAGTTTTCCGGATATGCAGGTGCTTTTGTACTTTATTATCCCGATCAAGATCAAATGGCTGGCGTATCTTGACGTAGCACTTCTTGCTTATAGCATGATTACCAGCATTCTGAGCGGAAACTGGGCAGGATGTGTTGTTATTTTGTGTTCCCTGGCAAACGTCCTGGTGTTTTTCCTGATGACAAGAAAGGGAAAACATAACTCTTTCCGGCAGAACAGACGCAGGAAAGAATTTAAAAAAGCCGTATCAAGAGGAGAAGCCGAATACCGCAATCTAAATGGAATCACAAAACACAAATGTGCGATTTGCGGGCGGACTGAAAAGGATGATCCGAATCTGGAGTTCCGTTTCTGCTCCAGATGCAACGGAAATTATGAATACTGCCAGGATCACCTGTTTACGCATGAACATGTAAGATAAAGAAGGAGAGAAAGTATGAGAAGAACGAAAATTGTCTGCACCATGGGGCCAAATACCAACTCCCGTGACCTGATGAAAAAACTGATTGAAACCGGAATGGATGTTGCTCGTTTTAATTTTTCTCATGGAGACCACGATGAGCAGAAAATGCGTATGGATATGCTGAAAGAGCTTCGAAAAGAGCTGAAAACTCCTGTGGCAATCCTTCTGGATACCAAAGGACCGGAAATCCGTACCGGCGTTTTGAAAGATGGCAAAAAAGTAAATCTGGTAACCGGACAGACTTTTACCCTGACAACCGTTCAGGAGACCGGAGATGAAGATCACTGTTCGGTCAGCTACACCGGCCTTACCGACGATATCAAAGAGGGAGACACAATTCTGATCGATGATGGTCTGATCGGCCTGCGCGTAGAAAAAGTAAATGCACCGGAAATTGTCTGTACCGTAGTAAACGGCGGCGAGCTCGGAGAGAAGAAGGGTGTGAATGTACCAAACGTTTCGATCAATCTTCCGAACCTCACGGAGAAAGACAAAGGAGATCTTCTCTTTGGTATTGAACAGGATATTGATTTTGTAGCGGCTTCTTTTATCCGGAATGCAGAGGCAATTAACGAAATCCGTGAGTTCCTTGTGGCAAACGGAGGAGAGCGTATTGATATCATTGCCAAGATCGAAAATGCGGAGGGTGTGCAGAACATCGACAGCATCATCGATGCGGCAGATGGTGTGATGGTTGCAAGGGGAGACCTTGGTGTAGAGATTCCGGCGTGCCAGGTACCGCATGTACAGAAAATCATCATTGAAAAATGCAATCATAAATACAAACCGGTTATCACAGCAACCCAGATGCTGGATTCCATGATCCGGAACCCGCGTCCGACCCGTGCAGAGGTAGCCGATGTTGCGAATGCAATTTATGATGGAACGGATGCGATCATGCTCTCCGGCGAAACAGCAGCCGGAAAATATCCGATCGAGGCAGTTACCATGATGGGAGAGATTGCCGAGCAGACGGAGCGTTATCTGAAATTCGAAGATTACCGCGATGGAAAAGCGCTGGAAGGAAAGCTGAATGTTTCCGCGGCAGTCGGAAGCGCAGCCGTTTCTATGGTAGAACACATCAAAGCAGCCTGCATTGTGACCCCGACGATGTCCGGTCAGACCGCAAGACTGATCTCCAACCTTCGTCCGAGCGTACCGATTTACGGCGTTACCCCATATGAATGGGCAAGAAGAAAAATGCAGCTCTACTGGGGCGTTCGTCCGGTGACCGGATACGAGGAAGATTCTACGGAGAACATCATTTCCCATGCTATGTATATGGTGCGCCGTGAGGAGCTTGTAGAACGCGGTGATATGGTTATTTTTACGGCCGGAGACCCTGCCACCAACGAGGTGACGGGTGAAGGATATATGACAAACATGCTTCACATTATTCAGGCAAAATAAGCAGAAGAAGGAGACAAAAGAGAATGACGAAGAAGCCTTTTGTAACAAAAGAAAAACTGGAAGAAATCGCAGCAGCAGTACCAACTCCGTTTCACATTTACGATGAAAAAGGAATTCGTGAGAATGCGAAAGCGGTAAAGGAAGCTTTTTCCTGGAATCCGGGATTTCGTGAGTATTTTGCTGTGAAAGCGAACCCAAACCCGACACTGATCAAAATGCTGGGTGAATATGACTGCGGATGCGACTGCTCTTCTTACACGGAGCTGATGCTTTCCGATGCGATGGGATTTGAGAAAGATAAAATCATGTTTTCATCCAACGTAACACCGGCTGCAGAGTATCAACTGGCTGCAGAGCTTGGTGCGATCATTAACCTTGATGACATTACCCATATTGATTTTCTTGAGAAAACATTAGGCTACATTCCGAAGAAAATCTGCTGCCGTTATAACCCGGGCGGACTGTTCAAAATTAGCACCGATATCATGGACAATCCGGGAGATGCCAAATACGGCATGACAACCGAGCAGATTTTTGAGGCGTTCCGCATTCTGGAGGCAAAAGGGGCAGAAGAGTTCGGCATCCATTCCTTCCTTGCGAGTAATACCGTAACCAACGATTACTACCCGGTTCTGGCAAAAACACTGTTCGAGCTGGCTGTAAAGCTGCAGAAAGAGACAGGCGTGAAGATTAAATTCATCAATCTTTCCGGCGGCGTCGGAATTCCGTACAAACCGGATCAGGAAGGCAATGACATCCGCGTGATTGGCGAGGGTGTACATAAAGTGTACGATGAAGTCCTCGTTCCGGCCGGCATGGGCGATGTTGCAATTTACACGGAGATGGGCCGTTTCATGATGGGACCGTACGGCGGACTCGTTACCCGCGCCATCCATCAGAAACACATCTACAAAGAGTACATCGGCTGTGATGCCTGCGCGGTCAACCTGATGAGGCCGGCTATGTACGGCGCTTACCACCACATCACGGTGATGGGAAAAGAAGATCAGCCGTGCGACCACAAATATGACGTAACAGGCTCCCTGTGCGAAAACAACGATAAATTCGCGATCGACCGCATGCTTCCGGAAGTGGAAGTCGGAGACCTCCTCTTCATCCACGACACCGGCGCACATGGATTTTCCATGGGATACAACTACAACGGAAAATTAAAATCTGCAGAGGTTCTGTTAAAAGAGGACGGCAGCTTTGAAGTCATCCGCCGCGCAGAAACCCCGAAGGATTACTTCGCTACACTGGATGGAACACCGGAATATGAAAAGATGTTTGGAAATAAATAAGAGATAACAACAGTAAAACCCCTTTCAAAAAGAACCATGCGGCAGATGGCCGGTTCTTCGAAAGGGGTTTTCTTTCTTTCAAAAGCTGTTTTTTGAAGGGAAGACAATAAAAAAAGATCTGCATCAACGTTCGTTCTTGCAGATCTTTTTTAGCTATGCCGCTGGCCGGACTCGAACCGGCACGGTTATTCACCGCTTGATTTTGAGTCAAGTGCGTCTACCAATTCCGCCACAGCGGCAGTGTTCGTAATCAGAACAAGATATATTTTACCATAAAAACAAGAAGGACGCAAGAGAAAAAAATGGAATAATTATCATAAAAACTTTCTAAAAAAGATTGACGAAAGGAAAAAATAGAAGTATAGTGTAGATAGTTTAGTACCATACTAAATTTTACATCATAAGTTCAAATAACGATTTATCGAAAACGCCATCGTTAGATGGTCCACAGTGTGTGGAACGAAAACTGTTGTCTTCATAGACAGCAGTTTTTTTGTTGTCTAAAATTAGAAATGAAACATGGTTATGATTCAGTACTGTGAGAACAGCAAGAACCAGGAAGTAGAATTGTTGAAAATAGGAAAGAAAAGATGTAAAAAATCAAAATATATGGTAAAATTAGATAAAATGTAGAAAATGGAGGAAAGAACAGATGAAAGGGGAATATTATCTCGGACTTGATATGGGAAGCAGTTCGGTTGGATGGGCTGTGACAAATGAGAAGTACGAAATTTTGCGCGCACATGGAAAAACACTTTGGGGTGTACGGCTATTTGACAGTGCACAGACTGCAGAAGAGAGAAGAGGGTTTCGGACAGCAAAACGAAGATTGGATCGTCGTAATTGGAGAATAGAATTGCTGCAGAAAATTTTTGCGGAAGAAGTAGAAAAGATAGATGATGGATTTTTTCGCAGAATGAAAGAGAGTCGTTACTGGCCAGAGGATAAGCGTGACAGGCAGGGAAAGTGTCCGGAACTTCCCTATGCATTGTTTGCGGATGATGATTACACAGACAAAGAATATCATAAACAGTTTCCAACCATCTATCATCTGAGAAAATGGTTAATGGAAACTGACGAAACGCCTGATATTCGCCTGATATATCTTGCTCTGCATCATATGATGAAACACAGAGGCCATTTTCTATTAAACGGAAATATCGAACAGGTAAGAGAATTTCAGACAACATTTGAACAGTTCCTTGAAGCAGTGCGGGCAGAAGAACTTGGCTTTTCTTCCGAGATTGGAGTGGAAAGAAGCAAGGAAATAGAGGCAATTTTAAAAGACCGAACATTGACCAAATCTGCGAAAAAGACAAAAGCAGTAAAAGCAATGCGGGCAGAAACATCCTGTGAAAAAGAGTGGCTGGGATTGATTACCGGTGGAACAGCAAAACTGGGAAATCTGTTTGGGGAAAAACAGATGGATACACTGGAACGGCCAAAACTTTGCTTCGCAGATGCAGGTTATGAAGAATACGCTGGAGAGATCGAAGCAGAGCTGGGAGAAAAATATGTATTAATTGAACACGCAAAAGCAGTGTACGATTGGGCTGTTCTGGCTGATATTTTGCAGAACTATTCTTCTCTTTCAGAGGCAAAAGTGGCACTTTATGAAAAGCATAAAAAAGATCTGAAAGATCTGAAAAAGCTGGTCAGAGAGAATCTTTCAAGGGAAGAATATCAGAGACTGTTTGCAAAAAAGGATGAAAAAGCTAATTATTATGCGTATATCAAGGCACCAAAACAATGTAGTCAGGAAGACTTTTACGGTTATCTGAAAAAGAATATTCTGGGCAAGATATCAGATGTGACGAAAGCATCCTGCATGCAGAAGGAAATGGAAATGGGAACGTTTCTTCCGAAACAGACTGTAAAAGACAACAGTGTCATTCCATATCAGATTCATTTATATGAATTAAATGCAATCCTGAAAAATCTGGAAGATAAAGTTCCGCTACTGAAAGAGAATGGAGAGAAGATTCAAAAGATTTTCACATTCCGCATTCCGTACTACGTAGGACCCTTAAACGGAATTCGAAAAAAAGGGGAGAAGAGTAACTGGGCGGTACGAAAAGAAGGCAAAATATATCCATGGAACTTCGATGAGATGGTAGATTTGGAAGCAAGTGCAGAGCAGTTTATTCGAAGAATGACGAATAAATGTACTTATCTGCCAAGTGAAGATGTTTTACCAAAGTATTCTCTGCTGTACAGCAAATACGAAGTTTTAAATGAATTAAATAATCTGCGTTTGGATGGAGAAAAGATATCTGTAGAGCAGAAACAGAAAATATATGAAGAAGTATTCCAGAAAAGCAGAAAGGTTACACAGAAAAAACTGAAAAACTATTTAGTGAAAGAAGGAATTACCGGAAAAGAAGTTGAAATTACCGGAATTGATGGTGATTTCAAGAGTTCTCTTACGGCATACCATGACTTTAAAGAGAAATTAACAAATCTGTCACTGAACCAGGCGGAAAAAGAATGCATCATCCTGAACGTAACGCTGTTTGGAGATGATAAAGCGATACTGAAACAGAGATTAAAGAAACTGTTTCCGGAGTTGACAGAAAAACAAAGAGACAGCATAAGTAAACTGCCGTATCGTGGTTGGGGAAGACTCTCAAAAGTGTTTTTGGAAGAGATGGAAGCACCGGCACCGGAAACGGGAGAGGCATGGTCTATTATTCGGGCTTTGTGGGAGACGAATGACAATCTGATGCAACTGCTTAGCGAAAAATATTTGTTTGCATCGGCAATCGAAGAAAAGAATGGAAACGAACAGAAAAAACGGGATATTTCGTATGAATTAGTCGAGGAACTTTACGTATCACCGGCAGTGAAGCGGCAGATTTGGCAGAGCCTTTTGATTGTAAAGGAAATCTGTAAAGTGATGGGAAACCCACCGAAACGTGTTTTTATAGAAATGGCAAGAGAAAAAAACGATCAGGGAAGAACCACTTCAAGAAAAAAGAAACTGCTGGAACTCTATAAAAAATGTAAAGCGGAAGAAAAAGACTGGATAGATGAGATTGAAAAGCGTTCCGATGCGGAAATGAGAAGAGACAAGCTGTATTTGTATTATACGCAAAAAGGAAAATGCATGTATTCCGGTGAAACAATTGAACTGGAGGAATTGTGGGATAATCAGAAGTATGACATTGATCATATTTTTCCACAGTCCAAAGTGATGGATGATAGCCTGGATAACCGGGTACTTGTAAAGAAAAAGTGTAATCAGATGAAAGAGGATAAATATCCGATCGATGAAACAGTTCGGAAAAAAATGCAGCCATTCTGGAAATCTTTAGTGGATGCCGGATTGATCAGTGAAGAAAAATATAAACGGCTGATAAGAGGAAATGGATTTGAACCGTCTGAATTGGCTGGATTTATTTCCAGGCAGCTGGTGGAAACTCGTCAGAGTACAAAAGCGGCAGCAAGTATTCTGCAGCAGGTGATCCCGGATACACAGATTGTTTATGTGAAAGCGCCAACCGTTTCAAAGTTCCGTAAGGATTTTAAATTTCTGAAGGTACGGGAGATGAATGATTATCATCATGCGAAGGATGCTTATTTGAATATTGTCGTTGGCAACGCATATTTTGTAAAATTCACATCAAATCCGATTCACTTCATTAAGGAAAATCCGGGAAGAAGTTATAATCTGAAGAAGATGTTTGAACAGGAAAGAATTGAACGAAACGGAGAAATTGCCTGGGAAGGCGGGAACGGAACCATTGTGACAGTCCGAAAGTTTATGGAAAAGAACAACATTCTTGTGACGCGAAGATCGTATGAGGCAACAGGTGCATTGTTTGACCAGCAGATTGTCAAAAAAGGAAAAGGTCAGGTTCCGATCAAGAGCAGTGATGAACGGCTTTGTGATATACAGAAGTATGGAGGATATAACAAAGAGGCGGGAGCTTACTTTGTGCTGGCAGAATCGGAGGGCAAAAAGGGAAAGAAAATACGAACAATCGAGTATGTGCCGATTCGTCTGAAAAAGGAAATTCAGAAGTCAGAAGAAAATATAATTCGGTATCTGGAAGAGGAAAGACAGTTAAAGAATCCGCGAGTGCTGGTGCCGGAAATCAAAATAGATACTCTGTTTTGTGTGGACGGATTTTATATGTGGGTTTCCGGAAGATCAGGAGATCAGCTATTGATGCAAGGTGCAAATCAGCTGGTACTTTCCCAGGAAGAAATGGAAATACTGAAAAAAATAGTACAGTACGTGGAACGTAAAAAACAGAATAAAGAACTGAAAATTTACGATTCCGACCATTTAGAAGAAAAGAAGGTGGTGATGCTGTATGAAACCTTTTTAAATAAATTAACAAATACGGTATATGCAAAAAAACTTGGAGCACAGGCAAAGACATTAACGGAAAAAAGAGAAAAATTTAAAGAATTATGCATAGAAGAAAAGTGTATCGTTTTGTATGAAATTTTACATTTTTTCCAGTGCCAGAGTGTTACCGCTGATTTGAAATTAATTGGAGGATCTGGAAGAGCAGGAATTTTGTATCTCAACAAAAATATAACCGATTGCAGTCGAATCGAAATGATTCATCAATCGCCAACCGGTATTTACGAGCAGGCAGTAGACCTGAATGCATTATGAGCTGGCGGATTGTGGTTATTTCCAAACGGGCAAAGCTGGACTATCAGCTTGGTTATCTTGTGGTACGAAATGAAGAAGTAACAAAAATACATTTAAGTGAAATCTCAACCATTCTGATTGAGTCAACAGCAGCAACAGTCACAGCAAGTCTGCTGGCAGAGCTGACCAAAAAGAAAATAAAAGTGATTTTTTGCGATGAAAAGAGAAATCCATCGTCGGAACTGGTTGGGTATTACGGAAGTCATGATACCAGCAATAAAATCAGAAAGCAGATTCAGTGGAGCCGGCACAGTAAAGAAGCGATCTGGACAGAGATTGTGACGGAAAAAATACGAAAACAGAAGGAACTGTTAAAAAATCTGGGAAAGGAAGAAGCGGGTCTGTTAGAAGCATATTTACAGGAGATTGGCTGGAACGATGAGACAAACCGGGAAGGGCATGCGGCAAAAGTATATTTTAATGCGTTGTTCGGCATGACATTTACCAGAACTGCGGATTGTCCGGAAAATGCAGCGCTGAATTACGGATATAGCATTTTGTTGTCTGCGTTTGCGAGAGAAATTGTAGCGAGCGGTTATATTACACAGCTCGGACTCTTTCATGATAATATGTTTAATCAGTTTAATCTGGCGTCCGATTTGATGGAACCGTTCCGTGTTCTGATTGACCGGGAAGTAATCCAAATGCAGAGGAAAGAATTTACGCATGAGGAAAAAATACAGTTGGTCAATGTATTAAACAACGAAGTCATGATAGACGGGAAAACACAGTATGTGAATAATGCCATAAAAATTTACTGTAAAAGTGTATTTGATGCCTTAAATGAGAATGACAGTGCATTGATCCGGTTTTATGGCCTATGAGTTATCGTTTTATGAGAGTATTGGTACTGTTTGATCTTCCGGTGCTGACGGGCGATCAGAGAAGAGAATATGCGAGATTTCGAAAGTTTTTATTGAAAAGCGGATTCCTGATGCTCCAGGAATCCGTATACTGTAAGCTTGCGTTAAATACAACTGCAGTGAATGGAATCGTGGATCAGATTCATAAAAATAAGCCGGAAGAAGGCCTGGTACAGCTTTTAACGGTGACTGAGAAGCAGTATGCGAAAATGGATCTGATTGTTGGGAACGTAAAGAGTGAAGTGTTGAATACGGATGAAAGGCTGGTGATTTTATGAAACTGGTACATGTGGACTTGGAAAAACCTATTGCGATTCATCGGAACTGTCCCACGGAATGGATTATAGAATCACCGGAGCTGTTTTTAAAATATGTGGAGCAGCTGCAAAAACAAAATCAGGGAGAGGAGGGAAATTTCGTACTTTCTAAAGCTGACACAGAGCTGAATATGAAAAGAGATGTGGAATTAATATTAACGCCATTTTCTCTTGATTTTGCGGATCACAGAATACAAAAACGGTTATTTACAGAGCTGGTCAAAAGTGCGCAAAATGAAGAAATGTTTCTTGAAACACAGAGAATTATTGCGGAACTGAAGAAATACATCTATCAATTGGAAGCTGTCAGTGGGTACGAATTGGAACAAAATGAGGAAATCGATTTGAGCGCACTCCTAAAATTGATGGGAGTTCAGACAGAAACCGAAAAAGAGATGGGGCTTCTGGAAAAATTGACGCAATATATCAAAGTTATGGCCGAACTTCTCCAAAAAGAACTGGTGATTCTGATAAATATTCGGTCCTATCTGAATGAAACGCAAATAAACAAACTCTCCCAAATGGCATGCTACTATGAAATATCCTTGCTTTTCATAGAAAATATACAAAGGGACTTTTCGAATCAGAGAGAATATTATATAATTGACAAAGATGGATGTGATGTCTATTAATATCCATCGGATATTTGAGTACCTGTTTTGTGCAGATGAAAGCAGTTCATTTTTAAATTTGAGGTTTGAGAATGATGTAAAAATGTATGGTACTCAAACAATTGACTTGGAAATTATAAGAAATCAGTAGTTTGAGAATGATGTAAAAATGTATGGTACTCAAACTCCTACCGAATCATTGAGGTGCAACTGGTCGTTTGAGAATGATGTAAAAATGTATGGTACTCAAACGCATACTGGTTTGAACAGCCGCACATGCCTGTTTGAGAATGATGTAAAAATGTATGGTACTCAAACTGGACTTGATAATATTGGTGTAATCAATGAGTTTGAGAATGATGTAAAAATGTATGGTACTCAAACTCTCCGGTCGCAGTTCCCGCAGCAGCGAGGTTTGAGAATGATGTAAAAATGTATGGTACTCAAACAATGGAACAGGCAGTGAAGATGCACTTCATGTTTGAGAATGATGTAAAAATGTATGGTACTCAAACCAAGAAAAAATTGTGCCAAACCACAGCAAAGTTTGAGAATGATGTAAAAATGTATGGTACTCAAACCGCACGCGCGCGCGCACGCACGCAGGGAGTGTTTGAGAATGATGTAAAAATGTATGGTACTCAAACTGGTCGCCCGGAAAGGAAGAATCATGGAATGGTTTGAGAATGATGTAAAAATGTATGGTACTCAAACGTTCTCCATTTCTTCGTTGATTTCCTGCATGTTTGAGAATGATGTAAAAATGTATGGTACTCAAACAAGAAGCGATAAAAAAGAACCTGGCGGCAAGTTTGAGAATGATGTAAAAATGTATGGTACTCAAACGTTTTTGAACATCGGAATCGGCTGCTGAAAGTTTGAGAATGATGTAAAAATGTATGGTACTCAAACTGGACTTGATAATATTGGTGTAATCAATGAGTTTGAGAATGATGTAAAAATGTATGGTACTCAAACTCTCCGGTCGCAGTTCCCGCAGCAGCGAGGTTTGAGAATGATGTAAAAATGTATGGTACTCAAACAATGGAACAGGCAGTGAAGATGCACTTCATGTTTGAGAATGATGTAAAAATGTATGGTACTCAAACCAAGAAAAAATTGTGCCAAACCACAGCAAAGTTTGAGAATGATGTAAAAATGTATGGTACTCAAACAACGGCAAAGTGTTCACGATCCCGACAGGGGGTTTGAGAATGATGTAAAAATGTATGGTACTCAAACCTTTCAGAAACCCTGGACGCCCTGACAATCGTTTGAGAATGATGTAAAAATGTATGGTACTCAAACCTCCGGCGTTCCTCTCGTGCTTGCTTCTCGTTTGAGAATGATGTAAAAATGTATGGTACTCAAACCTCCGGCGTTCCTCTCGTGCTTGCTTCTCGTTTGAGAATGATGTAAAAATGTATGGTACTCAAAC
>OGGQ01002603.1_pt1 | contig 18964 bp, 16 predicted proteins | sample 1571191 | NCBI WGS metagenome assembly OGGQ01 (sample SAMEA2582061, study PRJEB24529) | metagenome | biome: Human gut stool | place: China | collected 2011
CCTATGAAAAAAGACGAATTAAATTTTTCTTATGTGCGAGCACAACGTAAAATTTCCGGTCGCTTCCCACCACTTTGCAGTGCTGCTCGATTCCGCTTTGCTACATCTCGCTCACGGGCAGGCGCCCTATGAAAAAAGACGAATTAAATTTTTCTTATGTGCGAGCACAACGTAAAATTTAATTCGTCTTTTTTCGCACTGCTCTTTGCTTACGTGGACATTATACCACACCCACCCCTAAAAGTCGCTGGAAAATGTTTAAAACGCTATAAAATTATTGATAAGACTGTTATTAAAAAACCTTTATCTGCCTGGACATACAGATAAATCGAGCAAAGGTTCCAGCAGCCTCTGCCCGATTTATCTGAAAAGTCTCAGACTTTTTTACTATCTACTATCGTACTATCATCTATCAATTGTTTGAATTACGTGGCGTTTTTTAACTATACATTCACTTTTTTTACAGTTACAAATTCATTATTTACCAAATGTCTCGAATTCACGTGTGCTTCTTGGTGTCAGCATCTGATGCATCGGGCAGATTGACTGCGGATTCTGATAAGCAGCCTCTGTAAATGCCTGGATGTATGGACGCATCTCTGTCATGTCGACAATCTCGTCTACCATACCTTTTTCTGTACAGTATTTTGGACGGGACTTGTCTGTGTACATCTGAATCATATCGTTCATCTTGCCGATGATTGGCTGTAAATCTTCGCCTGCTTTTTTCGCTTTAACCAGTTTTCTGGAGTACATAGCGTTTGCAGCAGTTTCGCCTGGCATTACATAGTACTCGCAAGCACCTGTACCAAGAGAGAATACGTTGGTATTGTTGCCCTGTGGACCGCCGAGTACATAGTGAGCAGCTGCACTTGCCTTACGGATTGTGATCTCTAAGGACGGCAGTTTGGAGTTTTCGATGGAGTAGATCAGGGACTGACCTAAACCAAGAAGCTCAGCTTTCTCAGCCTCGTCGCCTACGTCGATACCGGTTGTATCCTGTAACCAGATTAACGGAATACGGTCACGGGCACAAAGTGTAACGAACTCGTTCATCTTGATAAGACCCTGACGGTATAACTTTCCACCGATACCTACAGAATTCTGTTTGTACTCCGGATAATTCATCAGCAGACCCTGTACGTTAGCGATAACGCCTACTAAGAGACCGTTAACCTTTGCAAGACCTGTTACCATCTCCGGACCGTAGCCCTTCTTGTACTCGGAGAACTCACTGTTGTCGAACAGACGGGCAATTACTTCGTAAATGTCGTATGGACGTTTCTGGTTCATCGGGATGATGCTGTACAGATCCTCAGCCGGAAGCTGCGGAGCCTTTGGTGTATCAACGCGGAAGAACTCTAAGTTGTATGCAGGCAGGTAGCTGATGTATTTCTTAATACCATCGATTACGCCTAAGTCGTTCTGGTATACTTCACGGAAGAATCCTGTCTCGTCATAGTGGATCGGAACAGATCCCGGTGCCGGAACTTTCAGCTTGCTGTTTTCGATCTGAGCGGCAATAATCTGCTCTGCTGCTTCATCATCAATGTATCCCTTCGGATTCATACCGGATAAGATCCCGGCTCCGCCGACTGCCATGTTGGCATCCTGATGTGCAATCAGAATCGTTGGGGAAATGCTGTGGTATCCGCCGCCGGCCGGGTTGGTTCCGTAGATTCCTACGATTACCGGAATACCTAACTGGTTTAATTCAGAATTGCGGAAGAACGGTGTACCGCCGCCGCGTCTGTTTGGATATACCTTGTCCTGGTTCGGGAATTCTACACCGGAGCAGTTCAGCAGGTAAATTAACGGAAGATGCATCATCTTAGCAGCGTCTGAGCAGCGAATCAGATTCTCTGCCTGTCCTGGTACCCATGCGCCGGCCATCTTCTTGTTATCGGAAGCTACAATATAAACCCATTTTCCATCTACACGGCCAAGACCGTTCACGATGTTTGTTGTGCCGAATTTGTTGTTCTCAGGATTGAAAAGGCTGTTTAACGGGCACCATGTACCTGGATCGATTAATGCGTTGATACGCTGCATTGCAGATAACTGTCCACGCTCATTTAACTTCTCTTCAGAAGTAATACCGGCATCAAGAGCTTTTTTAATAGACTCATGGATGTCGCTTTCAACAGCTTTGATCTCCTGCTCATTTTCCGGATTTGGATTAACCAGCTCTTTGCCGATTGTAGGCATGTTCTGGAAATATCCTGGCATTGAATACATATTCATGTCTTCATTTCTCCTATTCTATAATTGCTCAACTATTGTTATACCGCTGCGGAAGTTTTCGGCCGCCGCAGCGTATGTAGGATCTTTATGTTTACAGTAAATTAGTTAGCCGGCTCTTCCTTCGGAACCTGGATAAATGCCTGGCCGGGATCGATCTCCTCACGGATCATGCGGATAACTTCCGGTGCCGGTGCATCCAGCTTCACTGCTCTGGAAACGTCGATATCGAATCCTGTATTCTCGATAACGTCTTCCGGTGAAGATGTCTCATAGTAGCCTGCAAGGTACATTCTCTTTGTCTTCTCGTCAAATTTGAGGATACCGCGGTCGGTAACAACTGCCTGAGGTCCACGGTTGCCCGGAAGGCCGAGTCTCTCGCGTCCGCCAGGTCCGTCAATCCATCCCGGGCTTGTAACGTAGTCGATCTTCTGCATGAAACGGCGTTTTTCGTGCTGAATCATGATGATTGTGTTAGAGAAGGTTGCGATTGCGTTTGCACCGCCGGAGCCTGTGAAACGAGTCTTCGGAGCGTGATAGTCACCGATACAGGTGGAGTTCACGTTTCCGTATGGGTCGATCTGGGCGCCGCCGATGAAAGCGATCAGACGGTCATTGTCATGAAGCCACTCATTTGCCTCAAAACCGATGAAACGTACGTTGGGCCACTGAACGCCGCAGTGAGCCATGAAACGAAGGTCACCTACAGAACGCGGAACCTCGATGGGGGAGCAGTCCATAAGTCCGCTCTCCACGATCAGGTTGCACTTCGGTGCAAACAGTCTTTTTGCCACGGATGCGCCGATCAGCGGAAGTCCTGTACCTACGATCGCGATCTGTCCGTCATGAATACATTTTGCAAGCGTAATTGCCTGCATCTCTTTATTTGTATAATTTGTATAATCAGCCATGATTAATCCTCCTTGCTCGCATCTGTGGCGTATCCGAAGCCCGGTGTTACCTTCAGATTGATAAGACGGGCAGCTCCCAGTTTGTTAAGATATTCTTCCTGATCCTTAACGCCGTATACATAGTCGTTCAGGAATGCATGGAAATCTTCCTCGGTCTTGCTTGCTGCACCGTATGCTTTCAGGAATGCGTTGTCATAGTCATAGTAGCCATAGCACTGTGTCGGATGAGCGCCGTAAGGTACATGGCATACTGCGCTTACGCAGAAGCACGGGATCTTGGTAAGGGTCGGATCTTTTCTGATCTCTTCATTGCTTACCAGCTCTTCACATGTAACAATAACTTTCTTTGCAGCTACGGCAATATCCACATCGTGGAATTCATCACCTGTGATGATGCAGGTTCCGTCCGGAGATGCCTTCTGTACGTGGATGATTGCGGTGTCCAGCTTCGGAACCGGCAGAGCAACCACTTTCTCACCAGGATTGAATGGGTTGTCCACATAAACGAACTTGTCTTCTGTCAGACCCGGAATTGTCTTTCTTACTTCCTTGCTGATTCCCCATTCATCCACAAGGCCGGAACCCATCATCAGGCGTACCGGAAGGAACGGCAGTCCAAGGGAAGCGGCATGCAGCATCAGCATGATGGCATCCTGAGAATAGTCTTCATAGATCAGCTCGCCTTTTTCGATTTTGGAACGGAAACGGCGGGATACGTTTGTAACACCGGAATCTGCGGTATAGCAGTTGATATATGCCTTTACACGGCCCTCACCGATCAGCATATCCCAGTCGGATCCGGCCGGACCGGCCCATGCGATGAAGTCCTTTTTGCCCTGGCGGAGAATCTCGCGAACTGCAGCCATGGGTTTCTTATTTGTGGTAAAGCCGCCGAAGGAAATCTGGTCGCCGTCTTCCACATACTTCGCAATTGCCTCTTGTAATGTACACACTTTATTACTCACAATAAAGCCTCCTTTTTATAAAATGTAAATGAATAAGCCATTTCATGGGGCTCCGTCCGCCGCTCCGTACCGGTTCTCCGCAGCAGACCGACGGACAGTTTTTACATCCCTTTCCTATTTGAACATCAGCATAAAGAATCCGGCAGCCACTGCGGAACCGATTACGCCTGCAACGTTGGGTCCCATGGCATGCATCAGAAGGAAGTTGGTGGGATTCTCTTTTGCACCGACAGTCTGGGAAACACGAGCTGCCATGGGAACCGCGGAAACACCTGCGGAACCGATCAGAGGATTGATCTTTCCTCCGGTCACCAGGCAGAGAACTTTTCCAAGGAGAACGCCTCCCACCGTGGAAAAGCAGAATGCTGCAAGACCCATGACTACGATGGCAATTGTCTGGGGACGAAGGAAAATCTCGCCGTTGGCAGTTGCACCTACGGTTGTGCCAAGCATAATCGTAACGATATTGCACAGAGCATTCTGAGCTGTATCGGAAAGTCTCGCGGTCACTCCGGATTCACGGAGCAGGTTGCCCAGCATCAGCATACCCAGAAGCGGAGCTACGGACGGAAGCAGCAGAGAGCAGAACAGTACCACGAATACCGGGAAAATGATCTTCTCTGCTTTGCTTACCTTGCGCAGCTGTTTCATGACGACCTGACGCTCTTTCTTGGTGGTAAGCAGTTTCATGATCGGTGGCTGAATCAGCGGAATCAGCGCCATGTAGGAATACGCTGCCACTGCGATGGGAGCCACCAGATCCGGTGCCAGATTGTTGGCAATATAAATGGCGGTCGGGCCGTCGGCACCTCCGATGATACCGATGGCAGCTGCCTCACCCGGAGTAAACAGTCCTGTAGCCAGGGCAAACATGAATGCCACATAGATACCGAACTGAGCCGCTGCTCCAAGAAGCAGGCTGATGGGGTTGGCAATCAGGGGACCAAAGTCTGTCATGGCACCCACAGCCATGAAAATCAGGCAGGGGAACAGGCTGGATTTTACACCGCCGTAAATAATTCTTAATACACCAGCCGTATACCACGGTTCTGACTCTTTCATCAGGTCCGCAAGAGGCAGGTTCGCAAGGAACATGCCGAAGGCAATCGGAAGCAGCAGAAGCGGTTCAAACTGTTTGCGGATCGCCAGATATAACAAAATGAAGGAAATGAGAATCATCACGGCCTGCTGCCAGGTAAGTGCGGCAAAACCTGACTGAGCCAGCAATTCCCCGAAGACTGTAAGTATATTCACGGGGCACCTCCTAGTTTAAAGAAACCAGAACAGCACCTGTTTCAACTGTGTCACCATTGTTTACATGGATGGATGCTACAGTACCGTCTGCCGGAGCAACGATTTCTGTTTCCATCTTCATGGCTTCCATGATCACAACCGGCTGTCCGTATTTTACGGCATCGCCCGGTTTTACTTTCACATCAAGGATCTTTCCGGGCATGGGAGCTTCCACATTCTGTCCTCCTGCTGCCGGAGCGGGTGCCGGAGCCGGTGCTGCTGCCGGAGCGGGTGCGGGTGCCGGGGCCGGTGCGGGCGCCGGAGCCGGTGCTGCAGGTCTGGCAGGTGCCGGTGTCGGAGCAATAATCGGAGCAGGTGCGCTTACAGTTACGCCTCTGTCAAGCGGTCTGTACTCTTCCACTCTTTCTATTTCCACTTCATATCTCTTTCCATTTAATGTAGCAACATATTTCATAGCTTTGTTACATCCTTTCCTTCTCTTTTTCGTTTCAATACTTTTTGTTTTTTACAGTTCCTTAATGCTTACCACACGAACCTCTTCACCAGACAATCTTGCCTCTTCATTGATCGCTGCGAGAAGCACTGCATAGGATTCCTCATCGATTCCCGGATCCGGGGCTGCTGCCGCAGGCACCGCTTTGGGGGCCTCAGGCTTTATAAATACACCCAGAATCTTGGAAATGATGATGATCGCAACCGCAAGAGCCACCAGCGCAGCAAAAACGACGCAGAGCCCGAGGATTGAGATTGAGACGGAATCCAGAAAAGTAACTTCCTGCCCAGTCCACATATACTCACCGCACCTCCTTCATTTAATCTGCTCCTTTTCAGGATGATATTCCATATTGTGGAATGCATTCCATCTTATTTAAAACGCAGAACGGTTACCATATTCTTACAGTACCCACTCTATCTGTCAAACGACCTGTGTCTTCCCAGAAAAATAGACCCTTATAATATTTTCCTTCATATTCCATCGGATAATGCTATCTCTTTCGCAAGTCATTTCCTATTAAAATCAAAGCTAAAATACCATAAAAGTCTTCTCCTGACCGACCTATGCACTTTACACAATATTGATAGTGACAGTATACCAGTTCCCCCAGAAAATGTCAACAAACGGAAACAAAATTGCGACAAAAAGTTCTCTTCTTCCGTTCCTCCTGCTCCGCTTCTCCCCCATGCCGTTGACAGGATGTCCGGCTTTATATTACAATAGGAAGATACTGAAGATCCGCTGCGGCGGGTCTCCCGAAAGGAGAAAAGGGATTATGAAAAAAATCGAGCGGGCCGCTCTCATCGGCCTGGGGGCCATGGGAGTTTTTTTTGCTCCGCGCCTGTCATCACATCTCGGAAAGGACTTCATGGTTGTTGCCGGTGGGGAAAGGAAGGAACGTCTGGAACGCAGGGGGGTCACTGTAAACGGAATCAATTACCGGTTTCCCATTGTCTCACCGGGGGCGCAGGAACCTGTTGATCTGGTAATCCTTGCGGTCAAGGGATACGATCTGCCCCAGGCTCTGAAGGATATCCGGAACATGGTGGGAAAGGATACCATCATCCTTCCTGTCCTCAACGGAGTGGAAAGTGAAAAAGAAGCAGCCGAAGCTTTCACGGAAGCACATGTTCTCTATTCCTATATGAGAATCAGCATTGTCATGAAAGACGGAAAAGCTGAATTTGATCCTGACAAAGGTCTGATTCACTTCGGCGATGCCAAAAACGATCCGGATCATCTGTCGGAACAGGTACTGGCCGTGAAAGAGCTTTTTGACGCCAGCGGCATCCCCTGCAAGACTGACCCGGACATGATACACGGCATCTGGTTCAAATTCATGTGCAATGTCGGAGAAAACATGACCTGTGCCATGTTCGGTGTTCCCTTCGGCGCATTTCAGAAAAGTGAAGATGCCAATTATTTCCGCCGTGCCGCCATGTGGGAGGTCATTCATGTGGCCAACCGGCTGGGCATTGATCTGAGCCAGTCAGATATTGACCGCCAGGAACATACTCTGGGGCGGATTCCCGGAAACAACAAGCCGTCCACACTTCAGGATCTGGAAGCCGGAAAAAGGACAGAAGTGGACATGTTTGCCGGAACCGTGGTCAGACTCGGCCGGGAGCTGGGCGTTGCCACTCCGGTCTGTGAAATGTTCCTCCATGGAATCCATCTGATCGAAGATACAAAACTCGGCGGGATATAATCCCGCCGTTTTTATTTTCCCGTTTTCTCTTTATCCTTGTTCTTCCGGTTCTCCTGTTTCTGTTCCGGGAATTTCCGTACGCTGCGTCTCCTCTTCCCCCGGTTCCGTCTCCTGCTCCTTATTTCCATTCTCGTCCCACTGAATGAGATTGCTCCATCTCACTGAATCCAGCGCATCCTCCCCGATCACGTATGCCCTGTCTTCATCCTGTTCCGAAGGCAGCATATATTCCCTGCTGTAGGCATAGTAAAGCCATCTGTCATCCAGCACTGTCACGCCGGCTGAGGTCTGGATCTTCCATGACAGCAGGTCTTCCTCTCCGTTTCCGGCTTTGTAAATCAGTTCCCCGCTGCAGAGATCCTCCGCATATGTTCCTTCCTTCGAGACAAAGGCGAATTCCCCTTCCGGAACATCTTCATAATACCGGTATCCTGTGACTCCCGGTCCGTTCATGGCTCCGTCTTTCCACTGCCCGGCCGCATAGGTAAACCTCGGTTCCTCCAGAACCACGGTCTGTATGGCCAGGCAATGTCCTTCCGGCTTTCCGTTCCGGAATGTTCCGAAAAAAGCCGTGTTGAACCGGGTCAGCACCAGCCCTGTCTCTTCTTCTGTACTTCCAAGCGGCGTCATCTCCCATATATTCTGTCCGTTTTCCGCTTCGGCTGCAGAAAAAAGATATGGGATTCCATCCTCACGTTTTTCAGCCAGTGTGCGGAAACTCTCCTCATTCCCGTTGAGCAGACCGGCCGCCTCCTCCATGTCTTCCGCCTCCATGGCCTGATACAGACGGATATAAAGTTCTTTTTCTTCTTCCGAAACCGGCAGTTCCGGCTGAAGATCCTGTGTTTCCTTCACCGTCATGCTCTCAGATTCCGTGTTTTCCGTTCTCTCTTCCTTTTTCCCGCAGGCAGCCAGAAAGATTCCGGCACAGCATAAAATCAGAAAGACAGCTTTCTTCATCTGCTTCCGTTTCACCTGTCTCCATGGTTTCATTTACACTCCTCTTTCCATGCACGGATCAGGAGTTTTGCTCCTGTCCTGATTTCTTCCTCCCCCAGACTGGCATACCCAAGCAGAACCGTGGACCGGCCAGACTCCGGTTTCTTCTGTATATAAAATCCCGACAGTCCGTATATCCCGACTCCCGCCCTGGATGCCGCTTCTTTCAGTTCTTCTTCGCTCCTGCCGTCCCGGCAGGTAAGAAGCACATGAAGCCCTGCATATTCTCCGCGTATCTCAAACATTCCGTCCAGCGGCTTCAGGGCCGCCAGAAGTGTATCGTGTTTTCCCTTGTAGATTTCCCGCATACGGTTCAGATGGCGTTCAAAATATCCGCCCGTCAGAAACTGGCCCAGTATCTTCTGGTCCACCCTGGATACGGTTGAGGAATAAAACCACGCCTGCTTCCTGTACTTTTCCAGAAGCCGTTCCGGCAGTACCAGATATCCGATCCGGATTGCCGGTGCAATGGATTTGGAAAATGTTCCCATATAAATCACGCATCCGGCCCGGTCCATGCCCTGAAGCGCCGGGATGGGTTTCCCTTTATACCGGAACTCGCTGTCATAATCATCCTCGATCAGATATCTGTCTCCTCTGGCCGCTGCCCAGGACAGAAGTTCCTGCCTGCGCTTTACAGGCATCACGACTCCCATGGGATACTGATGGGACGGCATGATATACGCTGCTGAAACCGGCAGGCCGGAAAGCTCCGATGCTTTCAGCCCGCTTTTATCCATATCCACCGGAAAAACCGGATGCCCCATTCCTGTCAGCACACGATATGCCTGTTTATACGTGGGATTCTCCATGGCAATCCCGGTCCCGGTTCCCAGCAGCTGGGACAGCAGCATCAGAAGATATTCACTTCCCGCTCCCACCACAATCTGTTCCGGGCGGCACAGAACTCCCCGGGCCGCGTGAAGATAATCCCTGAGGGCCTCCCGCAGCACCAGATCTCCCTGAGGATCTCCCTTCAGAAACAGTTCCTTTTCCTCTTCCCTGAGCGCTGCCCGGCTGATCTTCCGCCAGGTTGAAAAGGGAAATCCCGAAAGATCAATGCCCCGCGGAGAGAAATCCACCAGAAACGGAATCCTTTCCTGCTCTTTTCTGCTTTCTGTCCGGCCGCAGGAACCGTTTTGTTCCCGGACCGGCGGCAGCAGTCCTTCCAGGCCGGCAGCAAAATATCCTTTCCGGGGAACCGCTTCCAGATACCCTTCCGACACCAGCTGTTCGTAAGCCAGCTGCGTGGTGCTTCTGCTTACCCTGAGGCTTTCGGCCAGTTCCCTGGTGGACGGCAGCTGACGCATGGGTTTTATATTTCCGCAGCGGATTTCTTCCTTGATAAACTGATAGATCTGTTCGTACAGCGGTTTTCTGCTCTGGACATCCAGTGGAATCATCAATTCCATATGTTCCCTTTCTCCTTCCGTCCGGTCTGAAAAAAGGGATGTCCGCTGAGTTTTTTCGCGGTGCATCCCCTTTTCCTGCGTGTTATTTTGTAATCCTGAAGGAACTCTTCAGGGAAACGATTCTGTTGTATACCGGATGGCCTTCTTTGCTGTCCTTGCAGTCCACACAGTAAAATCCGTTCCGTACAAACTGGAAGCTGTCGTATACCTTTGCATCCAGCAGTGCCGGTTCCACATAGGCCTCCACGATTTTTCTGGAATTGGGATTCAGATTCAGAGTCCCGTCAGCATTCAGCTTTCCTTTTTCCTCATCCACAATATTCTCATACAGACGGCATTCCACCTTGCCCGCATGTGCAGCCGATACCCAGTGAATGGTGCCTTTTACCTTTCTTGCATTGAACCCGGATCCGCTCTTTGTCTCCGGATCGTAGGTACAGTGAATCACGGTCACATTTCCGTTTTCATCCTTTTCAAAACCGGTACAGGTAACAAAATAAGCGCTCATGAGACGTACTTCATTGCCCGGGAACAGACGGAAATATTTCTTCGGCGGCTCCTCCATGAAGTCTTCCCGCTCAATATAAAGTTCCCTGGAAAACGGTACCATTCTCTCTCCCAGTTCCGGATTCTCCAGATTGTTGGGAACCGAAAGCATTTCGGTCTGACCTTCCGGATAATTGTCAATCACCAGTTTCACCGGATCCAGCACCGCCATCATTCTGGGTCTCTTCAGTTTCAGATCCTCTCTGATGCAGTATTCCAGCATGGCGTAGTCCACAGAGCTGTTGGCCTTGGAAACGCCAACCAGATCCACAAACATCTTCAGGGACTCCGGTGTGTATCCTCTTCTCCTGAGGGCTGCAATGGTAACCAGTCTCGGATCATCCCAGCCGTCCACAATTCCGTCTTCCACCAGTTTCTTGATGTATCTCTTGCCTGTCACCACATTGGTCAGATACAGTTTGGCAAATTCAATCTGACGGGGCGGATTTTCAAACTCACACTCTCTTACCACCCAGTCGTACAACGGTCTGTGATCCTCAAACTCCAGCGTACAGATGGAGTGGGTGATATGCTCGATGGCGTCCTCAATGGGATGTGCAAAGTCGTACATCGGGTAGATGCACCACTTGTCACCTGTGTTGTGATGCGTCATATGAGCCACACGGTAAATCACCGGATCCCGCATGTTGATATTGGGAGATGCCATATCAATTTTGGCGCGCAGCACCTTTTCTCCGTCCTGATACATGCCGTTCTTCATATTTTCGAACAGCTGAAGGTTTTCCTCAATACTCCTGTCTCTGTACGGACTGTTTTTACCCGGTGTATTGAAGTCTCCCCGGTACTCCCTGATCTCATCGGCACTCAGATCACAGACAAACGCCTTGCCTTTCTTGATCAGAAGAACCGCGCATTCATACATCTTTTCAAAATAATCGGACGCAAAAAACAGCCTGTCCTCAAAATCGGCTCCCAGCCACCTGACGTCCTCAATGATGGACTGAACAAATTCCGTTTTTTCCTTGGTGGGGTTCGTATCGTCAAAACGCAGGTTGAACTTGCCGCCGTATTCTCTGGCAAGACCTGAGTTCAGAAGGATCGATTTCGCATGTCCGATATGAAGGTAACCATTGGGTTCCGGCGGGAACCTGGTCTGGACATGGTCATACACTCCTTCCGCCAGATCTTTGTCGATCTCCTGCTGGATGAAATTCCGGGAGACAGTCTCTTCCCTTTCGTTCATTTCCTCTGCTGGCTTTGTATTTTCCGCCATTTCCATTCCTCCATTTCCGGTTTCTCATTTCATGATATGTTATCTTATCACATTTTCTTTAATTGATAAAGAAGTATTTCATAAAAACCGGGAAATCTTTCCTTTCATACCCCTGAAAAGTTTCGGATCTTCAGATCTTTTCCGGCTTCTTGACATTTTCCCGGGAAAACATGTATATTTTCTTCAGCAGGGTAAAAAGATAATTCCGGAAGAAAACAGCACGCTTCATATCTGTCTGCTTTTCCGGAAGGCATCTGTCCTGCAATTACAGAAAGGAGATTCTACATTATGACCAATCGAACTGACAACCGGAAAATCGCTCTGGTGGGAACCGGCATGGTGGGCATGAGTTTTGCCTACTGCCTGCTTAACCAGTCCGTATGCGATGAACTTGTCCTGATTGACATTGATAAAAAAAGAGCCGAAGGCGAAGCCATGGACTTAAATCACGGCCTGGCGTTTGCCCCGGGAAACATGAAAATCTATGCAGGAGAATATGAAGACTGCAGAGATGCCGATATTGTGGTGATCTGTGCCGGAGTTGCCCAGAAACCCGGCGAGACCCGCCTGGATCTTCTGAAGCGCAACGCCGCCGTTTTCCAGGCTGTGGTAGGACCTGTGGTGGAATCCGGTTTTTCCGGCATCTTTCTCATTGCCACCAATCCGGTGGATATTATGACACGAATCACCTGCCGGATCTCCGGTTTCCCGAAAGAACGTGTCATCGGCAGCGGAACCGCTCTGGATACAGCAAGGCTCCGTTATCTGCTGGGAGATTACATGGCTGTGGATCCCAGAAACATTCACGCCTATGTCATGGGAGAGCACGGAGATTCCGAATTTGTCCCCTGGAGTCAGGCTCTTCTTGCCACGAAGCCCATCCTGCAGATCTGCGAGGAATCCGAGGGAAAAATCTCCATGTCGGATCTGGAGTCCATTTCTTCTGAAGTCCGCAATGCCGCCTATAAAATCATCGATGCCAAAAAGGCAACCTATTATGGAATCGGAATGGCACTGACCCGGATTGCCCGTGCACTGCTGGGCGGTGAAAACAGCGTCCTCACAGTATCTGCCTGCCTGAACGGTGAATACGGACAGAAAGATGTATACGTGGGAGTTCCCTGTATTCTCAATCAGAACGGCGTATCCCGGATTCTTCAGGTCAATCTGACGGAACAGGAACAGGAACAGCTGGCCCGCTCCTGCGACACTCTGAGAAAATCCTTTGACGAACTGGGATTATAAAAAGCCCGTACTTATGCCCCGGTCCTTCCGGTTTTCACCGGTTATACAGAAAAATCAGGAGTCCTCTCTGTTTCAGAGCGGTACTCCTGATTTTTGACATGCAAAAAGACATCCGGATCTGATTGATCCGGACGCCTTTTTCTTTTTCACATGGTTTCTTTCCCAGTCTTTTTCCCGTACAGACTTTCCGCCTTTCTGACCAGCCAGCCCAAAAGCATCCCTGCCGCAAAACCGCCCAGAATATCTGTGGGATAGTGAACGTACAGATACATTCTGGAAAATACCATCAGGCATGTTACTGCAAAGGAAACGGTTCCCCATTTTCTGTTTCCCAGCCAGAGATAACAGGAAACCGCAGCCGCAGCCATTGTATGGCCCGACGGAAATGAAAAGTCCTGCGGTACCGGTATCAGGAGAGGAACATCCGGCCTCAGCCAGCAGGGTCTGGGCCTGGCGACCAGGTTTTTAAGCAGAACATTGCCTGCCAGCAGGCATCCCAGCAGCACCAGCAGAACCCCCAGCCCTTCCTTTCTGTACTTTTTTGAAGCCAGCAGCAGAATTCCCAGAAAGATCCATACAGCCCCATGATTTCCCAGTGCTGATATACCGCACATAAGCCAGTCCAGCACAGGATTGTGAAGGGTCTGAAGGAAATCCAGAATCGCCAGTTCCATCTTCATTTACCTCCGTCAGATACTGATTACTCCGAAATATTTCAGAAGCTCACCGCCAAGAATTGCCGCCAGCATAAGGGGCGCAATCCAGCGTACCATCACCCGGTACATCTTTTTTCTTCCGAATGTTCCTGAAACTTCCACTTCTTCTTCCACAAATTTTGTTCCAAGCACATGGCCCACGAAAATGCAGGTTCCGATGGCTGCAATGGGCATCAGAACAGAATTGGAAATGAAATCAAAGAAATCCAGGAACTGCATGCCCAGAACCGTAATTCCGGACAGCGGACCGTAACCCAGGCAGGAAGGAATTCCCAGTACCAGAATTCCTGCCGCGGAAACCAGCGTGGCCGTTTTTCTTCCCATCTTCGCCTTATCCTGCAGGATGGATACCACCGTTTCCAGCAGGGAAATGGACGAAGTCAGGGCTGCAAACAGCACCAGAAGGAAGAATGCCGCACCGATCAGGCCGCCGAGATTCATGGAATTGAACACTTTGGGCAGAACGCCGAACATCAGTCCGGGGCCGGCCTGGCCTCGGATCAGGGATGCATCTCCGTTATTGAACGCCACCACGGCAGGTATGATCATAAGGCCCGCCAGAATTGCAATTCCCGTATCGAAAATTTCAATCTGAGCCACAGATTTCTCCAGGTTGTCTTCCCGCTTCATATAGGATCCATATGTGATCATGATTCCCATGGCCAGGGACATGGAGTAAAACAGCTGTCCCATGGCTGCCAGAACTGTTGTTACGGAAACATCCTGCAGATCCGGAAGCAGGTAATAGCGGAGTCCGTCCATGGCTCCCGGAAGCGTCAGGCTGTAGGCGGCAACTCCCAGGGAAAGAAGGACCAGTACAGGCATCAGAATCCTGCTTGCCTTTTCAATTCCTTTTTCCACACCAAAAAGAACAACCCCCGTAGTCATGAGCACATACAGAACAAACCAGAACATGGGTGATTCCAGGAATCCGCTGCCTCCGCAGGCAATGAATGCCCCGAAATAGGAATCATCTGCCATGACAGTCATATTGCCCCGGATAAATTCTGCAAAATATTTGACAACCCAGCCTCCGATCACGCAGTAATAGGGCGTGATGATTACCGGAATCAGGGCAGAAAGCCAGCCTAACAGTGAAAATCTCGCATCCAGCTTGGAAAAAGCCTCAATACAGGAAAGCCTGGTTCTCCGTCCGATGGCAATCTCCGTAATCATCAGGGTAAATCCAAACGTCAGAGCCAGAAGAATATAAATAACCAGAAAGGCTCCTCCTCCGTATTTTGCTGCCAGATAAGGGAATCTCCACATATTCCCCAGACCCACTGCGGAGCCTGCCGCAGCCAGCACAAAGCCGATGCGGTTTGTAAAACTGCTTCTCTCTTTCATCCGTCTTCTCCTCTCGTAATTTTGCGTTACAAAACTAAAGCGCAAAAATGTCAGTGGGTCTTATTATACACGACTTTACAGAAAAAAGCAAATCTTTTCTGACTTTTTTACACCGGGCAATTCCCGCAGCAGGCATCAGAAAAGGCTGCCCATTTCATGGGCAGCCTTCAGAATCATCTTTCCGGATTTTTGCTGTTTCCGGCGGCAATCTCATAAAGGACCTGAGCAGTGGCATGAATGCCGCTGTAATAGCAGGTCAGTTTCAGATTTTCATTGGGGGCATGATTGTTTTCATCCGGATTTGCATAGGGGACACTGACCACAGGAATCCCCAGAATATCGGTGAACACATAATTCGGAAGACTTCCGCCCATAAGCGGCAGGTTCACCGGATCGGTTCCGTACGCTTTTCTGACCCCTTCGCGGATACATGTGACCAGAGGCAGCGACGGTTCCGTACAGGATGCCTCCATCACGGAATATCCGCTGACCACTGCCAGCGGTTCTCTTTCCTCCACATGGCGTTTCACCTTTTCGTAAACATCTGCTCCGCGCATGCCGGGCACCAGACGGATATCCATTTTTACCTTCGCCTGACAGGGAATGATGGTCTTGGTTCCCTCTCCTCCGTAACCACTGGTAAACCCGTTGATGGTCAGTGTGGGAAGAAACATCTGATGACGGTAAAATTCCATTTTATCCTGATATTTCAGCCGGTCCACCCCGTAAAGGCGGCAAAGTTCTTCCGGACGGAACTCCAGCTCTTCCATCATCTTCTGCTGCGCCGGAGAAACCGGCTGAATTCCGTCATAAAATCCGTCAATCCGTACATTTCCTTCATCATCTGTCATGGACGAAAGAAGTTTCACCATTTTCCAGGCGGCATTTTCAATGACTCCGCCTTTATTTCCGGAATGGTTGTCGCTTCTGGCCGTGGCAATCCCGATTTCAAAAGACAGGATACCCCGGTTTCCGTACACGATCTGCGGTACCGTGTCACTGTACATACCTCCGTCGGACACATAAACCACGTCAGCAGACAGCAGATCCCTGTATTTCTCCACAATCCACGGAAGGCTCGGACTTCCGCTTTCCTCTTCTCCGTCCAGTATGAATTTCACATGGACAGGAACCTCCCCGAAAGCCTCCAGATAGGAGCGGACCGCCATCACATGAGCCATGAACTGTCCTTTATTGTCGGCCACTCCCCGTCCGTAAAGAATCCCCAGTTTTTCCGTGGGAATAAACGGCGGGGTATTCCAGGCCTCCAGCGGTTCCGGCGGCTGAACATCATAATGCCCGTAAAACAGAACCGTCGGGGCTTCTTCATTTCCGGAACGGATCTGAGCAAAAATCGCCGGTTTGGTCGGAGATTCCAGAATTCTCGCCTCCATTCCCATGTCACGGAACATGGAGACCAGAAGGCTGCAGCATTCTTCCACCCCGATGTTCTGAGCACTCACACTGGGCTGGGACGCCACACGGATCAGTTCGGACAGATGTACATCTGCCATGCTGTCAATATATCCGTGGAGGATATCAGCCGTCTCTGCAGTCAGTTTCATAATACCATCTTCCTTTCTTTCAGAGGCCGGTTACGGCCTCTGTTTCTTACAGATCCAGATCAATGAATTCAAAATCGTCATCCGTGTCATCTGTCTTTCTGGTTTTGGCACTGCGTTCTGCCTCATCGGCCAGAGACGAAGCAATGTCTTTTTCCATGTCTGCCACGCTCTTTCCGCTGTCTTCTCCGGACTCTTCCTCATCGAATTCCCTGTCCAGGTCCTCGATTTCCTCATCCACATCCACAAATTCCAGATCATCCTCCTGATCCAGATCTCTGTCCGCAGTCCTCTGCTCCGGATTTCTCCTGACAGATTTGGGGTCTTCCCTGTCCCCGTCCTCGCCGCGGTATCTTCCTGCCGGTTTTCTCTGGGCCTTTCTGTTTCCGCTGTCTGTCAGGGCATATTCATCCAGCCCCTGGCTGCGTCCGGCTTTTTTCGGGCCGCCCGGTTTTTTCAGCAGGAGAATAATAAGTACAATCACAAGAAGGATGCAGGCTCCGAACAGACCGCCGATGATCCATCCACGTACGGAATAATCTTTCAGCAGACTGTTGTATTCTTCAGCCAGAGCAGACAGCTTTTCTTTTGTGCTTTCGGCTGCCGGATCCTGGAAATATCTCTGAAGTGTCATTTCCTTCTGGTCGTAGCGGTAGAAGTTCTTTTCTCCGTTGCTGTTCATACCATATACCACACAGTATTCCGGCACGGAATCATCCTCTGTAGCCCAGATCCATCCGCTTACGGTATGATCGCCGATATCAATGGAACACGGCTCAAATCCGTCCGGAATCTTGGTATCTTCCGGAATCTCACTGGTAGGAAGAACAACAATGGTCTTTTCCGCCATTTTCACGGTTACATACGGGGCAAAGGTTCCGTTGTCCGCATTGTAAATGAAGAACTCTCCTTCTCCTGCTTCATTGGTCAGATATAACAGTGTCAGACCGTCAGATTCGCTGTATCCAGCCTGCACCTGCGTTCCGTTATACTCAATCTGGGAAGATGCAAATCCTTCCGGAAGAGCTGTTTCATCAAAGGATTCCGCCACCTGCCAGTTTTCGTCTCCGACGGAAACATTCATTCCGCTTCCCTGGGAGCTGACGGCTTCTGTACTGTCTGAGCCTCCGCTTTCTGCGGTTCCTTCTGTCTTGGTTACGGTGATTGTATAATTGCGGACGGTCTCTCCGTCTTCTGCCGTAACCTTGCAGACAATCTCATTTTCTCCTACCTGAAGTCCGTCATTGCCGCTGACCACCACACGTGCGCCGCTGTCACTGGCAGGAGCGCTGACAGTCACCTTATCCACATCCCCGGAAACTGTCGCCGTGTATTCTGTCACATCTGCGGAAAAAGCCGGAGACAGTTCACCCGGAGAGATCGTCAGAGAGGCAAGGGAAGCGTCCTTGGAATAAGTCTCAGGCGCGCTGACCTTGACGGCAGAACTTCCCACATGGCTCAGAGTCACGGCCTGGGAGTCCGAATCATAAACTTCCTGTGACTTGACTGTGATGTTGGTGGTTCCTGCCTTCAGTGCCTTGAAGTTGAGGGTAAAGCTGAATGTGCTCTGTCCCACGGATTCCATGGTGCCCAGCACCCGGACCGAGCCTGCGCCGCCGTTGGCGCTGGTCCCGCTTATGAATTCCAGCGCTGAGGAGTCATATTCCAGCATCACGTCCGATGCTCCCAGTCCCTCTGCTCCGTCCGTGGTTATCTTCATGGTCACGGATACCTGATTCCCCACAGTCACTGACGGATCTGAAAATGAAATTTTTCCTGTGGCGGCAAAAGCCGTAAGCATCTGCCCCGGAAATGCCGCGGCCAGCATCACAAGCATCATAAAGCCTGCAGCCGCTTTTTTGATTCCTGTTATCATATCGAAATCTCCTTCATTGTTTTTTCCTGTGGCCTTCACTGGGTTCACCGTTTCAGCCCTGTTCCAGGATCTGCTTCTGAAGAGCTGCCATATCCGCCGCATTGACATTTCCGTCTCCGTTCATGTCCGCAGCTGCAGCAGCATCCCCGCTGAGAGTAGTTTCTCCAAGAATATGTTTCTTTATCAGCATCACGTCCAGAACAGAAAGGGTTCCGTCACCATTGACGTCCCCCTTCTGTACTGATGCCTGCGCTGTTGTGGTTTCCTGTACTGCGGCGGTCTCCTCAGCCGCCGTTTCCGGCAATGATGCGGTGGTTCCTGCCGTGGATCCGTCAGGCGCGATTCCCACCTGGACGTTCTGACTGCCTCCGGCTGCCGCAGCCGTGGTTTCAGATGTGGATGTCTGGCTGATCGCTCCCGGTCCGGACAGCTGCCCCGACGAGGAACCGCCC
>OGGQ01002607.1_pt1 | contig 18947 bp, 15 predicted proteins | sample 1571191 | NCBI WGS metagenome assembly OGGQ01 (sample SAMEA2582061, study PRJEB24529) | metagenome | biome: Human gut stool | place: China | collected 2011
GTAGAAGAACCGATAATCGAATTTTTTTATACCACATAATCATCATTATGTGGTAACTCACAAAACGGCAATAATAAACCCATATACCGTACCTCCTATCATTTAGAGTTGATACTTTAGAGGTCTGCGGATATTTAAGTCCATATAAACTGAAAGCAGGGAGGAGACACAGTCTTGAACAAAAATTTACTAAATGAACTGGTATCGGAGGCCGGTGTCAGTTATCTGTCTGATTTACATGACCCGCGTAGCTTCAGGAAGATTTTTCATGCCCTGGACAGGCTCTCTCCTGACAATTACTCTTTGGAAGAGTGGGAAGAGGCCGTTACCTATATCCTTGGCCTGAAGCGCCGGCCTTTTCCGTCACCTGCCTCCGCCCGGCGTTTTCTGCAGGCAGAGCTTGAAAAAGCGGCTTTGTCGAAAAAAACCGAATCTGCGGCAGCAGGAAATAGTAACCTTTAAAAATAGTGACTTTTTCAAGGGCGTATGATATGATGAGATCAAATCAGCCCCTCCGGCTGACAATACCGTTACATATCAGGAGCCGTATATGACAAAAGGAAATATCACTAAAATACTATTCCAGTTTGCTGCCCCTCTGGTAGCCAGCAGCCTGCTGCAGCAATTATACAATATAGCCGATTCCATGATAGCCGGCAATTTTATCGGTGAAAATGCCGTTGCTGCTATTGGTGTTTCCACCAGCATCGTAATGTTTTTTACGAATGTCATTATCGGCTTTACCACAGGAGTCTCCATCTATATCGCCCAACTGACCGGCCGCAGGGATAATGAAAAAATCGGCGAGGCCATACGGACCTCGTTTTTCTACCTCGTTCCGGCAGCTCTGCTCATGGCTCTTCTGAGCCTTGGGATTATTGAACAGGTTTTAACGATGATGCATACGGACGGAAGTATCTTTGCTATGACCAAAACCTATATCTCCATTATTTTTGCAGGAATACCGTTTGTCATGGTATATAATATATGCAGCGCGATCCTGCGCGGCATGGGAAACAGCAAGACCTCCATGCAGGCCATCGTAATCGCTACCTTTACAAATATTTTTGTAGACATTCTTTTCGTAGCTGTCTTTCAGTGGGGAATTATGGGGGCTGCCCTGGCCACCGTACTGTCACAGCTTTTCTCCTGCATTTACGTCCTTGCATACCTGCTGCTGCGCGTGGTAAAAAAATTCCCGTGCCGTCACAGCTTTACAAAAGAGGCGCTGAAGGAACAGACGAGGCTCGGACTTCCCTGCGTGCTTCAATCCGGAATTATGTCCTTTGGCAGCATTATCCTGCAGGGAATTATGAATACCCTTGGCGTTCAGGCCGTCACAGCCATCACCTCCGCATACCGCCTCGACTCCCTCGCTATGCTGCCTGCCGTCAGTATGGCCTCGGCTGTTTCCACCTTCACGGCGCAGAATATGGGCGCCAGACAGTATGACAGGGTATCCGAGGGGTATTCCATCAGCGTGAAAATGATGCTCCTGCTCTCCGTCACCATAGCAGCAGCCGTTATTCTGGGCGGAAAATCATTTATCCTCCTGTTCGGAGTAAGCGAAGAGGTTGCCGGGCTGGGACAGAGTTTCCTGTTTATGCTCTCCGTGTTCTATCCCATATTCGGGATGCTGAATCTGTTTATTGGGTTCCTACAGGGCACCGGCAACGTGATTACTCCCGCTGTCTGCAACATAACCGGCCTGGGAGTTCGCCTTACGCTGGCAGCAATTCTTGTCGCACCGCTCGGCTTTCCATCCGTCCCTTACAGCGAGGGAATCTCCTGGATTGTGGCCGCCTGTCTGTGCTACAGTAAATGCCGGAAAGCAAAAAAGAAAATTTTAACCGCGGCGTCCGATGTCAGCCGCGTATAAACAATAGCCTGCACGTTCTGCGTACAGGCCACCGTCTTCAAACAGAAAAGCCCGGACTTCACCGGCCTCACGGCCCCGGTGAGATCCGGGCTTTCTTTTGTTGATTTTTCCGGGCTGACCAGGAGATAGAGACAGACAGGCAGCAGCATGGGAAACAGAAAGGCTGTATTTTTCCTTTATATTTGCGTGATTTCATGGCGTCTTCCTCTCCTCCCCATTTTGTGGTACAATAAGTTCAAATAACGTTTCAAAATAAGAAACCGGAAAGGAGGCCATCCGTTTTGCCATCAGAAGACCGTATCTATATAACCATTGATTTAAAATCCTTTTATGCATCTGCCGAATGCAGGGAACGAAACCTGGATCCGATGACAACAAACCTGGTTGTAGCCGATGCAAGCCGAACGGAAAAAACGATCTGCCTTGCCGTCTCCCCCTCCTTAAAAGCTTACGGAATACCCGGCAGGCCCAGATTATTTGAGGTGGTGCAAAAAATCAGGGAAGCCAACGCCAGGCGCCGTATTTCTGCGCCAAATCATCAATTTACCGGCTCTTCCTATTACACGGATGAACTGAAGGCTTCTCCCGGGCTTTCCATCGATTACATCATTGCCGCGCCCAGGATGGCGCTCTATGTAAAATACAGCACACAGATTTATAATATTTATCTGAACTATGTGGCTCCGGAAGACATTCACGTTTATTCCATTGATGAAGTTATTATGGATGTTACAAACTATCTGGATACCTACCGGCTTACCCCCCGGGAGCTGGCCATGAAAATGATCCTCGATGTTCTGAAAAATACGGGAATCACGGCCACCGCCGGCATCGGAACAAATTTATATTTATGTAAAATTGCCATGGACATTGTAGCCAAACACATTCCTCCTGATAAAAACGGCGTAAGAATTGCCGAGCTGGATGAAATGTCCTACCGGAGACTTCTCTGGAACCACCGCCCGCTGACTGATTTCTGGCGGATTGGCCGGGGGTATGCCAAAAAGCTGGAGGCACACGGCCTGTATACAATGGGGGACATTGCCAGATGCTCAATTGGAAAATCAAATGAATACCATAATGAAGAACTGCTCTATCACTTGTTTGGAATTAATGCAGAGCTGTTAATTGACCATGCGTGGGGATGGGAACCCTGCACCATGAAAGATATCAAATCCTACAAGCCCGCCTCCTCAAGCCTCTGTTCCGGCCAGGTGCTGCAATATGCCTACGATTTTCAAAAGGCCAGGCTGATTGTCCGGGAGATGATCGATTTAATGGTGCTTGATTTAATCGATAAAGAACTCGTAACCGATCAGATTGTCTTAACCATCGGATATGATATCGAAAACCTTACCAACCCTGACATACGCAAATTATACAAAGGAGAGATTACGACCGACCAATACGGACGGCGTATCCCCAAACACGCCCACGGCACTGCCAACCTTGACCGGCATACCGCCTCGGCCAGACTAATCACAGACGCAGCATTGGAACTCTACGACCGCATTATTAATAAAAATCTTCTGATCCGGAGAATTACCGTTTCCGCCAATCACGTGATTGATGAAAATGCAATTCCACAGACAGAAAGCTTCGAACAGCTAGACCTGTTCACCGACTATGCGGCGCTTCAAAAAAAGCAGGAGGAAGAAAAAGAGGCGTTGAAAAAAGAAAAACAGATGCAGCAGGCTATGCTGTCCATCAAAAAGAAATACGGAAAAAATGCAGTTTTAAAGGGCATGAACCTGGAAGACGGGGCTATGACTTTACAGCGCAATAATCAAATCGGAGGCCATCAGGCATAATGAGTCTCCTGAAAGGAATCGATCATGGACGGCAAAAATAAATCTCCCCGTGATTATGAGGATATCATTCACCTCCCTCATCCCGTTTCCAAATCCCATCCGCCTATGTCCATATCGGACCGGGCGGCGCAATTCGCCCCCTTCTCAGCCCTGACCGGTCATTATGCGGCGCTTCAGGAAACGGCCCGCCGGACCGAGGAACGGGTGGAACTGGACGAAACCGCAAAGACAATACTGGATGAAAGGCTTAAACTTCTTTGCAGCAGACTGGATGAACACCCTGTGATCCATCTGACCTACTTTCAGCCGGATGAAAAAAAGCAGGGGGGAGCCTATATTTCCGTTACCGGTGTCATAAAGAGGATTGATGGCTATCGGCAGCTCCTTATCTTGGAAGACGGGATGCGTGTTCCGATCCGCGATGTTTTTGAACTTGAGGGAGAATTGTTTGAATTATTTGAATTCAATGATTTTTAAGGCTGGTGTACTGCTCCCGGTTTGACCAATATCATTGTGACAGACATCAGCAGGAGGAGGCCGTGTGGAACGAATTATCGACAGAAACGGAAAGAAAAGACGAATAACCCTCATTGCGATACCGGGAATCCTGCTGCTTTTCGTTATAGGCGTTCTTGGATATGGATTTTGCATTTACAATGGATATCTGCTGTTAAACAACCCTTCAAAAAAACAGTATCCTGTGTCCGGCATTGATCTGTCCCACTATCAGGGAGAAGTAGACTGGCCGGTACTGGCACAGCAAAATATAATGTTTGCATACATAAAAGCTACAGAGGGGAGCAGCCATACAGATGCCAGGTTTGCATATAACTGGGAAGAGTCCGGTAAGACCGACCTGGCGGCAGGAGCCTACCATTTTTTCAGCTTTGACAGCAGCGGTGATACCCAGGCGGACCATTTTATTCATACGGTGGGAAACCGGTTTGGAATGCTTCCCCCTGCAGTTGATGTAGAGTATTATGCTGATAAAAAAAGTAATCCGCCGGACCCGGAGTCTGTGCGGGAGCAGCTGCAGATTATGCTGGACCGGCTTGAGGAATATTATCATAAACCTCCCGTTCTCTATTCTACAGAAGATGTATGGGAAACTTATTTGAAAGGCCATTTCGACGAATATCCCCTATGGATCCGAAATGTTGTTACAAAGCCGGATTCTCAGGCAGATTGGTGCTTTTGGCAGTATACCAACCGGGGACGGCTGAATGGATATGCCGGGGAAGAAACATTTATTGATTTGAATGTGTTCTATGGAGATATTGAATCCTGGAACCGTTGGAGACACTAAGCATATAGAAAGCCCCAGAGCTGCAACTCTGGGGCTTTCGCTTTATTTATTGCTAATTATTTATTATTTAATGCTGCCTGTGCTGCTGCCAGACGTGCGATCGGCACACGGAATGGTGAGCAGGAAACATAGTTCAGGCCTACTTTGTGGCAGAACTCTACGGAAGAAGGATCTCCGCCGTGCTCGCCGCAGATGCCGCACTTAAGGTCCGGACGTGTCTGACGGCCTTTCTTAACTGCCATCTCTACTAACTGGCCAACGCCTGTCTGGTCAAGTCTTGCGAATGGATCGGACTCATAAATTTTTGCTTTATAGTAGGAATCCAGGAACTTGCCGGCGTCGTCACGGGAGAAGCCGAATGTCATCTGTGTTAAGTCGTTTGTACCGAAGGAGAAGAACTCTGCTTCCTCAGCGATGGCATCTGCTGTGAGAGCTGCACGAGGAATTTCGATCATGGTACCGATGTGGTACTGCATATCGGAACCTTTCTCTTTCTTAACCTGCTCAGCTACTTCCACAACTACGTCCTTAACGAACTTAAGCTCTTTCTTCTCGCCAACTAACGGAATCATGATCTCAGGAACAATATCGATTCCTGTCTCTTCCTTCACTTCGATAGCAGCTTCCATAACGGCTCTTGTCTGCATCTTTGCAATTTCCGGATAGGTAACTGCAAGACGGCAGCCACGATGGCCCATCATTGGGTTGAACTCGTGTAATTCGTCAACTTTTGCTTTTACTTCTGCTAAAGTAAGGCCCATGTTCTTAGCCAGTTCAGCCTGCTCCTCTTCTGTATGAGGAACGAACTCATGCAGCGGCGGATCCAGGTAGCGAACCGTCATTGGCCTGCCTTCCAGAGCTTTGTACATAGCCTTGAAATCGCCCTTCTGGAACGGGATTAATTCGTTCAGAGCCTCTTCTCTTGCTTCCACTGAATCGGAAAGGATCATCTTTCTGATCTTCATGATTCTGTCAGCCTCGAAGAACATATGCTCTGTACGGCAAAGACCGATGCCCTCTGCACCCAGTTTAACGGCATTGAGTGTATCTTCCGGTGTGTCGGCATTTGTACGAACCTTTAATGTTCTGAACTTGTCAGCCCATACCATGATACGCTCGAAGTTTCCGCTTACGGAAGCTTCCTGAGTCTCGATGTCGCCCTTGTAAATCTTACCTGTGGAACCATCTAAGGAGATGTAATCTCCCTCTGCAAATGTGTGTCCGCCAAGTTCGAATGTCTTAGCTTCTTCGTTGATCTTGATCTCACCGCATCCGGATACGCAGCATGTTCCCATACCACGTGCAACTACGGCTGCATGGCTTGTCATACCGCCGCGCACTGTCAGGATACCTTCGGCTGCATGCATACCTTCGATATCTTCCGGAGATGTCTCAAGACGAACAAGGATAACTCTCTCACCCTTCTCGTGGGCAGCCTTAGCCTCATCAGCGGTGAAGTATACTTTACCTGCTGCTGCGCCAGGAGATGCCGGAAGAGCGGAACCGATTACTTCGCCGGCCTTTAAAGCAGCCGGGTTGAAGGTCGGGTGAAGTAACTGATCAAGAGATTTTGCTTCGATTCTTACAACAGCCTCTTCCTCTGTGATCATGCCTTCGTCTACTAAATCGCAGGCAATCTGAAGAGCAGCCGGAGCTGTTCTCTTGCCGTTACGTGTCTGTAAGAAGTATAATTTACCTTCCTCGATTGTGAACTCCATATCCTGCATGTCACGGAAATGTTTCTCCAGCTTCATGGCCAGATCCATGAACTGCTTGTAGCAGTCAGGCATATCGTTCTCTAACTGGGTGATAGGCTGTGGTGTGCGGACACCTGCAACTACGTCCTCGCCCTGTGCATTGATCAGGTACTCACCGTAGATGCCTTTTTCACCTGTGGATGGGTTACGTGTGAAGGCAACGCCTGTACCGCTGGTCTCGCCCTTGTTACCAAATACCATGGTCTGAACGTTAACTGCAGTACCCCAGTCTCCAGGGATATCGTTCATACGGCGGTATACGATTGCACGAGGGTTGTCCCAGGAACGGAAAACTGCTTTAACAGCGCCCATTAACTGATCCTTCGGCTCCTGTGGGAACTCTTCGCCGTTCATAGCCTCTTTGTAAACAGCTTTGAACTTCTCAGCCAGCTCTTTTAAATCATCGGCAGTCAGGTCTGTATCGAAGTGAACGCCCTTTTCTTCTTTCATCGCATCGATGATTTTCTCGAAATGGGACTTCGGAACTTCCATAACTACGTCGGAATACATCTGGATAAATCTTCTGTAAGAATCATATGCAAATCTTGGATTTCCCGTTTTCTTTGCAAAGCCCTCTACTGCAACGTCGTTTAAACCAAGGTTCAGGATGGTATCCATCATACCCGGCATGGATGCGCGGGCGCCGGAACGTACAGATACTAATAACGGATCTTCAGTGTCGCCGAACTTCTTGCCGTTCAGTTCCTCTAACCATGTGATAGCTTCGAAAATCTGATCCTGAATTTCCTGTGTGATCTGTTTTCCACTGTTGTAGTACTCTGTACAAGCTTCTGTTGTTACAGTAAAGCCCTGTGGAATCGGCATTCCTAAGATGGTCATCTCTGCAAGGTTGCAGCCTTTGCCTCCAAGAAGGTTTCTCATAGATGCATTGCCTTCTTCGAACTTATAAACCCATTTTGCCATAAGTTTTCTTCCTCCTAAAGTTTATGTGTTAACATTGATATGCTGCGATGAGCAAAGGATTGAGAATTCCCGCGGACAAAAGACCCTCGCCTGTCCGTCCGCGTTACGCTCTCGCAAGCGCACATTCAAACGCCTATTGGCTACAGTTTCCTCCGTGACCAATAGACGCTTAAATGTACGCTTAAGTCCCGCTCTTACAGGCGCATATCCAGGTGTCCACTGCTGCTCCCATACAAGATGACGCTGCAATGGGCCTCTGGATATGCGCCTGCTCAATCCGCCCATCGTGAATATTATAACATAAACTCGCCTCTAGTAAAGGGGTTTTCTTCATTTATTTCCAAATAATTTGTAAATTTTCTTCATTGAAACACTGTGGAGCGGACCGCCTCCTGTTCTCTTGTACTTTTCACGCAGTTACGCTAAAATAATTGCAGTATTTCACATTACGCTAAAAGACCGCAATATGGGGGAGCTATATGAAAAAAATTCCATGGTACCAGAAAATTCAAATCCAAATCCCGGTGATCGTATTTCTCATCATACTGATTCCGGCCGTCGCATTCGGCTCTTACGATATCAGCGCCTCGCGCCGCAGCCAGCTTCAAAACGCAAAGGAATCCGCAGGGGAACGGCTCTATGAGACTTCCCTGCTGATGCAGGACGTCATGCAGGAAATTGAGAATGCAGGAAAAAGCCTCACCGACAGCGGCACATTTCTCAATCTTGTCAGAACCTATCAGGACACCCCCGCAGATCCCCAAACCCAGAGCAGCCTGCTGCTGTCTCTCGGACAGACTGCATGGCCATGCAGCTATATAGAACAAATGTATCTTATCACAGAAGATGCTCCATATCTGCTCTCCTCCAATCCTTCCATGAAGCGGACTGAGACGGATGGAGCGGGGCAGATTCTGTATCAGACCTGGCTGAACGTAATGCGGGGCCAGACTACCTGGGCATTGTTTCAGGATGAAGCCGGCGGTGTATCAAAAATTGCATACTGGCGGCCGGTCCAGCAGTCGGACGATTCCCCGTCTTCCCTTGTCTGCGTTTTAAAGGATGAATATCTGAAAAGTCTGATGGCCGGCCTGAACAGCCGCGAAGGCAGCCTGAATGTAATTGGCTCCTACCAGGGCAGAATGCTGTACGGAGATTCGGCATTCACAGACTGGGAAGGCAGTCTGGCAGACCATCCCATGTTCAGTCAGGCATATTCCCGGCCTGAGAATTCAGGCAGTTATTTTGCAGAAGAGCAAGGAACCGGCTGGCTGGTGACTTACTATAATTCCCTGGAGGATGGCTGGAAGTATATATCCGCCATCCCGGAACACCGGATTTATACAGGAATGGCCGACCGGAAATTCCTGTATATTCTCCTCGTCTCAGGACTCTCCGGCGTGCTGTTCGGTTCCCTCGTTCTATATTTCCTGGTGAGCCGCCCTCTCGGAAAGCTTCAAAAAAAGATGGAGCTGATGGAAAGGGGCCAGCTGGAGCCGCTCGACTTTACCGGCGGCAATAATGAAATCGGCCTCGTCCTGAAGGCGTACGATCATATGATTGTAAGGCTGAAAAAACTGATCGACGAGGTATATGTACAGCAGCTTCTCCGCAAGCAGGCGGAACTTTCTTCCCTGCAGTCTAAGATGGATGAGCATTTCCTGTATAACACACTCAACACCATATACTGCAAAGCATCCGAAGAGAAAGCCGCCGTATCCGCATCCATGATTTTAAAGCTGTCACAGTATTTCCGCCTCAGCCTGTCGGACGGCCAGGAAAAAATCCCACTGGATGAAATTCTTGAAATGATACGCGCCTATCTGCAAATTCAGCAGATGCGCTATGGACAGACCTTAAAGTGCAAAATTGAGACGTTTCCGGGGATGGGTAACTACATTTCGCTAAAACAGCTCTATCAGCCCATCATAGAGAATGCCGTTATCCATGGTTTTGAAAAAAAACCGGGAAACCATAGCCTGTATATCAGCTTCTGTCATATTGATGGACGGCTGCGCTTCGCCGTACAGGATGACGGCATCGGCATGTCGCAGGAACGGTGTGTTGAGGTCACATCGGAAATGCCTGCATTCGATCCGATTCAGGGCCGCGGTTACGCCCTGCGCAATATACGTGAACAAATCCGTATTGTCTACGGGGATGAATACGGGATAAAAATAGACAGTCAGCCGGGCCACGGAACGCGCGTTGTTCTGGAAGTCCCTTTGGAAAGGAGATAAGCATGGAAAGAGAATATAAGATGATTGTCGTGGACGACGAAACGGCCGCCAGGCAGTACGCCCTTAAGCAGATTGAATGGGAACGCTTAAGCATCACCGCACTCTTCGAAGCGGAAAACGGCATTGACGCTCTGGAAATTATTGAGAGCCTTAAACCGGATATTATGATACTTGATATCCGTATGCCCGGTATGGACGGCGTCGCCCTGCTGGAAGAGCTCTGCCGCAGAAAATATGACATATCCGTGATCGGGCTCAGCGGCTACAGTGATTTCGATGCTGCGAGAAAGATGCTCTCCAGCGGAAAGGTCGTTGAGTATCTGCTCAAGCCCGTCTCCGCCGATGCTCTGTTTGAAGCGGTCACAAGATGTCTGGAAAAAATCGGTGAGAGGGAACAGCTCCATTTGCTGCACAATGCGGCCGGTGCCTCCGCACCTATGCGTATTAACCTGGGTACACAAGAAGACGGGGAAGAGAATGAAGACAGGGACGGCTCCGCTCCGGCCCCTCTGCCTCCCGAGGTGAACGGGCGCAAAGGTGCGGTTGTCCGTCTGGCCCGTGAGTATATCGATTCTCATTATGGCGAAAAACTCACCCTGGAACAGATCGCTGCCAGGGTATATATCAATCCCTCCTATCTGTCCAGAATTTTTACTGAGGTGGAGGGAATCGGCCTGAATAAATACCTTCAGAAAATAAGGATCGAAAAAGCAAAGGAACTGCTGCAAAACCCTGCTTACAAGGTATATGAAGTGGCGGATCTGGTTGGATATCCCAATTTCCAGCATTTTCTGAAAATCTTCAAAAAACTTGAAAACACCACCCCAAGTAAATACCGTGAAAATACCATGTGGCTAATTGAGGAATAAAGCCGTCCCCCGGCCGGAGAGACTAAAACAGTAAATAAAAGAGGCAAAAGTGAAAGAATGATATATTTAAACAAAAATCGTTTTCAGTTATACTATTTTTAGATGAATTTCACAGAAAGGCAGAGATGAAAGAGAAAAAATCAGACAAACAAAGAAATTTTTCCATAAAATTCTTTAGCTCCATCGCTATCCTGTACACAATATGCATATTATGCATGACCGGATGCCGCCGCGCCCAGCCCCTGCGGCAGGACCTCCCGGCAAATGAGCGGGAGTCTTACCGAATCGGGCTCAGCCTTCCCACAACCCAGCTCATTTACCGAAAGGCAATGAAAGAACTTGTGGAGGCAGCTTATCCTGGTACACAGGACGACGGCGGGATTGAAATCCTCATCTACGATGCAGGCGGCAGCCAAAAACAGCAGAACCAGGATATTCTGGAGATGACCGATCTGGGCGTGGACGGCATTGTCCTGATTCCGGGCACGATGGAAGGCTGTCTGTCCTCCGTCGAATACGCAAATACGAAAGGGGTCCCGGTTATCACAGTGGACAACCGGATCCGCAGTTCAACCTCCGCCCGTGCGGTAAGCTTTGTCGGCGCAGATCACTATTCCATGGGAAAAGATGCAGCCACTCTGTTTTTACGGCTTCTTGAAGAACAGTATCCAGAAAAAGAAATCTGGAATGTAATCCAGCTCACCGGAATTCCCGATACCTCCGGCGCCATCGACCGGGGGCAGGCCATAGCCGATACTCTTTCCGGAAACAGCCGGATCCGCCTGCTGGGAAGCTATGACGGAGAATTTACCGTAATCAATGCAAAGAGCGTCATGGAGGACTGTCTTGTGATTTTCGATGAAATCGACGGCGTCATCTGTCAGAATGACAACATGGCGGAAGGATGCTACCTGGCCCTTAAGGAGGCCGATAAAGACGGCAGTGTCATCGTAGTCGGCATAGACGGACAGAAAAGTACGCTTGAAATCATGGCGGATGGCGGCATCCACGGAACCGTCCTGCAGCATCCTTCCATGATTCTCGACGGCATCCATCACCTCTGCCGTTATCTGGACGGTAACACGCTGGATGAAAATTATATTGAACCGACCGATATTATCGATAAAACGAATGTAAAGGATTATCTGGAACACGATCTTACGTGGTGAACCTTCTCCAAGGGCCCTGGCTGATGCGTTATCACCTGAGGATAAAAGAAACTTAAATGAAAGGAATAAACAATTATGACTCAGGTACAAGAGAAAAATATGGGTCTTCGCATTCTTCAGAGCATTATGAAGGCTATCCAGGAATGCATGATCCCTGTAATCCCAATGATTATGGCAGGAGGACTTATCAAGGTTCTTATCATCATTCTTACCCTGACCGGTATCCTAAGCTCCGGCAGCCAGACCCATGCCATATTAAGCGCCATCGGCGATGCTCCCTATTACTTCCTGCCCTTTGAGGTGGCAGTCTGTGCAGCAAAATACTTCAGACTGCCGGTCCTGCTTCCCGTGGCCGCTGTCGGCATCATGTTTTCCCCCGATTTTCTCGGTCTCTTCTCTGCCAGCGCGGTATCCTTTTTCGGCCTGCCGGTTTCGGATGTAACTTACAGCTACAGCGTACTCCCCATTATTCTCCTCGTCTGGGTTATGGGAATTCTTTACCGGCAGGTGGAAAAGCATATGCCGGAGAGTCTGTTCAACTTCTTCGGCCATATGCTGGTGCTGCTGTTCTCCTCATTGCTGGCAGTACTGGTTATCGGTCCTATCGGCAACGGAATCGCCGAGGTGATACGCGCCTTTGTAATGTGGATCCAGTCGGTAAACCACATTATGGCTGAAGTCTGCTTTGCGGTAATGTTCCCGTTCCTGAATATGTGCGGAATGCAGTGGCCGTTTATCCTGGACGCCATCTCCACCGTCGGCCAGAGCGGATTCGAAGCGCTGTGTATTATCTCTCTGCTGTGTGTCAATGTCTCACAGGGAGGCGCCTGTCTTTCCACTGCCGTCCGTTCAAAGAACAAAAAACGCCGGGAACAGTGCTTCGGTATGGGTATTACTGCCGTAATCAGCGGCGCAAGCGAACCGTCAACCTACTCCAACTTCAGTTATAAACGCCCTATGGCCGCTGCCCTTATCGGAAGCGCCGCTGCCGGGCTTTACGCAGGAATTGTGACGGTAAAAGCCTTTTCCTTTGTTCCTCCCGCTGCAGCCTCTATCCTGATATTTATGGATGCTGAAAACGGAATGAATCTGGTTCATGCCGTAATCACCGGACTCATTGCACTCGGCGTCAGCTTTGGGGCCGGTATGATTCTCGGCTTTAATGAACCTGAAGAAACAGAAGATGCGAACGAAGCAGAATAATGGGGCCGGATATAATAATGAAAGATATGATGACAAAGGATTTAATCTATGGAGGATTTAACGATGAAAGATTTAACTGTTAAAGAGAATACATATAAGATTGAACTGTCCGGAAAAAAACTAATCGATTTAAGCCACACGGCAGAGGCCGACATGCCCTGTGATCCTGCCCTGGCATTGCCGGAGCTTGACTTCTTCTCCCGGGAAGGCAGCGGCTTACAGCTTCATAACCTGGAGGTAATCCGTTACTGCCCGCACACCGGAACCCACATGGACTCTCCATTCCACGTATGCAGCGAATGGGGCAGCATGGAGACGGTCGATCCTGCCGTCCTAATCGGACCTGCCACCGTCTTAAGTCTCACGGTCCCTGAATACGATTACGCCGTTACCAGAGAAGACATTGAGCAGTGGGAAGCAGAGTTCGGGGAAATTCCAAAAGGCGACGCTGTCCTTCTCCACACCGGTCATGCAGATAAATGGGAACAGGGCTCCGGCAGTTACATCGATAAAGGATATATACGCCTCGCTCCGTCGGCCGCAGCTTATCTGGCCGAAAAGAAGACACGTTTTATTGCTCTGGAAAGTATCAGCGTGGACGGCGCTGACACCGAGGTACATAAGCTTCTGCTGGGAAATGGCGTCTGCATTGTCGAAAATGTCTGTAACCTTGAAAAAATCGGGCAGATCCACTGCTCCACAATCGGAACCTTTCCCGCAGTCAAAGGCGCCAGCGGCGCATGGGTGCGTCTGTTGGCGCTTGTCTGAGACAGTGACAGACAATGTTGTGAAAAGGGCTATAAAATAAGTCCTAATTAGGAATCGCCAGTTTCGTCAAATGCCGGAACTGGCGAATCCTTGTTTTTATACACATCTTGATTTTACTCGTAACAAAGGGTTCACTGACTATGCCTATGAAGGTAACCCTTAGCTTTTAAGCTGCTATTTCTTTTCGCTGCTTTTTATAATGACAGGTCAGTTGACAAAAAAACTAAAGCAGTCGAAACGGACTGCCGACAAAATAAAGAAGAGCTTCCTCCAAAGCGGTGAAAGGCGCGCTTTGCGCACAGGCCACCGTCTTTCATTCAAACAGGGCCGGAATCAATCATCGATGATCCCGGCCCTGTGTTGTCATATGTCAGTAGTGTGTTATTGCTCACATCCCGCCCAAAAAACGGCGGGATGTAAACAGTAACTATTTTAAAATCTGAATTTGTCCTCAAAATATGCCTTAAGCTCTGTAATCGGAACTCTCACCTGCTCCATTGTGTCACGATCTCTTACCGTAACGGCTCCGTCTGTCTCGGAATCAAAGTCATAGGTGATGCAGAACGGCGTACCGATCTCATCCTGTCTTCTGTAACGCTTTCCGATATTGCCTCTGTCATCGAATTCACAGTTGTAATATTTGCAAAGCTCATTATACACCTTCTCTGCGCCCTCATTTAATTTTTTGGACAGAGGAAGCACGCCGATCTTAACAGGAGCGAGCGCCGGATGGAAATGAAGAACGGTTCTTACATCGCCCTCTCCGATTTCCTCTTCGTCGTAAGCCGCACAGAGGAATGCCAGCGTCACACGGTCAGCGCCAAGTGACGGCTCAATTACATATGGGATATATTTAATCTTCTTCTCATCATCGAAGTAGGTCATATCCTGTCCCGATGTGTTCTGGTGCTGGGTCAAATCGTAGTCTGTCCTGTCTGCGATACCCCAGAGTTCGCCCCAGCCGAATGGGAAGAGGAACTCGATATCCGTTGTGGCCTTGCTGTAAAAGCTCAGCTCCTCCTGCTCATGATCCCTGGCGCGCATCTCGTCTTCCTTGATGCCGAGCGCTTTCAGCCAGTTAATGCAGTATTCTTTCCAGTAAGCGAACCACTCGAGATCAGTATCCGGCTCACAGAAGAATTCCAGCTCCATCTGCTCAAACTCTCTCGTACGGAATGTAAAGTTACCCGGTGTGATCTCGTTTCTGAAAGATTTTCCGATCTGAGCGATACCAAACGGAAGTTTCTTTCTTGATGTACGCTGTACGTTTTTAAAGTTTACGAAAATTCCCTGCGCCGTCTCCGGTCTGAGATAAACCGTATTCTTCGCATCTTCTGTAACTCCCTGGAATGTTTTGAACATCAGGTTGAACTGACGGATATCTGTAAAATTATGTTTTCCGCATGTCGGACACGGAATCTGATGCTCTTCGATAAATGCCGTCATCTCTTCCTGAGACCATCCGTCCACAGAACCTTCCAGTTCAATTCCTTTTTCTTCGCAGAAATCTTCGATCAATTTATCCGCGCGGAAACGCTCATGACATTCTTTACAATCCATAAGCGGATCGCTGAAACCTCCGAGATGACCGGAAGCCACCCAAGTCTGCGGGTTCATAAGGATCGCGCAGTCGACACCGACATTGTATGGGTTCTCCTGTACAAACTTCTTCCACCATGCTTTTTTTACATTGTTTTTCAGTTCTACACCGAGATTGCCGTAATCCCATGTATTCGCCAGACCGCCGTAAATCTCTGATCCCGGATATACGAATCCTCTTGATTTTGCAAGCGCCACGATTTTATCCATTGTCTTTTCAACCATTTTTATGCTCCTCACATTTTTTATTGTAACAGTTCAGCCATACAGATGTACGGGAAGCAGAAAACATGCCTGCATGTTTTTGCAAGCGGACATCTGTATGTGCTTAGCGCCTTTTTATGAGTAAAACAGTAGCGGCAGCTACAGTAAGCACGCAGTGCGGTTTTACGAATGGCGCAGGCTGAACTATTACTTTTTATTCTCGATGGTATTCATTATAACTTGTGCGGCCTTATTTTTCAAGCATCATCGCGCAGACAATCTCCATTGCTCTCTATCACATTTTTATACCAATAAAACGATTTTTTCGGAATCCGTTTTCCCGTTCCTTTTCCGAAGTCGTCCAGGTCCACATAAACCATCCCATATCTTTTCGACATCTCTCCGGTCGTTGCACTGACCAGATCGATCCACCCCCATGCAGTATACCCGATCAGATCTACACCGTCCTTTTCCACTGCATCCATCATTGCTTTCACATGGGAAGAAAGATATTCTATTCTATAATCATCATCAACAAACCCGTTCTCATCCGGCGTATCTTTCGCTCCAAGTCCGTTTTCCACAATAAACAATGGTTTTTGATATCTGTCGTACAGCGTGTTTAACGTAATCCTCAGTCCGAGAGGATCGATCGGCCATCCCCACTGACTGTTGGTAAGATGCGGGTTTTTCGCAGAAGCAAACACGTTTCCCCCTGCGGCTTCGCCTTTTCCGTCCGCTCTCACACAGCGGCTGTTATAATACGAAAGCGAAACAAAATCAACCGTATTCTCTTTTAAGATTTCAAGATCATTCTCCTTCATCTTCAGCCGAATATTTTCCCGTTCAAATAATTTTTCAGCATAAGAAGGATAATTTCCCCTGACTTGTATGTCTGTAAAAAAGTAATTTTCTCTGTTCTTTTCCACGCTTGCCCATACGTCTTTCGGATCACAGCTATACGGATAGACGTCTCCCGCCGCAAGCATACATCCGACCTGTGAGCCCGGGCATATCTCATGCGCCATTTTCACAGCCAGTGCAGAAGCAACAAGTTCATGATGAGCTGCCTGATATTTTACTTCCATTGGATTCTCATCTTCTTCCAGACGAATACCTGCTCCCATAAACGGCAGATGCATCAGCATATTAATTTCATTAAATGTAATCCAATACCGGACTTTTTTCCCGAAACGGTGAAACAAAGCTTCACAGTAACGAAGATAACAATCGATCACTTCGCGGCTTTTCCATGAACCATACTTCTCTATAAGAGCCAGCGGAATATCAAAATGACAGATTGTTATAATCGGTTCAATTCCATACTTATTCAGCTCATCGATCACATTCTCATAATGATTCAATCCATTCTCATTCGGCTGTGATTCCTCTCCGGTCGGAAAAATCCTCGACCATGAAATTGAGAAACGGTAACATTTACATCCCAGTTCTTTTAAAAGCACAATGTCTTCTTTATAATTTTCAAAACCGTTGACCGCTTTTCTTCCCGGAAAATAAGATTCCTTCGGAAGTTTCCTATAATCGAACGTTCCATCCATGACAGCCTGACGATTCTCTCCGTGAGGGATCACATCAACGAGTGCAGTCCCTCTTCCATCTTTATCCCAGCTTCCTTCAAACTGATTTGCCGCTGTTGCTCCGCCCCACAAAAACTGTTCTTTCATACGCAACAATCCTTTCCTATCGAGTAACTGTCATCAAGATCGATTGCGGATCTATATGACATTCACTTGTAATTGAAATATCTGAAAATTCATCTGTATTTGTAATAAGAACCGGAGTGACAAGAGAGTACCCTTCCTTACAAATCAGTTCCATATCAAATTCTAAAAGCTTCTGTCCTTTCGTTACGCGATCTCCTTCTTTGGCGAATGGACGGAATCCCTTTCCTTCCAACTGTACCGTATCCATTCCGACATGGATCAGCAATTCCACTCCGTCGTCCGTTGTCATCCCGATTGCATGACCTGTCGGAAAAAACACAGAGATTGTTCCGTCTGCCGGTGCATACAAAACTCCTTCTTTCGGGTCAACTGCCGCTCCAAGTCCAAGCGCTCCCGATGAAAAAGCTTCGTCCTGAACATCTGAAAGCGCTATAACTTCTCCCTTCAACGGACTGCTTATTTTCTCTGTTTTCCTTTCTTTCCTGTCAATCTTATCCGATTCATTCTTATCAAACTTCTCAATCTTACCGATCTTATCTTCTTTCTCTCTATTCTTTTTCATATCAATTTCGCCCGTTTTTCCGGTCTTCTCATCGTGGTAAAAGATCATCGTGAGAACAAAACCGACAACCATGGATATTGCAATTCCGATAAATGCTACGATAATATTTCCGTTTGTTCCGTCAGGATTGATCATATTCGGAAGTTCAAAAATTCCCATGCCACCGAGAATGAATTTACGGAAATTAAAATGTCCGTAAAATGCTCCGCCGATTCCTCCTGCAATACAGCTTATGATAAACGGTTTTTTTAGCGGAAGAAGCATACCGTAGATCGCCGGTTCTGTTACACCGAAAATACCGGAAATAAAATTCGGAATCGCCATCTCTTTTATCTTTTTATCTTTTGTTTTGAAAAACATCGCAAGCACTACTGCCGATGTAGCGAATGTACAGGCGAAAAACGGCATCATAACATTGTCGTATCCCAACGTCTGCACATTATTAATATAAACCGGAATAAATCCCCAGTGCATTCCGAAGATTACCAAAATCTGCCATGTAAATCCTACGACCGCGCCTGCAAGAAGCGGACTAAATTCCCTGATCATAAGCGTAAATTCAGAGATCAGCGTAGATCCAAAGGTTGCGACCGGTCCGAGGAAGATCATTGCAACCGGAAGAGTTACAAGTAAAGTCAGCATCGGCACAAAGAAAAACTTTACAAGATCCGGCACAAACCGATTAAATAATTTTTCACACTTCGACGCAAACCATACAGTCAGTATGACCGGGATCACCGTTCCCGTATAATCTACCGAAATGACCGGAATTCCGAAAAAGTCTATATATACCGGAGATTGGAACAGCGTTCCTTCCAAAACGGTCGTTACAGCCTCTGCTCCTGCCGACAATGCAGATAACTGGATACCCGGATAGCACATTGCCGCTCCGATTGCAAGACCGAGCATCGGTTTTAACTGAAATTTCTTAGATCGGAAGAGCGTCGTGTAGGGAAAGAGTGTAGATCTCG
>OGGQ01002615.1_pt1 | contig 18912 bp, 17 predicted proteins | sample 1571191 | NCBI WGS metagenome assembly OGGQ01 (sample SAMEA2582061, study PRJEB24529) | metagenome | biome: Human gut stool | place: China | collected 2011
AAAACGAGCCGGTGGAGAGCGAGGTGGAGCAGTAATGTGCTGTCTGTTCGGACTGATGGACTGTGCTCACCGCCTCAGTGCAAAGCAAAAGACGCAGCTGATTACCGCCCTGGCCCTGGAGAGCGAGGTCCGGGGCACCGACGCCGCCGGAATTGCCTACAACAACAAGGGGCGGCTCCACATTTACAAACGGCCCGGCCCCGCCCATGGGATACAATTTCTGGTTCCTCAGGACGCCTGCGCGGTTATGGGACACACCCGTATGACCACCCAAGGGGACGCCCGATTCTTCCGAAACAACCACCCCTTTCGCGGAAGGGCAGGCGGCGTCCCCTTTGCCCTGGCTCACAACGGCGTGCTGTACAACGATAAGAGCCTGCGCCGCAGCCTCCAGCTGCCCCGAACCAGAATCCAGACCGACAGCTACGTGGCGGTCCAGATTTTGGAGCAGCAAGGTTCCCTCACGCCGGACAGTCTGAAAACCATGGCGGAGACTGTGGAGGGCTCTTTTGCCTTCACTATTTTGGACCACACCGACCGGCTCTATTTCATCAAAGGCGATAACCCATTGTCAATTTACTATTATCCAAAACTCAACGTATACCTATACGCCTCCACATCGGCCATTCTGAGCCAGGCCGCAGGACGTACTTGGCTGCGTCACCAGCCTTACCGACAGGAGCGGGTTGAGCCGGGGGAGATCTGGCGGCTGGATCAGAATGGTCTGGAGCTCATTGCCTCCTTTGTCATGTCCCCCCTGTTTCGGTCTGCCTGGCGCGAGCTTTTCCGCCCTGCCCCCAGCCGCAGCTGGCCGGAGCGGCAGTACCTCTCAGAGCTGAGGTATGCCGCCGCCATCTATGGCCATGCCCCGGAGGAGGTGGACCGGCTGTTGGAGGCGGGATACACCACCGACGAGATCGAGGATGGGCTGTACGGCGGTTTGGAATGGTAAAGCAAAAACCCGCCGGAACCAAGTGCTCCGGCGGGTCCATAAATCAAAGGAGGAAAAACATGAACATTTTATTGGTGGAACCAGGGCAGAAGCCCCATGCGCAGGAGATCGAAAACACCCTGGAACAGATGCAGGCGTTGGTGGGCGGTCTCATTCAGATCCTCTACCCTTTCGACGACCCGGAGGTGGCCCTGGTGTGCAACGACGAGGGCAAACTGCTGGGGCTGCCCCTGAACCGGGTACTGCGGCAAAGCACCGGGGAGATCTACGACGTGGTAGCCGGCGCCTTCTTTCTCTGCCGGGCCCCGGCGGACAGCGACCAACTGGACAGCCTGACAGAGGAACAGATGGCCCGCTTCTCCCAACGCTTCCGGTATCCGGAGCTGTTTCTCCGCCCCGGCAGTGATTTTCCGGCCGGGCCAATCCAGCTTTGATCGGGTGGGAAATGTGGGAAAATCCCACATTTCCCACGTTTATAGTTCACTTTCTGGCTCCCGATACGCTTGGAAGCAGGCTCGGTAGAGAACGCCCATTCCGGCTTGGATCAGCAGTCTCAGCGCATCGCTGAGCAGCTGGGCATACAGCCAGTTTACGGAATTGGCCGACTTGCTGCTCTCTCCCCACCAATCTGTCAACTGCTGATTGCCCTTCTTCTTGATATACCCATACAGCACGGTTCTGGCGTTGTGCTGTCCGCTTGCCTCGTTCTTGAGGGCTTCCGCCCGACACACCTCTTTTTCCGCAAATTGGCGCAGCAGGTCTATGGCGTCGCCCAGTGTGAGCACCATGTTCCACTCCCTGCGGATCTGCTTGGCATAGCCGCCCAGATCCGGGTCGCAGTCCATATCTCGTTTTTTCAGCTCTTTGACCAGCTCCCTCTTTGCCCGGCGGTACAGCTTCCGTTGGATCTTATCGCATCCGGGCAGAACGTGGTCCAGTCCCGCCAAATCACACCAGGCCGGAGCCTCCCAGAAGAGGAGGGTATTTCTCGCCTCCCAGAACCGAACACAGCGCTTAAAAAAGCGGCTGGCTTCTTTGACGTCCAGCTTCTCGCTTCCGGTGATCTTGACTACCAGTTGACAAAGCTCCTTTTCCTTCTGGTCTGTGGCCTGTGGGTCTGCAATCCCATAATACCGGGGGCTGCTGAGTTTACGCAGACTTTTCAGCGCGTCGTCCAGCATGTCCTGGGCTTTTCCAAGCTGCGGCTCATTCTCTTTGGTTTGCTTGCAATAGAGGTGACTCAGCAGTCTTTGCTGCAGCTTCAACTCCTCTTGGTAAGACAGTTGGCCGCGTTCCGACAGCTCGGCCGTCAGCCTTCTCACCCGGCAGATGGGCAGCCGCGGGGATTTCTCTTCCTGCAGCACTCCCTTCTTTGGCTTCTTCCATGCCGATGGGTCGTCCCCATAGAGCAGCTCATACATCCATCGAACCTGTACACTGGGTTCTTCTTCCACGATCTGAGGGTAGATCCACAGGATCTTTTCCTCCATCAGCCAATCAAGCCGGACCTGGATCTGCTCTGCCATGCCCCGAATGGCTCTGGGAAGGACCGCGGTCCTCTCCAGGGCCAGGGGCTCCCGCGCCGGTCCAGCTTCTGAAACCAGATTCCCTTTATTAATTGCCCCGGTGTGTCCAAGCTTCTTGACGATATACAGGGCAAACGCGCCAGACAGGATTGGGTACAGGCTCAGGTCATTGCACACCAGACGGGCAATCGCGTCCGGCAGGGAGGGCTTTGGCTCGCGGGTGTGAGAGGTCTGGTTGTATTGATCCCACACCTCTACACTGGAGCGGCCCACAATCTCCCCTACTTCCTTCTTTAATTCCTCTTCCCGGGCCGTGATATGCACCATGGCTTTCTGGTTGGAGCTCTCGCTGCGCATAAGCAGCTTCCGCCCCTCCCGGAGGTAAATAGAAAAGCAGCGGACAAAATCCCGCACCTCCTCCAAATCCTTCACCAGCTTCCACTGCTTTCCTTTCTTGCCCTCGGCGGCCTCGGTAAAGTAAAAGGGAAGGTACCACGCCAAAATTTCGCTGTTGTCCCACAAAAACGCGTCCCGTTCCTTGATCTCCTCCAGCAGGTCCAGTAAGAAGCCGATGGCACGCAAGGACTTCTTGTCATTCCACTCCCGCAGCTTCTCTGCCGCCTTGGTCTGAGACAGCTCCCGCTCCAAATCCAATACACTTTGTTTATGACGGACCCACTCATAGGGCAGCCCATTGATCTGCAGGGTCCGCGAGTCAAATATCATTTCGCTCATTTGCACCCCTCTGTTTCCCAAAAAATTTCGTGTTTTGGCCCGTTTTCCCTTGGCTGGCAAATTTTCGTGATTTTAACCCCAAAAATAGCTGCTTTTTTCAATCAATCTACATGTCCGTTTTCCTGTCTTCCCGGTACAATTTTCTCGCGGAAACCCCCAAAGAAAATTTCAAAAGGAGTGTTCTTTATGACCGACTCATTGCCCCTTGACGATTTTACCCCCAGCGTCCCCGGCTCCGTACCGGGAAAGCCAAGAAAGCCAAGCAAAAAGAGCAAAAAAAAGCAGAAAAAACTGCGCAAGAAACTCAAAAGTCTCAGGAAACGGCGCAAAAAACTCCGTCATAAGCTGCGATTTCTCAAGGAGATCAGCCAGGAGCGGGAGCGCCGGATGTATGTGGAGCTCCAGCTCCAGTATATCCAGCTGCTGCTCCGCCTGATAGCCAAAGGCCAATTACGTTCCATCCCGCCTCAGGAGCTGCTTCAGCTCCTCCCGCCGGTGGAGGCAAGTGATGATGACGCCCGTTGACTGCAACGTCATCCAGCAGGAGGAGGCCCTCTGCTCCCGTAAGGACGGCACACCGCTGACCAACTTCGCCTTCGGCCCCATCCGGCCGCTGGCCCAGCCCCGGCATCCCCAAACTCTCTCCGCTGCCCAGGTGACCGTCCGCCACCTGGGCGGGGAGTTCTCCCTGCTGGTGGATCTCCGGCACCCAAACCTGATGGAGCAGATCCTCCAAGCTCTCCCAACCTGTCGCCTTCTCCAGCCCTCCTGGAGGACGGCGCTGGACGCCTATCTCATTCAAGCGTGCCGTCAGGCGCAGACCACCGGCCCCGTTGGTCTTTACTTCCGGGAGCACGGCCTGTGCCGTCTGTCCAGCGGGCAGTGGGTCTTTGTGTGCGGCGACCAGGTGCTGGGGCTTCCGAAGGGGACCCGCTGCCAGGTTTCTCCCCAGGCGGCCTGCGCCCGTTTGGCCTGGGACCCCCACCTGGACCCGGTCCAGGCCACCCAGCAGCTGTACCGGCGGCTGAGCGGGGCCGACCACATCCTGCTGCCCATCTGGGCCTTCACCCTGCTGGGCAGCCTGCGCTCCTGCGTGCGGCAGCTGGATGTCACCACCTTGCCCTCCCTGGCCATCCTGGGCGGGCAGAACCTGGGCAAGACCACGGCGGCCCAGCGCTACCTGCTTCTGTTTGACGACGCCCGGCGGCCCGGTCACTTCCAGGCCCAGCTGGACGCCCGCTCCACCGCAGCGTCCACCATCGACCAGGTCAGTCAGTATCGGGACCAGGTGGTGCTGGTGGACGACCTGGCCAGGAGCGCCTCCTCCGCCCAGCAGAGACAGCGCCTGGACCTCATCGCCGAGGTGCTGCGCTTCGCCTCCAATGACACCGAGCAGGTGCGCATGACGCCCCGGCGCAAGCCGGAAAAGCGGACCTGCCAGGCCGGGCTGGCCTTCACCGGGGAGTTCTATCTGGACAATCCCTCCGACCTCACCCGGCTGTTTGTGGTGGAGCTGCGGGAGCCCCTCTCCGGGGGCGATGCCCATGACCGTACCCTGGCCGCCACCGTCTTTCGCCACTGGATGGTCTGGCTGCTGCCCCGATTGGATGAGGAGCTGGAACTGCTTGGGCAGTCTCTGGTCCCCCTGTCCTCGGGCCAACACCCTCGGCTGCGCAAAAATCGGATGGTGCTTCTGTGGGCGCTGAGGACGTTCTACGCCTTCGCCCAGGAGGTGGGCGCTCTATCCACACCCTGCATCCAACAGGCCATGGTTCGGGCCGCTCAGGTTCTGGACTACCATCTGGAGCACCAGCTGCGGCGGCTGGGCAGACTCACCAGCTCCGCCCCTCAGGGCAATCTGTGCTGGTATATCCTTCAGGGCTACAGCCACAACACCTTTCCCATCGTCTCCCGCAAAAAACTGCGCCGGGAGGAAGAGTGTCTGGTGGAGGACGGGGCCCTGTGTATCCGCACTCAGGTCCTGCTGGACTATCTCCACCAAAGCTGCCCATCCTTGCACCTCACCAGCAAAGAGATGAACCGGCACTTGGCGCGGGAAATGGGGCTGGACAGGCCCACCAAAGAGGCCCGCTGGGCCCGCAAGAAGATTCACGGGCGGCGGTATTTGGCCCTGCCCCTGGAGCTGCTGCGCCGCAGCGCCAAAAAGTATTAATGCTTTCATGTTACCCCCTAGTTAGCCTGGAAGCAAGCCCTTCCCTTAAAAATTTTAACTGAAATGCAAAGGAGTTTTCTTATGGAAAATAACATTCGTTCTCTCTCCGTCCCCAAGGCCTTCTACACCGTAGACGACATCTCCAAGCTGATGAGCGTGGCCCCCAACACCATTTACACCCTGGTCAACAACGGCACCATCTCCAGCATCCGGGTGGGCCGTCAGATCCGCGTCAGCCGCCCCGCCCTGCTCCAATTTCTGGGGCTGAACGAGACCCCGGACGACTAATACATATCAGGGGCTCCGGAGATGAATTTCCGGAGCCCCTCCAATTGGGAGGAATCACTATGTCCCGTACACGGGTAGAACGCAATATCTCTTACGATGATGTGCGCTGCCGGTACTATGTCACATTGGAATTCGGCATCGATCCCGCCACCGGCAAGCAGATCAAAAAGACCAAAACCTTTCCCAAACTTGCCCAGGCCCGTGCAGCCCTACGCAAGCATGAGGCAGCCCGGGATGTGGGCACCGTGGTGCTCCCCAGGGACATTACGCTGGCCCAGTGGCTGACCGACTGGATGAACAATGTCGTCCGTCTCAGCCGGGCCTCCACCACCGCCTACGCCTACCAGCATATCATCTCCGCCCACATCATTCCCACGCTGGGAGACGTGCCGCTACAAAAGCTCACCCCTCAGCAGCTCCAGCAGTACTACGCCTTCCTCATCCGGGACAAGGGGCTCAGCTCCAACACGGCCCGAAAGCATCACGACCTGCTCAACACCGCCCTGAAAATGGCGGTACGCCAGGGGGTCATCCTCACCAACCCCGCCGAGCGGGTGGACCCGCCCAAGGTAAAGCGGCCTGAGATCCACTTTTACAACATGGAGCAGCTTCAACAGCTGCTCCAGCTCAGCCGCGGCACCCGGCTGGAGGTGATCATCAAGCTGGCCGGGCTGCTGGGGCTGCGGCGGGAGGAAATTTTGGGTCTCACCTGGGCCTGTGTGGACTTTGAGGGGCGAAAGATCCACATCAAGACGGTGCGCACCGCCGCGGGGCAGCTGGTGGTGGAGAAGGAACCGAAAACCGAGACCTCCCGGCGCACCCTCCATATGCCCTCCGACCTGGAGGACGCCCTGCGCCGGGAACAGGCGCGTCAGCAGCAGTACCGGGACTACCTGGGGGACGCCTACTGCGGGGCGGGCTACGTGGTAGCTCACGAGGACGGCCGCCCCATGCGGCCAAACTACGCCTCCGAGCTGTTCGTCAGCTTTGTCCGCAAACATGGCCTGCCCCCTCTCACCCTCCACGGCCTGCGCCACAGCTTCGCCAGCATTGCCAACGCCAAAGGCATCCCCATGTACGACATCGGCAAGGCCCTGGGCCACAGCTCTCCCTCCACCACCAGCAAGGTGTACACCCACCTGCTGGACCGGGACCACAGGGATCTGTTGGAGCGGATGTGGGAACCGGAGAAGCTGGATTGAGAATACAGGATGAAAGCGCCGCAGGGCGCTTTTGTCCTTTTTTATTCGTCTAAGGCCGTCCAAATCAGCCGCCTCAGACAGGGTACCTCTTTCTTCTGGTCTGAAGTCAGCGTGACGGGATTCACGTCCAGCTGGTCAAACCACCCCATCATCCGGGCAAACCCGCGGGAATCAACCACATCATACGCCCGTCTCCATTTCTCCACCGCGGTGTCCAGTCCAGCGCCCCGGCTGGTTTTTTCCAAGATAAACAGCATCTGCTCCCTGCGCTCGTCCTTAAACCGGCTCTTCTCAATTCGCTTTACCGCTTTGGGATAAGTCAGATGACTCCCCTGAGAAGGAAAGAGCTTGTCCAAAAAGTACGCTATGGCCTTCCGGATATGACGATACCCGGCCCGCAGCATGCGATACAGGCTGTCCTTTCGCTTTAAGTCCAGCTTCTCCAAAAAGGCCTCCCGCCGCATACTTACCTCCAGGCGCAGTACCTTCCGGCAGCGGGCGTCCTTGGGACAGCGGTCATGCTCCTTCAGTTCAAAAATTTTATCGTATACAACGAAGCTGATTTCCTGGCTCACGATGGAAAATGAACGGTCCTCTTTCCCCGGCAGTTCTCTCCTTTTGTAGTACCGGGGCAACATGGCCTTGCGGAACAGCCGGATCATGGTGCTTAAATCGGTATCCTCACTGAAATAGAGGTCCGCGGTCAAATCCATCCGGCTTAAACTCAGGTCCTCGGGCTGGATGATCAGCCCGTCGTGGTCGCAGAGCCGAACCTGTTCCAAGATCTTTTCCAAACAGTTCAACAGCTGCTTGACGTTGGATTTGGTGGGGTGGTACAGCTTCAGGGGACGATATGTCTCCTCCAGCAGAGTGGTGGGATTGACAGCAAAAGAGATTCCGTTGGATTTGTTGTAACTCTGATAAAGCCGCATGCGCACCCCCTCCTGCACCAGATAGGAGCTGGTCATCTTCCGGTCAATTCCGTAGGGATCTTCGTATCGGATCTGGATGTCCCCCAAGTCCACCAGATGGTCGATGCTCTTCTGGACCTGGTGATATTTCAGCTTTCCGGCATAGAATTCCACCGTATGAAGCCCCAGTGTTACCTTCTCCACCTGCATCGTCACCACCCCCGTTTTCGCTGGCAGTTGGTGCAGTGGCGGCAGGTCTTGGCCTTCTCTTCCCCCAGGGCGGTCAGTACCTGCTGCATGATACACTTGTCGCTGGACAGGATGCAACGCAATTCGCCCATCCGCTCCAGCAGAGTCTGCCTCAGCTCCCCGCTGTACTCCTCCCGGTTCAGGATAGCTTCATTGAGATCCCAGTCTTCCGGCGTATCAAATAAAACCGCGCGGGCCGTCTCTCCATCCCGGCCCGCGCGGCCGATCTGCTGATAGTAGTCGATCACGCTCAAGGGCGGGTTGAAGTGAATCACCAGACGGATATCCGGCACGTTTACTCCCATTCCAAAGGCGGTGGTTGCAATCATAATCCGTTTCTTTCCAGCAAGGAACTTCATCTCCTGCTTCTGCCGCTTTTCCGCCTCCATGTACCCGTGGCACTTGGCAACCTGCCCGGGAAACTGCCGGGTCAGATAATTGGTGACCAAATCGGTATACTTTCGGCTGGAACAGTACACCACCACACGGTCCTTCCCAGCATACTTTTTGATCTGATGCTTCAGCTTGGAAAGCTTTTTCTTCACATGCAGACCGGCACAGTCCTGGCGAAGCAGGATCAGATTATGGCGCGCCAGCGAGTTGACAAAGATCTCCGGCTTTTTCATCCCCAAAAGGGAACAGATCTCCTGGCGGTAGGTCTCTGGAGCAGTGGCTGTGAAGGCAGCAACCACCGGCCGTTTTTTCAAGGAATCAATAAAATCAGCAATCTTCAAGTAGCTGGAACGGAACGTATATCCCCAGTCCAAAACACAGTGGGCCTCGTCCACCACAACCAGACCCGGCGGGTCCAGGGCAACAGAGGCCCGGAATACAGGCGACTCCAGCCGCTCCGGCGTAACGTAGAGAATGCAGCTCCGGTCTTTCATTGGCCTTGCCGTTCCGGATGCATTCAAATAGGTGATGGACTCATAGGTCATTGGGTGGTTCTGGGAGATGTAACCGGCGGAGATGCCCTTGGCGTTCAGAGTGGTCACCTGATCTGCCATCAGCGAGACAGTCGGTTCAATCACCAGGGTCCAGGCACGTCTCTCCTTCCACATCACCAAAGCCGGAACTTGAAACATTATCGATTTACCTGCGCCGGTTGGGGCTATGACCAGGGTGTCCGTTCCCTTTTGGATGCTGCGGATCGGTTCCATTTGATGCTTGCGCAGCGTTTGGATTCCCAGATGCTCCATGGCTTTGCCTATGCTTTTGCTGTACTTCATATACACACGCTCCTAACATGATATAGGTCTTGCCTATACTCATGTTCCGCGCGTTTCATTTTATAATGGATTATGGTGATGCTTTCTCTCGTTACACTCATGGCGAAAAAAAGATGGGAACCCAGCTTATAGGGGGATTCAGATCAATTTGGGCTACAATTGTGTAAAAAGGGGGATACTAAATAGGCCGGAAAACAGCGTTCCCAGCTCTCCTTCTTCTTGTCCCATCCTGCAATTTGTGGTACGATAACACAGATTCTATAAGCATCGAGGTTTTTCATCCATGGAGCATACCAAAACCAAACAGCGTATCCTACTGCTTCTCACCGGCCTGGCTGCTGTGGCCTGCGTGGCGTTTATCTGGGGGAACTCCCTCCTCCCGGCCACCCAATCCGCCCAGGCCAGCCGGTCCGTCCTGGACGTTCTCAACCCTCTGCTGGAGCTGCTCCACATTCCCACCGCTAACGCCCACCACCTCATTCGTAAAATGGCCCACATGTCGGAATTTGCCCTGCTGGGGCTGCTGTGGACGGCGCTTTTGTTGCAGATCAAGCAAATCCATCTCAGCGCCGCTCTCGCACTTGCTGGATGTTTTGCCCTGCTTGTTGCCCTGACGGACGAGACCATCCAGCTCTTTTCTCCCGGGCGGGGCAGCCAGGTCACTGATGTGTGGATCGACTTTGCCGGCGCCTGTCTGGGAATCCTTCTGGCCTGGCTTCTGCGCTGGCTGAGAATTCATGTTCAGTCCAAACATGCAAAAAAACACGGTAGTTTCAGAGATTGAAACTACCGTGTTTTACGTCATAAAACAGATTACTCAGCCGTCAGCTCCACAAAGCGCATCAGGATGGTGGCAACCTGAGCACGGGTGGCCTGGCCGCCGGGATTGAGCATGTTGCCGTCCATGCCGGCGATCATGCCGTTGCGCACGGCCCAAGCCATGGCCATCTCGGCCCAGTCGCTGATGTTGTCCAGATCAGAATAGCCGCTCAGAGGAGCCACAGTGGGGCTGCCGGCATACCGCCACAGCATCACAGCCAGCTGCTCACGGGTCAGGTTCTGATTCATGTTGGTGCCGTCGGAGATTCCGTTGGCCATAGCCCACTGACGGCCCGCCTCGTACCAGGTGCTGCCGGTGGTGGTATCCACGCCCTCATAGGCGGCCAGCACGGTGACGATCATAGCCCGGTTCATGGGAGTCTCAGGGGCAAAGGTGCTCTCACTGGTGCCGGAGAACAGGCCGCGGCTGGTAGCAAAATCAATGTAGGTGCTGCCCCAATAGTTGTTGGGCACATCCACAAAGTCCTTGGAGTTGTCCACCACCTTAACGGTGGCGCCGTCTTCCAGGGTCACTACGATGCCATTCTCGGTGGTGAGGGTGGTCTTAATAATCTGCTCGCTGCCGTCCGCCTTCACCAGCACAGCTACGGTACCGGGGGTAACATCCTCCACGGGGATCTCCACTCTGGCCTCAGAGTATCCAGTCATGGACACCGTCACAACCGGAGCCTCATCCCAATCCTTGGTCACAGGAACCTCAGGCATGGGCAGAGCAACCGGCTCATCCTTCGCATTGGAAATGGCGGTGCTGGACAGAGACACATCAGTCTCCACCTGGCCGTTCTTATCCACGGTGGTGGTAGAGGTGGAGCCGTTGGGATACTTGGTGGTCTCGGTAACCGTACCGTCAGGCTTGGTCACCGTAGTGGTGGTAGAACCGTCGGGATTCGTGGTGACCTCGGTCTTGTCATCGTCGTCACTGGAAGAGTCCCCGCCGGAAGATCCTCCGCTGGCAGCAGGGTTGATGGTGGTCGTGCAGGTATCCTCAGCCAGCCGTACAGAGACGTTCATATCGAAGCCCAAATCTTCACTGGTAGAAGGATCGTATGTAACCAGAACATAGCCGCTGGTGGAGATCGAGCTGGCGCTGCCCACCGCACTCCAGACCTCACTGTTGGTCAGGGTGTCCGTAAAGGTGACGCTCATGTCACAGGCCAGAATCTCAGGCAGATCACCAGCCGCCGCGGTCTCCAGCCGAGAGATCACAGAATCCTTCAGCTCATAGGTCATGCTGACGCCGTTGGCGGTCTTGCTGGGGCCGCTGACCTCGTCAAAAATGTCATTCCCTGAAATATCTACGCTAAGGCCTTTCAAATCCCAGGAAGTCACTGCATTCTCCAGCAGATCATCCTCCAGGTAGCAGGTAAAACGCAAAGCCTCCAGCCAACCTTTGTTCACCCGGGCCGCATTGACCAGGGAGACAATGTCGTTGGCTGAATTGTCTACCGTTAAATTAGCTGTGTAGCCCACACGGTATTGGTCATTGCTCCCGCTGACCGAACCGGTGATGGTCAGATTCGCGCCATCATAGCCAGCGGCCCAGGCGCCAGAAATCAAACTGGCGGTCAGCGCTGCGCTCAGCGCCAAGGCGCCCAGCTTTTTCGATATGTTCCTCTTCATCATTTCTCTCCTCCTGTTTATGAACTCATTTCAATGTAGGTTTCGCCTAGCTGTAATGCCTTATTGAAAAATCCTTTTCCCTAATGGCGCTGGTTTTTCCGCCTTTGGGATCGCACGTCCGAAACGCCTGATTCTCATTCCCATGCCGGGAGGGAATGTTCTCCGTACTGTCACAATCCTTTCTGCGGACGGCCTGTTTGAAGAATACCACAGTTTCCCAGCTTTCGCAAGTTTCTTTCCTGATTAATTGTTCCCAAACCGGAAGATATTTTTAAACTATACAACTCTTTCCTTTTATTTTACACGGGAACTATTCAAATTACCATTTATATTGTCATTTTTGTAATTTGCTTGAAATCACACAGGTTAGAGATTATAATACTAATGATACACTAGATTTTGTAAAATCAGACCATATTGTCAAAAAATGCAAAGGAGACTTTGTTTCAAATGAGAGAGCGGGCAAAAGAACAGCAAATGGAACAACAGATCGATCTTCTGGAGCTGCTGATGGTTTACCTGCGCAAGTGGTGGCTCATTGTGTTGTGCGGCATTTTAGCCGGCGGCATTTCACTGCTTTACACCTATTTTTGCATCACCCCCCTCTATCGGGCCGGGGTGTCCATCTACGTCAACAACGTCCGCAGCGGAGAGTACATTGAAAATGTTACCAGCAGCGACCTGTCCACCTCCAAAATGCTGGTCAACACCTACGTCAATATCATCAGCAGCAACACCGTGCTGGAAAAGGTCATTGCTGATGCCGCTTTGGATTATTCTCCGGATCAGCTGCGGGGCATGCTCTCCGCCAGTCAGGTGGATGAGACTGAGATTTTCCGAGTCTATATCACCCATCCAGACCCGCAGGAGGCCGCCCGGATTGCCAACGCCGTGGCCGACATTGCCCCAGCTGAGATTGAAGAATTTGTAGAGGGAAGTTCCTGTAAAATCATTGACTATGCCCAAGTGCCCACGGGCCGGATCAGCCCCAGCTATTCCCGCAACACCCTATTGGGTGGAGTGGTAGGGGCCTTTGCCGTGGTAGGTGTGTTGACTCTCCTCCATTTTATGGATGTGCGTCTAAAGAGCGAGGAAGATTTGGAAAACCTTTTTGATTTACCCGTATTGGGTCAGATTCCTGTCTTCACCCAGTCCAGCCAGCGCCAAGGCTACGGCTACGGAAAAACTCCCGCAAGCACACAAAAAAAGGAGGGGAAGGTATGAGTCTATTCCAGAGCAAGAAAAAGCGGGCGACGAGAAATCGCTCCAAAGAGTTGGCCCTGCTTCAGGAAGAGCGGCGCAATCTTCTCTCCTCCTCCCAGGACTTTTTCATACAGGAGGCCTATAAGACGCTGCGCTCCAATGTGAATTTCTCTCTCACAGAGGAGACCACCGGTGGGAAACTGATCGCAGTCACCTCCGCTCTGCAGAGCGAAGGGAAAAGCTTCACTGCAGTCAATTTGGCCATCTCCTATGCCCAGACCGACCGCCGGGTCCTGCTGGTGGACTGCGACCTCCGCCGGCCCAAGCTGTCCCGGCTGCTTCAGGTGAGCGCCAGTGCCGGTCTGAGCAATCTCCTGGTTACCCCTGCCCTGCTGCCCGAGGCGATCCAGCCCTCCGGGGTAGAAAAGCTGGACGTAATTTTGTCCGGCGACATCCCTCCCAACCCCTCCGAGCTGTTGGGCTCTACCCGCATGGAGCGATTTTTGGAGGTTGTCAAAGAGCGGTATGACTACATCATCCTGGACACTCCCCCCGTGTGCATGGTTACCGATGCCGCTGTCCTGGCCTCCAAAGTGGACGGAGTGCTGTTTGTAGTACGTGCTGGAAAATCGGAGCGTCCTGCGGTACTTCAGGCGGTGGATCAGTTGGCCTACGCCCAGGGCAAGATTTTAGGCTTCGTCCTCAATGGTGTGGAGTTGGATAAGAGCGGCTACGGCTATAAGAAGTACCGCTACAAAAAGTATGGCAAATACTCGTATCTCAGCCACGGTTATGGTTATGGATATGGGTACGGCTATGGCCCTCAGCCTCCCCAGCAGGAAGATGAGATGGTCTCTAAATGATTGATCTTCACACCCATATTCTTCCCAAAATGGATGACGGAGCCTCCAGCTCCGATCTCAGTCTGGAGATGCTGCGGATGGAAACGCAGCAGGGTGTGGACACAGTCGTTCTCACCCCCCATTTTTATCGGGAAGAGGAGGACCCTTCTGCGTTTCTCCAGCGAAGAGCCTCCTCCTTCCAGCGTCTGCAGGAGCGAATTGACGAGCTGTCCGATCAGGAGAGGGGACAGCTCCCCCAACTGTTTCTCGGTGCAGAGGTGGCATGGTTTCCCCACATGGATGAGTGGACCGAACTTCCCCAGCTCTGTTTGGGAAGCAGTTCTTTCTTGCTTTTGGAGCTTCCATTTTACCCCTGGAATAGCAGCATGATCCACCAGCTCTATGATTTGATGGGAAAAACGGGCATTATTCCCATTATCGCCCACCTGGAACGGTACATGAAGGGGCAGCGTTGGAGCAACATTCAGGAGATCCTGGCTCTTGGGGTGCCGATTCAGCTAAGCTCCGGCATCTTCCTCGCGATGGGGGGACGGAGGCTGGCAAAACAGCTTTTGTACCATGGGACAGGCTTCTTGCTGGCCTCAGACTGCCACAATACGACTACCCGTCCGCCCAATCTGCGCGATTCCCTTGTGATTCTGGAGAAAAAATTTCCCGTTGCTGTTGTCCAGGACCTTCAGCGGCAGGCCCGGTCAATAAAACAGCAGCTTGTGTGATTGTGTTTGTGTTGTTGTATGGGACCATTGATTGAGAGAAAAGAGAGATAGTGTTATGAGCAAAAGTTTTCTGCGATCGTGGCGTTTACTCATCATTTTTTTGGCAGATAGTTTTGTCATCGGCGCCACCGGAATTCTGGCCCTCTTGGTACGGTTTGATTTTTCCTTTTCCGCCATTCCTTCGGTCTATTTGAGTGCCTGGCTCTGGTGTTGTTTGATTCAGATCGTAGTTACCTTCGGCGTCTTCCTCATCCGCCGGATGTATCACTACATCTGGCGCACGGTCAACGTGTGGGACGTATTCAGCATGATCGTCTCCGTCTTCCTGGCCTTTGCTCCCGCATTCCTTCTGTGCGCCTTCTTCGACCTTCACCTTCCCAAGAGCATCTGGTTTATCATGCTGGTGCTTCAGATCTGCGGTCTGGTGGGGGAGCGGTGCGCCTTCCGATTTTTATTGGTCTTCCGCTCCTATCTGTCCACACTTCGCCACAGTGACCAGCGCATCATGCTCATCGGCGCCGGAGCTGCCGGCCGTGTTCTGGCCAGAGAAATTTCCTCCAGCGAGCACATCAAAGGCCGCCTGTGCTGTGTGATTGATGACAATCCTGCAAAGATCGGGAAATACATGGACGGGGTACGCATCATAGGTGACCGCAACTGCATTGTGGAGGCGGCCAAGAAGTACGAGATCACCCAGATCATCTTTGCCATTCCCACAGCCACCCACCAGGAGAAAGCAGACATCCTCAACATCTGCAAACTGACCGGGTGCCGTCTGCGGGTCCTGCCCGGCCTCTACCAGCTGGTCAACGGCGAGGTCAGTCTGGCCGCGGTGCAGGATGTACAGGTGGAGGACCTTCTGGGGCGCAAGACGGTACGGCTGGACACCCAGTCCGTCTCCCAATTTTTGGAGAATAAGGTGGTTCTGGTCACCGGCGGCGGCGGCTCCATCGGCAGCGAGCTCTGCCGCCAGATCGCCAAGTACGCACCCAAAACGCTGATCATCCTGGACATCTATGAAAATAACGCCTATGACATCCAGCAGGATCTGACCCGCATCTACGGCAAGCTGCTGGACCTCCGGGTGGAAATTGCCTCCATCCGGGATAAAAAGCGGATCTATCAGATTTTTGACAAATGCCGCCCTGATGTGGTCTTCCATGCGGCAGCCCACAAGCATGTTCCTCTCATGGAGAGCTGCCCCGCCGAGGCCATCAAAAACAACGTGTTCGGCACCTACCATGTGGTGCGGGCCGCGGAGCGCTCCGGAGTCAAGAAATTTGTCATGATCTCCACCGACAAGGCGGTCAACCCCACCAATTTCATGGGGGCCACCAAGCGCTTCTGTGAGATGATCCTCCAGAGCCGCCGGGAGAGCGCCACCGAATTCTGCGCCGTCCGGTTCGGCAATGTGCTGGGTTCCAACGGCTCTGTCGTTCCCCTGTTCAAACGGCAGATTCGGGAGGGCGGCCCTGTCACCATTACGGACAAGCGGATCATCCGCTACTTCATGACCATCCCCGAGGCCGCCATGCTGGTGCTGGAAGCGGGGGCCATGGCCCACCAGAGCCAGATCTTCGTTCTGGACATGGGGGAGCCGGTGAAGATCCTGTCTTTGGCGGAAAATCTCATCCGGCTGTCCGGCCTGGAGCCCTATAAGGACATTGACATCATAGAGATCGGTCTGCGGCCCGGGGAAAAGCTCTATGAAGAGCTGCTGATGAAAAGTGAGCAGCTGACAAAGACAAACAACGAAAAGATTTTTGTGGAGGAGCAGCGGCCCATCACACCGGAGGAGATCATGGACGATCTGGTCTCCCTGGACCACATGATCACATCGGGGGCGCCCAAGGAACACCTCATTGCCCTGATGAAGCAGCTGGTTCCCACCTACCGGGACCCCGAGTCCGTCAATGCTGAGGCCATTCAAAGCCGTACTGTGGGAGAAGTTGATCCGGACTGCTTTGACGAGGAGGAGCCGGATTTTGCCCCTCCCGAAAATTCGACTTCCAGCCGAATGTATCTTGGTGTATAATCAAAGCCTCTACAGCCAGACGAAAACATCCCGGAGCGCTTCTGGCTCCGGGATATTTTCTTACAGGAATCCATATCACAGGTGATGCTTATGAAACGCTGGAAAAAAATACTGTTAATTGTTGTGCTGGTATTTGTTGCCGTCCTTGCGGCTTTGTGCATCTGGCAGCGGGACAATCTCAAAGCCCTCTATACCGCCCTTACCAAAGACGAGACCGCTATCTTGCAGGATATGGCGCAAAACAAGCAGGACCTGGAAAACGCTCTGAGTGACCACAACATCACGGTGTTGGCTCCCACCATTGAGCAGAGCCAGGCCTTGATTGACGGAACGGCCAACGTGGACGATATTAAGGCAGAGATGGGGCTAACCGGCGAAACCACAACTGAGCCTGACTCTCAGCCATCTCAGACTCCTTCTTCTCCTTCCGGCGGTACGTCCAATCAGGCCCAGGCTGAACAGCTCATTAACAGCTGTGTGTCCGAGCTGTATGCCTGCGAAGTGGATCTAATGGCCCGCCTGGGTGCAATGAAGCAGGAGGCCCTCAACCTGTGGAACAGCCTCAGCGCCGAGGAGCGCACCTCAAGCAGACTGCGGGAGATCGGCATGGACGGTCTGAACCAGTGCTATGCGCTGGAGGTGGAAATTGACCAGACCGTGCAGTCTATCTTATCCCGCTACCGCACCAAGCTGGAGGCCCTGGGGGCCGACACCAGCGTGCTGGATACCCTGTGGGACTACTACTGCAATGAGAAAAATTCCCAGAAGGCATATTATATGAATAAGTATATGAACTGAGGAATGCTTCCCATAAGGAGGTTAACCGTTTTTGTCCATTCAAGAGATAGAAATTCAAAAAACGGAACAAACTCTGCTCACTTTTTTATCTGCCGCACTGTTTGGTGCACCGTATGATATGACGCAGACTCACCGCCTGCTTCAAGATGTGGATGCATCTCTGCTGTTTCGTGAGGCACTGGAGCAAGGAGTCCTTCCGCTGGTATATTCCGCTATTACGCCGGAGGCACTATCTCCTTCCCTGCGAGAAAAGGTTCAGCGGATGGTCTCCAGCGCTCTTGCTAACCACATGCGCATCGAGTGGGAGCACACCCAGGTCCACGCCCTGATGCAGGCCCAGAGCATTCCCTATGTGATTTTAAAGGGCTGCGCGTCCGCGGAGTACTACCCCGACCCTTCACTGCGGGCCATGGGAGACGTGGATTTCCTGGTGAATGAGAGGGACGCGCCGTGGGCGGGCGCAGCGCTGAAACAGGCGGGCTGCACACCCCCTCATGACCGGCATTACTGTCACTTTGCCTATCACAAGGGTAATGTAGGACTGGAGGTCCATTTTGCACCACCGGGCATTCCCGCCGGTCCGGTGGGTGATGTGGTCCGTGGGTACTTTAAGGACTGCATTCCCTCCGCCCGGGCGGTTCAGACGGACGCGGGTACCATGATGCTCCCCTCTGTCTTTCACCATGGGCTGATCCTGCTCCTGCACACCTGCCATCATATGACGGGTGAGGGGATCGGTTTGCGCCACCTGTGTGACTGGGCCGTGTTTGCCGGTCATCTGTCGGACCAGGAGTTCCGTGCCCTTTATCAAGACAAATTGGAAAAAATCGGCCTTTGGCGCTATGCCCAGCTGCTTACCCAGCTCTCCATTCGGTATCTGGGTTGTCCGGAAAAAGCCTGGGCCATGGAGGATGTGGACGAGCCTCTTCTGCGGGCTATGCTTCTGGACATATTTCAAAGCGGCAATTTTGGCCGGAAAGACCAGGAACGTTCCAATCAGGCCTACCTCATCTCCGACCGGGGCAAGGATGGGGTGAAAGACGGTCTCATGCTCAAGCAGTTTTTCGTCTCCGTGAACGGCGCTGTGCAGGTGCATTTCCCTGCCTGCAAAAAGCATCCGGTGCTTCTGCCGGTGGGTTGGGCCTACGTATGCACCCGGCACGCCTGGCGGATCGTCCGGGGCAAACGGAAAACAGTACATATCAGCAGCATGATGGCCGGTGCCCAGGAGCGCCGGGCCCTCTACCGCCAGTTCCGGCTGTATGAGCCCGCCGCCCAGGGCGGATCGCCGCCCTGCCAGCCCCCAATGTCCGGGGCGGGAGGCAGGAAAATTCCCCCAACACAGGGGTGATTTTCAAGCTGACCTTGACAAGGAAAATGTAAGTAACTATAATAAAAAATATCTCAAATATTGTAAATTTTCAGGGGTCAATTGGCGGAGGTCATTCTGTAATGATCCTTTTCTCCGCCTGCGGGAAACCGCTGAAAATGACACACGCAAGAATATTGTGTAAAGGAGAATGAGAAATGAATATGCAGAAGCAAAAACCAATCTGGTCCAAGATTCTGGCC
>OGGQ01002621.1_pt1 | contig 18879 bp, 17 predicted proteins | sample 1571191 | NCBI WGS metagenome assembly OGGQ01 (sample SAMEA2582061, study PRJEB24529) | metagenome | biome: Human gut stool | place: China | collected 2011
CTCAAAGCTTGCTGATACCTGATTGATTAACTTTCAAACTTATTATACGAGGAGGTAGTCTATGAAAGTAAAACGAAATACTCTGCTGCTTCTGGCATGCCTGGTGTGGAGCGCGGCAGGTTTTAACATTCTTCGTATTGGCTTGCTCACCTATCCCTCGTATCGGTCTGTGCTGAATTTCCTGTTGTCCGCTTTGGTTTTTGCTGTATTTCAGAAATTTATTTTTGGAAAGTTGGTCAAAAAGCACACGGCCAGAATCTATGCCTATCTGGAAGAGCGGCACTTTTTTCTAAAATTCTTCGATCGGAAAGCATTTGCTATCATGGCAGTGATGATGACCGGGGGAATTAGTCTGCGGGCGAGCGGATTGGCGCCGGAGCAGTTTATCGCGGTCTTTTATACCGGGCTGGGGGCGTCTCTGCTGCTAGCCGGATTGTTGTTTGGCCGTAACTATGGTAAGGCGGTATTTGCTGCCGCCGCAGTACAAAATAATGTGGAACATAAAGGAGAGTAAACGATGCAGGCAATTATGGAAACTCTGTTTGACGCGGTCTATTTGATTTCCGTCATCACCATCGGCATCCTGATGATTCGGGGGAGTAAGGGTGTGCGCCAGTTCCGGCTGTTTGGCTGGATGGCAGTGGTACTGGGAGCAGGCGATTCTTTTCATCTGATTCCCCGGGCCTTGGCGCTGTGCACCACTGGGCTGGAGAACTATACGGTTGCTCTGGGGCTGGGCAAATGGATCACCTCGGTCACCATGACGATTTTCTATGTGCTGCTCTACTATGTGTGGCGGCAGCGGTACCAGATCAAGGGACAAAGCGGTCTGACAACTGCCGTGTACGGGTTGGCCGGACTGCGGATCCTTCTGTGCATGATGCCCCAGAACCAGTGGCTCAGCGCGGATGCACCTCTTTCCTGGGGCATCTACCGCAACATCCCCTTTGCATTGCTGGGCCTTCTGGTGATCGTGCTGTTTTACCGCAGTGCAAAAAAACAGGGGGATCGTGCTTTCCGTTGGATGTGGCTGACCATCGTGCTGAGCTTTGGCTTTTACATCCCGGTGGTGCTGTGGGCGGATACCATCCCCATGATCGGGATGCTGATGATCCCCAAGACCTGCGCCTATGTGTGGACGGTGCTCATCGGCTACTTTGCTATGAAGAAGGAATGTAAATAAAGGGGGGAAATGGGCATGAAACGGTATATGAATATGGCTTTGCTTTACGCCGTTCTTGCTATGGTAGGCGGCGTGTTTTACCGGGAGTTCACCAAATTCAATGGCTTCACTGCTAAAACCACCCTGGGCGTGGTACATACCCATTACTTCCTGATGGGCATGGTGTTTTTCCTGCTGCTGCTCCTGCTGGAAAAGCGTTTTTCGTTCACTGGAGCCAAGACCGGGCGGATCCTGGTGCTCTATCATATCGGTCTGAATCTGACGGCTGTGATGTTTGTGGTACGGGGCGTGACCCAGGTGCTGGGAACCGCGCTTTCCTCCGGCATGAGTGCGGCAATTTCCGGCATGGCCGGGATTGGTCATATTCTGCTGGGTGTCAGTCTGATTCTTCTGCTGCTGCAGGTCAAGCGCAGCGTATCCGCTGCGAAGGTCTGATTTGAGGTTTCTTAAAGGTTCGTCCGCTATCCTGAATGGAACCCAGAAAGGAGACAGCGGAACATGCGAATTTTGCTGGTGGAAGATGAAGAATATATGGCGCAGGCTGTGGCACAGGTTTTGGAAAAAAACAACTATACCGTTGATCTGGCCCACGATGGAGAATATGGCCTGGACTGCGCTCTTTCTGGGATCTATGACATCATCATTTTGGATATCATGCTGCCGGGACGCAGCGGTTTGGAAATTCTGAAAACACTTCGCCAGGAAAAAATTGCAGTTCCTGTTTTGCTGCTGACCGCCAAGAGTGAAACAGAGGACAAGGTGACCGGGCTGGACCTGGGAGCGGACGATTACCTGACAAAGCCTTTTGAAATGCAGGAATTGTTGGCAAGGCTTCGGGTTCTGGCACGGAGAAAGCAGGAAATCACAGTACAAAGCGGTTATGAGTTTGGAGATGTACTCTTGAATCCGTACACACTCTCCTTATTTTGTGGGAGCCAGTCCTTCAAGCTTACCTTAAAGGAAAGTCAACTTTTGGAAATGCTAATGGATGCACGGGGCGGCGTGGTTTCAAAAGACCGGATCATCGAGAAGGTCTGGGGCTTCGACAGCGAGGCGGAAGATCGTCATGTGGAGGTTTATATCTCGTTTCTGCGAAAAAAATTGAAGGCATTGGGGGCCAATACCTCCATTGAGACGGTACGGGGTATAGGTTACGCACTGCGGGCCGGGAGGGCGTAAGCGCCATGTTTAAAAAGCTGAAACACCGCTTTATTCTCACCAATATGTCCATGCTGTCGGCCGTGCTGCTGCTTTCTTTCGCTGCCATTTATCTGATTATTGCCTATCAAATGCAGAATCAGAACCGCTTGAAGCTGGAGAACATTCATTCCACAACCCTGCGTTACCAGGAAGCATACGAAAGAAATGAGTCGTTCCAAATGGTTGGAGCAGTCCAGGAGTATGCCGATGCGTTTGGTGTGATTTTGGATGAAGAGAATCAATCAGTCTTTGATAGTTCGTTTAGCGTATTACCGGGGGAGTGGGTCGACCGGGCCATCGAGTTGACCCGCGGGCGGGAAGAAGGACAAATCGTATTGGATGGGAAGCAGTATCTGTTTTCAAAAGTTCCCGCTTATGTGAAGGTGGATTCTGCATCCGAAGATACTGACATTGAGCAGTTCAGCCAGATTGCTTTTTTGGATATTACAGCGTCAAAGCAAAGCCTACGGGAACTATTGGTAGCCTTTGTAGGTGTGGGACTCCTCACGCTGCTGGCCATGCTGGGAATCAGCACCCTGTTTGCCAAACGGGCGGTTGCCCCCATAGAGCAGTCCTACCGCAAGCAAAAGCAGTTTGTTCAGGATGCGTCCCATGAACTCAAAACGCCCCTGGCCTCCATCCGCGCCAATTTGGAGGCGCTGCAGACAAATAAGCAGGAAACCATCCAGAGCCAGAAAACATGGTTAGATCACATCTCCCACGAGACAGGGCGCATGAATAAGCTGGTGACAGAGCTTCTTGAGCTAGCCCGTGCAGATCAGACAGAGCAAACGGTAAAGCTGGAACCGATCTGCCTAAGTCCTTTGCTGGAGCGAGCGCTCCTGTCTGTGGAGACCGTGCTGTATGAAAAGGGAATTTCTCTCCAGCAGCAAATTGAACCAGCGGTTTCTGTGCGCGGCAACCTGGATAAAGCGGAACAGGTGATTGGAATTTTACTGGATAATGCCGGTAAATATACCAATACAGGTGGGACCATTGAGGTCTGCCTGCATCGCCAGAAAAAGTATGCAGTCCTCACGGTTTCCAATACCGGAGAAGGGATTCCACCGGAGCATATGGATAAAATCTTCGACCGCTTTTATCGGGTGGATCATTCCCGGAAACACACGGGCAGTTACGGTTTGGGATTGTCCATTGCCAAGGCCCTTGTGGAGCAGATGGGAGCATCCCTGTCCGTATGCAGTGTACCGCATCAAAAAACCACCTTTACCATCCGCTGGGAGAGCACTTGATAAAACAAAGGGAAAAAAGCTTTCGGAACAGTCCGAAGGCTTTTTTATTTTTCTGATCTGCCATTATAGGTTTCTTAAAGGTGCGCCTTTTATACTGCGTTCATCAGCAAGCAACGAGGAGGCGCACAGTGAGCGTGAACATACGAAAGCATAAGAAAAAACTGGCTGCTGTACTGATTCTGGGTGTGGCTGCGGCAATCAGCATTCCTTTGCTGATGCCCGGAAAACCTGAAGAGGACACAGTGCGGGAGCGGGAATATACCGTAACACGGGAGACTATTACAGTGGGGGTAGAGTCCAGTGGGCTTGTGGATACCGGCCCCAACGCCCATAGTTTTGAAGCGGGTACTGTGGTGGAAGAACTGCTGGTAAAAGTGGGCAGTGAGGTTAAAAAGAGTGATCCTCTCGCCTCTATTTCAACGGAAAATCTGAAAGAGCTGATTGGGACAGCACAAGATGAACTGTCCGATGCAAGAGCCGCTCTGCTGCAGGCATCCAGTGCCAAAGATGTACTGATTGCCCAAAACAAGAAAGATAAGCAGGATGGCCTTGATCGTGTACAGCAGGAATATGCCAGCCAGACTGAACTGTTGACCAGCGAGAAGAAGCAGCTTGAAGCATCCATTTCCCAGCAGGAAGCGATTCTGGTCCAGCTCCAGCAGCAGATTGCAGACGGCTCTGCCCAAGTGGGAGATTTGGAGAAAAAAGTTGAGCGACTGAAAACAAAAATCAATCAAAATATCCTGGAGATCGGTCGTCTAAATGAGGAACTTCTAAAAGTAGACGATGGTTCCGAGAAGCGCAAAGCGCTCAACAACCAAATTGCAAACCTCCAATACGACATCCAAAAGCTCAACGGACAGCTCAGTGAAAAGGTATCTCTGGCCGCAAACAATACTGCTCAGATCCAGAGCTTAGAGGCGGAAATTCAATTGGCCAGAGAGGAAATCGCACAGCTGAAGCAGCAAGGTGGTGAAGACGCCGAGCAGCAAATTCAGAATTTGCAGCAGAAGATCGCGGATAAACAAAGGCAAATTCGGAAGCTCTCTTATACGGATGAAATTAACGCGTTGAACAGCCAGATCGCAGGGAAAGAGGCCCAGCTTAGGAGCGCGCAGAAGGAGTTGAATTTCCTTTCCGATGGCTCTGAGGCACGAAATGCCATCCAGTTAAAAATTACAAAGCTGCAAAATGAAAATACCGAGATGCAGCAGGAGATTGATACCTATATGGCAGATCCGGCTTTTGCTCAGTTGGAACGGCTCAAAGAAGAGCGGCAGACCTGCGAGGATTCCTTAAAGAGCAATTATGAGGCGCTGTCCCTCAAGTTGGAGGAAATGGAACGGGCCGAAAAGCAGTTTCAGCAGGCACTGGAAAATCAGAATGGTGACAACACCTTTTTGGATTACAAGACCAGTGAAGAACTGAAGTCGATCAACGAGAATATTGCAAAGGCAAGCCAAAATGTGCAGACCGCTCAGGAAAAAGTGGCTCGCTTGCAGGCGCTTTCCAAAAACCCGACCATTTATGCTCAGTTAGATGGCATTGTAACCACGCTGAACTATAAAGTTGGTGATACCGTTGTGGACGGCAAGCCGCTTTGCATTGTGGGCGAGCTTGACGAGATCACCATGACCGTCCCAATCAGCGCCTCTGACATTGGCAGTGTATCTGTTGGGCAAAAGGTCAATCTCTATGTGGATGCCTATGCCGAGCAAAGGTTTACCGGCACGGTAAAGGAGCGGCTTTTGGTGGCAAATGACAACGGAGAATATCCGGTGACCATCTCCATTGATCCCAGTGAGCAAGTGCTCCTCCCCGGAATGAAGGCCTATGCCACCATCATTCTGAAAGAAAAGACTGATGTACTGACCCTGTCCAACAAGGCCATTACGCTGGAAAACGGCCAGCAGTATGTGCTTGTGCGGGACGAGAATGGAGAGCTTGTTCGAAAACAGATCGTAACGGGATTTTCCGATGGGCGTGTCAGCGAAATTTTGGATGGCCTTTCTGAAAATCAAGTTGTCATTGTGCAGGAGTAAGGTATGAGACTAAGTGAAATCTTTCATATTGTCACCATCAATATGATTGAAAATAAATTCCGCCTCCTCCTGACGACTCTGAGCATCATCGTCGGCACTATTACCATCATTCTGGTCATCGCCATCGGGAAAGGCAGCGAGCAGGAGGCGGCAAAGCAATTTTCCAACCTCTCTGCCGACACCATCTATGTGAATCTGGATTACACAGCGTTGGGAACTGGAAAAGACATTACCACGGTGGAAAAACTGACACCAGAGCTGATGGAGACCATCATGGAAGAAAGTACTACTTTGCAAGGCATGTACCTGCGGGCCAGCGGCTTTCAGGAAGTGACGTATAACTCCAAAAAGCAATCCGCCAATCTGGTGGGCGTCACCCCAGGCTATGCGGAAATCTCCAATATTTCGTTTGAGCAGGGTACTGACTTCGGAGAAATAGATTTCGAGGATGGCGAGCGTGTCGCTGTCATCGGCAGCAAAATCGCAGAAAAACTGTTTGGAACCGAGGAAGCAGTGGGGAGTTACATAAAAATTGGGGATGCCCGGTATCAAATCATAGGCCTTTTGAAACGCAGCGAGGATGGTTTGCAGGGCGTGGATATGGACAGTAGTATTTTTATCCCCTATTCTGCGATGGAGAGGGACGAACTGCTGGACCCCTATGCCACAACACAGGCGGTTGGGAAGGCGTTCAGCATCCGTGAAATCGAAAAAGCCAAAAAGGAAATCATGAGCACCCTGAACTACTACATGACTGAGGCAAGCGTCTATACCGTATCCGACGCAGGCACACGAATCGAAGCTGCCACCGCATCGGCTACCACCATGAAGCTGCTTTTGGTATCGGTGGCCGTGATCGTTTTTGTGGTAGGTGGAATCGGAATCATGAATGTTATGTTTGTAACGGTGAAAGAGCGCACCAAGGAAATCGGTATTTTGAAAGCACTGGGGGCCAAAGAAAAAGACATCCTCTTTCAGTTTCTGCTGGAATCCTTTTGCATCGGTGTGTTTTCTGGTGTAGTAGGCGTGGCGTTGAGTTTCCCCGCCATCACTTTGATGGGCTTTACCGAGATTCCTGTCTATCCTTCTTGGGATGGAAAAGTTGTGGCGTGCCTGTTTGCGGTTGCCACCAGTACATTGTTCGGGTTCTACCCGGCGTACAAGGCTTCTTTGCTGATGCCGGTCCAGGCGTTGGCAGAAGAATGATAAAAAATGATGTGAAGGAGATAGAATAATGAAAAAGCGGATTGTAACTGTACTTGCCCTGACCCTGACCTTTGCTCTGGCTGCCTGTTCCGGAGGACAGACGAAGACGCCCGAAAGTTCCGTTCCCGAGCAAACAGAAACCTCTTCGGGGGACACCGCAGCGATCCAGAGCTATATGGGGCAGGTGTCGGATAAGGTGGGCAATGATATTACCATAAGCCTGGGCGAAATCGGTCTGGACAGCGGAGATGGCTCCGGGGAATCCTACTATGTAGATGAAAACGGAGAGACCCGGCCGTCAGACGGAAACGATGTTGGCGCAGGCGATGGCGCAATGATTATGGTCCCGGCTCCGGACGATGCTGCCGGAGACGGAACGGAGGGCAGTGCTGGAGCGGCTCCCGCAGAGCAGCTTCCCATCGAATTTACCGGAGAAGTGCGGGAGTTTATTATCCCTGCCGGAGCAAAAATCACCAATGCAATGGGAAAAGAGGTCAGCTTTGACAATGTGACCAAGGGCAGCCTGGTGCAGCTGATCGTAAATGAAACCACCGGCGTGGTGCAGCAGCTGATGGTGATGTAACATGATCTGCCTGGAGGATGTCAACAAATCCTATCGGATGGGTGAAAATTCCCTGCATGTGCTGAAAGATGTATCACTGCAAGTAGAACGGGGGGAGTTTGTATCCATCCTTGGTGCATCGGGCAGCGGGAAGTCCACGCTGATGAACATTATCGGCTGCATGGATACCCTGGACACAGGGCGCTATACCATTGACGGGATCTCTGTGGAGCAAAGTGAACCGGATGTGCTGGCCGCCATTCGAAATGAAAAGATCGGGTTCATTTTTCAGAAGTATCATCTGATCCCAAAGTATTCGGTGCTGCAAAATGTAATGATGCCGCTGCTGATCCGGGGAACAGACCGCAAAAGCGCCCAAGAAAAGGCGGAGGAGATCCTGGAGATGGTGGGCCTGGAACAGCGGAAAATCCATAAACCCAACGAGCTTTCCGGCGGCCAGCAGCAGCGGGTTGCCATTGCAAGGGCACTGATTACCCATCCGGCTGTTTTGCTGGCCGACGAGCCGACCGGTGCATTGGATTCCAGAACCGGGCAGGAAATCCTTGCATTGTTTCGTGATCTGAACCGGCAGGGCAATACCATCATCCAGATCACTCATGACAGCAATGTGGCGAAAGCTGGAAGCAGAATATTAACTTTAAAAGACGGAGTTCTGCTTTGATAATGTTTATCTTCCCGAGTGCTTGGGTGCAATGCATTCCACAGGAAAAAAAGCAGGCAGTGCAATTGCACTGCCTGCCTTTTTTAAGATATTTCCGTGAAAGCAACGGAAACTTTTAGATTGGATTTTATCGGCCTTGGAAGATGCGGGTGAGCTGAATGAGCAGGGTAGGAGCAAAGGCCAGGCCCAGCACACACAGAAGGTCAAAGCCGTTGAGGGGAGAGACAAGGAACAGGCTCTCCATGGCGGGGACAAACAGCACCAGAGCCAGCAGCAGGATACCTACGCCGAAGGCCATGAGGGAGTACACATTGCTGCCCAGACCAAGCTTGATGATGGACTCCTTGCCGCGGCAGTTAAAGCCGTGGAACAGGCGGGCCAGTGTGAGGGTGGCAAAGGCCATGGTACTGGCCAGAGCGGGGCCGGACTGGTTCAGACCGATATAGAAGGCGACCATAGAGGCGATGCCGATCATCAGACCCTGACCAAACACCCGGGTGAGCATGGGCTTATCCATCATGGAAGCGTTGGGGTCGCGGGGAGGCTGGTCCATCAGACCGGGACGCGCGGGCTCCATGCCCAGGGCGATGGCGGGCAGACTGTCGGTGAGCAGGTTGATAAACAGCAGGTGTACCGGCTGGAAGGGGACGCTCAGCCCGGCAATGGAGGCGTAGATGACGGCCAGAATGGCGCCCATGTTGCCCGAGAGCAGGAACTGAATGGCGTTGCGGATGTTGGCATAGACGCTGCGGCCGTTGAGTACCGCCTTGACGATGGTAGCGAAGTTGTCGTCGGCCAGAATCATGGCGGCGGCATCCTTACTGACCTCGGTGCCAGTAATGCCCATGGCCACACCCACGTCAGCCTTCTTCAGGGCGGGGGCGTCGTTGACGCCGTCGCCGGTCATGGCGGCGATGCAGCCCCGGCGCTGCCAGGCGGTGACGATGCGGATCTTATGCTCAGGAGAGACGCGAGCGTAGACAGCGATGTGGGGGAGTTTCTGATCCAATTCCTCGTCGCTCATGGAGTCCAGCTCCACGCCGTCCAGGGACATATCGCCCTCACCGAAGATGCCGATCTGCTTGGCAATGGCGGTGGCGGTGACCTTGTGGTCGCCGGTAATCATGACGGTACGGATACCGGCCTTTTTGGCGTCAGCCACAGCTTGAATGCTCTCAGGCCGGGGCGGGTCGATCATGGAGATGAGGCCCACGAAGGTGTAGTCGGTCTCGTCCTCCAGGGTGAGCAGACGGGCCTCCTTCATGGGACGCTGGGCGAAGGCCAGCACCCGCAGACCGTTTTCCGACTGCTGGCGGTTGACCTGCTGGATCTGAGCGCGGAGCTCGGGGGTCATGGGGACAGGGCCGTTGGCGGTGAGCAGCCGGGTGGAGCGGTCCAGCAGCACATCGATGGCACCCTTGGTGTACAGGGTGGGACCGTCGTCGGTGTTGTGCAGGGTGCTCATCAGCTTGCGGTCGGAGTCAAAGGCCAGCTCGGCCAGACGGGGGTGCTGGGTGCGGTAGGCACGCTCCTCTACACCGAAGCGTCCGCCCAGCTGAACCAGGGCCACCTCGGTGGGATCGCCCACGGAGGCGCCGGTCTCGTGGTCCATGGTGGCGTCGCTGTCCAGCAGAGCAATTTTCAGCAGGGTGCGCTGGGCGTCGTTGGCCAGCTCCAGGTCGGTGCCGCGGGTGAGGACGCCGTCGGCCCAGATGTTCTGGACCGTCATGCGGTTCTGGGTGAGGGTGCCGGTCTTATCGGAGCAGATGACCTGGACGGAGCCCAGGCTCTCCACCGCTTTCAGCTCCTTGATGATGGCGTTCTGACGGGCCATCTTCTGGGTGCCCATGGCCAGCACGATAGTGACGATGGAGCTGAGGGCCTCAGGGATGGCGGCAACGGCCAGAGCCACGGCGAACATGAGAGAGTCCAGGATGGTCATGTGGCTGCGGAAGACAGACAGGAGGAAGACGCCGGCGCAGATGATCATGATGACCATGGCCAGCTTGCTGGAGAAGTCGTCCAGGTTCTTCTGCAGAGGAGTCTTGCGCTGCTGAGTCTGATTCATCAGGGTGGCGATGCGGCCCAGCTGGGTGTCCATGCCGGTGGCGGTAACCACCATGACAGCACGGCCGTAGGTGACCAGAGAGCCGGAGAAGACCATGTTCTTCTGGTCGCCCAGGGCGACCTTCTCGCCCTCAATGGCTTCGTTGGTCTTTTCCACCGCTTCGCTCTCACCGGTGAGAGAACTCTCATTTACCTTGAGGGACCAGCAGTTCAGCAGACGGCCGTCAGCTACCACAAGGTCGCCGGCCTCCAGTTCGATGATATCGCCGGGGACGACCTGATCGCTGGGAATCTCCAGGCGTTGACCGTCACGCAGTACCTTGGCGGAGGGAGCGCTCATCGCTTTCAGGCTTTCCAGGGACTTTTCAGCCTTAAAATACTGTACGGTGCCCAGAATGGCGTTCATAATGAGCACGGCAAAAATAACCAGGGTACTTTCCATGTTGCCGGAGAACATGGAGATGAGGGCGGCTGCAATCAGAATAGCCACCAGCAGGTCTTTGAACTGCTCGGCAAAGACAGCCAGCACACTCTTTTTCTTGCCCTCGGCCAACTGGTTGTGGCCGTACTGAGCCAGGCGCTGGGCGGCCTGGGCACTGGTGAGACCGTCTGAGGTGACCTGGAGATGCTCCAAGGTCTGCTTGGGTGTCTTTTGGAAGAAGTTTTGATCCATAACACGTTGCCTTTCTTTCTCTGTTGTGAGGAATAGTTTTGCCGGAAGAAACAAAAAAGACCTTTCGGCAGCATGGAAATACTGCCGAAAAGTCTTGTTACCACCAAAAATGGGGGCCCACCCTGCCAGATTATCCGAGGACAATCGAGATGTTGACAAGGCGGCTTGCAACTACTCCCTTTTCATGTGGGCATTACTATACCACAGGCCTTAGAAAAAGGCAAGGGAAAGTTTGGCGGATTTTTTCGAAGAAAGAAAGCGGAACTTGGAACATATGCCAAATGGAGCTGAAAGAGAGATCATCTGCCGCCGTGATGGCCTTCACTTCCATGGTGACTGCCGGAATTTCCGCTGCCGAAGCCCTGACCACTGCCGGTATTCTGTCCACAGTCAGAGGAACTGCTGGCGTCCTGGCCGGATGACAGATCGGACAGCCACTGGCGCAGCTGGTGCATGGAGCATTCGCTTACCTGTTCTGTCGTGATGGAGGGATCCAGGGCCTGAAGCTGGAGCAGTATCTGATATTTGCTCAGAGACAGCCCCTCTTTCTGGGCCGCAGTGACCTGGGACCAGTCGGCGCTGGAACAGCTTCCGTGTCCCGCACAGGACTGCGTATCTTCCATCAGGTCCTGGCAGTGCTGCTGGTTTTGTCCCGCCACGGTAACTGCCAGCTCTGCACCGCTGTCAAGGGCCTGGGATACCTCCTGGCTGCCCAGAATGGCCTCCAGCGCATCGGTGTAGCTGAGGTAGGTCAGCTCCAGCTTGTCGGCCAGTTCCTGGCCCTGGGCACTGTCTCCCTGGACCTGGAGTACCCGGTCGAAGCGGTTCAGCGTCAACTCCAAGGAAGGACCTGCTTCCACGCTGACGGCGGACACCGGAGTGAACCAGGCCAATGCACCGCCTGCCCCCAGAAAAACGACCAGCAGACAGGCGGCCGCCGCCAGCAGGCTGCGATAGCGGGGACGGCGGGGAGCACGAGCATGGAGATAGGCTCGAGTGCGCTCTTTCAGCTCCGGACTGGCCTGGACGGCCTGAAAGGCATCATGGATCGGTCGGTTCAATGCGTTCACCTCCCAGCGTGCTGCGCAGCTGTTCCCTGGCCCGGGTCAGCAGAGTGTAGACGGTATTGGTGTTCTTGTGCAGGATCGCGCCGATCTCTTTGGCGGTGTAGCCTTCATAGTAGTGCAGATACACCACGTCCCGGTATTTTGCGGGCAGAGAGAGGACGGCCTCCAGTATCTCCCGGTGCTCCTGAGACAGCTGGTCGGGCTGATCGGCCAGCTCGTCCAGGGAGACGGTGCGGCTGCGGAAAAACCGTTTCAGCAGATCCCGGCAGGCGTTGAGCGTGACCCGAATGAACCAGGCCTTCTCGTGCTCGGGGCTTTCAAACACAGCGGAGCTGAGGATATATTTCAGAAACACGGTCTGAAAGATATCCTCCGTGTCGGCTGGATTTTTCAGATGCACCATGCAGAGCCGCCGTACCAGATCGGCATAGCGGTCAATGGCGCGGTTGGCCTCCTCTTCGCTGCGCATGTCCTCACCCTTTTACTTCGTTAATTCCAGCGGCCTCCCCTGTGGTGGCCACCGCCGTGGTGGCCCTGCCCGCAGTTTTGGCCCAGATTGTCGCACACACCGTCGCCGTCGGTATCCCCATAGGCGCAGTTGCTGCCGTGGTAGTCACAGATCCCGTGGCCATCGGCGTCCTGGTAACAGGTTCCGGAGTTCTGGCAGATCCCGGTACCATGTCCGAAGTGGCCTGCGGCCAAAGTTCCGGTGACAAGCAGGCCCAGCACCAGGGCGCTGACCAGCAAAATGGTAATCATCTTTTTCATACAAAAACCTCCCCAATCAAACTGGGGCTCTCTTTGCCCCTCATAAGCAATACGACTGAGGAGGGCGGATCCATTCACCGGAGAAAAATTTTTATTCCTCCGAATCCGCCAGCTGGAACTGTCCCAAACGCAAGGCGGCGGACAGGGAGAAGCGCCGCTCAACGCCGTCGGCAAAGCGTACCGAGACGATATCTCCGGAGCGGGAGACGACCTGACCGGGCCCAAAGCTGCGGTGGCACAGGGCCGCGCCAGGGACACAGCGGCGGGAGGTCTGTTCTATGGCTACCAGGTCCGGTACCGCCCGGGGGGAGAGGGGAACGGCCTTTTTGGCCTCCTCCTTGGATTTTGGGAAGAGGGAGGAGGCAAAACGGCTGGTGAGCTCGCTGCGGCGGAAACGCATGACCCAAAGCTCCTCTTTGGCCCGGGTCATGCCCACATAGAAGAGCCGCCGCTCCTCCTCGTAGGCATCCAGTTCCTGGGAAGAGGCGTCGGGGCCGGGAAGTGTTTTGGGCAGCAGACTGTCGGCCACGTCCATTAAAATGACCCGTTTGTACTCCAGACCCTTGCTGGAGTGGATGGTGGAGAGAATGAAGGGACAGTCATGTTGAGACGATCCAGCCCGTACCAGCTCCCGCAGTACCTCCAGCCGCTCCAGCAGGCCGCCGGGAGTGGGCTCATTGGCTCCCAGAGCCTCCAGAATCTGCGTTTTGCTCTGATCCATGCCCCGCTGCTCCAGATAGTCCCCGTATCCCATAAAGTGGACGATGCGGTACACACCCCGGTCAGCCCGCTGGGTGAGCAGGTTGGCCATATGGGTCTGGAGGGCCTTGCACTGGCGGCGGGTCCAGGGAGATGTACCGGGGAGCGAAGCAACCAGTTCCAGAATGGGAGAGGTATCCGGACCGCACTGGGCCGCCGCCTGTTCGGCTGCCGCCCGGCTGATCCCTGCCCCCAGCTTGTAGTAGACCCGCAGGAAAGCGTCTCCGTCCCAGGGGTCCTGGGCCAGAGTGAGGATATCCACAATATCCCGCACCACCCGGTGGGTAAAGAAACCGCTGTCCACCTGGCGGCAGCGGTAAGGGATGCCCTGACGCTCCAGCAGATCGATGAGGGGTAGGGCGCTGTCGTTGTCCCGGTAGAGGATCGCGGTCTCCTCTTTGCAGTCCTGGGCTACCTGGGCCAGGTAGCGGTATTGGGCGCTGCGGTCCTGGACCCAGATCTCTTTCAGGGCCGGCCCCTCTCCACGCACCGCCTTCATGTGTTTGGGGCGGCGGTTTTTATTTTGCTCAATAAATTTCTGAGCAGCGGCCACAATAGGGCGAGTGGAGCGGTAGTTCTGCTCCAGATAGAGAACCTTTGCCCCGGGGTAGATGGATTCGAACTGGGTGAGGGCCTGGGGGTAGGCGGCCCGAAAACCGTAGATGCTCTGGTCCTCGTCGCCCACCAGAAAGAGGTTGCCGTTTTGTCCCGCCAGCAGTCGGAGAATCGCGTGCTGGATTTTGGAGGTGTCCTGGGCCTCGTCCACACAGAGGTAGGGGTAGCGGCGGCGGAACTGCTCCAAAAGCTGAGGAAACTGCTTTAAAATCCGGTGGGCGTAGATCATCTGGTCGTCGTAGTCCATGAGCTGGTGGGTGCGCAGCAGGCGGCAGTACTCCTGGTAGATGGGAGGAAACTCCACCCCCTCCACCTCTACCTGTTCCAGGTCCTCGCCGGAGATCATGCTGTTTTTCACATAGGTAATGGCGGTCTGCACCGCCTTGACGGTGCTCTCCGAGGCAAACTCCCCGCTCTGCCGCCGGCAGATCTCCCCGATGATGGCCGCCTGGCGTCCGGTGTCCTCCAGCAGCTGAAAGGCCTGGCGGCCCTGGGTGCGCTCATAGGCCCGAATGATTCGGCTGCACACTCCGTTGATGGTGCGAAACTCCAGCCGGTCGGCCAGAGTATGGCCGAAAAAGGAGGAGAAGCGCCGGGACATATCCCGGGCGGCGGAGACGGTGTAGGTCATGGTAAGGATATTCTCCGGCGGCACGCCCTGGGCGATGAGGTAACCAATGCGGGAGACCAGTACTGTGGTCTTGCCGCTGCCAGGCACCGCCAGCAGCAGCACCGGTCCGGAGAGGGCCTGGACGGCCTCCTCCTGCTGGGGATTAAGATTTAAGTGGTATTGGGTTTTGAACTGAGCAAAGGTCATGGATATCTCCTAAAAGCTAGGAGGACTCCAAGGAGCCCTCCCAGATAATTAAAGTAAAATCAAGGGGCAATGGCCACTTTGATCACATTGTCCCGGCGGTGTTCAAACAGATCGTAGGCCGCGGCAATGTCTTTGAGTGGGTAGGTGTGGGTGATGAGGGGCGTGGTGTCCAGCTTGCCCTGGGCGATGAGGGAGAGAATCTCTCCGCAGCGGCAGCCGTCCACCCCGCCGGTCTGGAAGGTGAGGTTTTTTCCGTACATGTCCGGGAGCGGGAGCACCTGGGGCGCGTCGTACAGGGCTACCACGGTGACAATGGCGTTGGGACGGGCACAGGACCAGGCCAGAGTGAAGGTGTCCTGGCTTCCGGCCACCTCCAGCACCCGGTCGGCGCCTCCGTGGGCACTGTGGGCGCGGACAAAGTCGGCGGCCTGCTCCGGCTCCACGGTCAGCACCTGGGGGTAGTGCTCCTGAACAAAAGAGCGGCGCTGGGGGTCCTTTTCGCAGACAATGACCTGTTTGGGTTCCTTCAGCAGCACACACTGGAGGGTGCACAGGCCGGTAGGACCCGCTCCGATGACCAGCACCGTATCTTCGTGGCCGATCTGGGCAATGTCAGCGGCCCAGTAGCCGGTGGCCAGGATGTCTCCCACAAAGAGAGCCTGCTGGTCGGTGACTCCGTCGGGGATTTTATTCAGTCCCTGGTCTGCGTAAGGGACCCGGACATACTCCGCCTGGCCTCCGTCGATGCGGCAGCCCAGAGCCCAGCCGCCGTTGGGGTCGGTGCAGTTGTTGACCCAGCCGTGCTGGCAGAAGAAGCACTCGCTGCAGAAGGTCTCCACGTTGACGGTCACCCGGTCGCCGGGACGCACGGTGGTGACGGCGGAGCCCACCTGCTCTACCACGCCCACCATCTCGTGGCCCACCGTGATGCCGGGCACCGCCCGGGGTACCGAGCCGTGCTTGATGTGCAGGTCGCTGGTGCAGATGCTGGACAGGGTGACCCGGACGATGGCGTCCCGGTCATCCTGCAGGGTGGGCTTGGGCTTCTCCATCAGGGCAAAGGTACCTTGTTTTATGTAGGTATAGGCCAGCATGGCGGGATTCCTCCTTGCAGAATGGAGGCGGCCTTCTGGCCGCCGTCGTATTTGAGACCAGTATACCACACAAGGGAAAAACTTGCACCTTCTTTGGCTTTTCTCTTGACAATATCGATATTCGATTATATACTGAATGCGAAAATAACGATATTCGATATAAAGGGGGTGAGGGCGGTGCCGCGGGCAAAGTTTCAGACCTTGACCGAGCAGATGTACTACATTCTCCTGTGCCTGAGCCGGGAAAACTGCGGTATGGATGTGATGGACCAGATCCCCGCCATGACCGGAGGGCGTGTCCGGGTGGGACCGGGTACCCTCTACAACCTGTTGGAGCAGTTTGTGGAGGCAGAGATGATCCGGGAGACCCGCTGTGAGGGCCGCCGCCGCAGTTACATTTTAACGGAAAAGGGGCGGGCGAGACTAGACGAGGAATACCGCCGCATCTGCCAGCAGCAGAAGGACTATGAGGCCATGTTCCGAGAGGAGGGTGCACCGTGAAGAGAACTCGAAGAGATTGGATCCCGTTTTCGTTCTATGACCACACGGGAATGGAGAAGCATCTGGAGAAGATGGCACAAAAAGGGTGGATGCTGGAGGAGCTGACCAGTTTCGGTTGGAAATACCGGGAAATCCAGCCCCAGAAGCTGCACTTTTCGGTTTCCTTCGATACCCGGGCCTCGGAATTTGAACCAGAGCCCACAGAGGAGCAGTATACCTTTCAGGAGTTCTGCCAGCGTTCGGGGTGGAAGCTGGCTGCGGCCTCGGGGCAGATGCAGGTCTTTTACAACGAGGAGGAGGACCCACTGCCCATCCAGACCGACCCGGAGATGGAGGTGCGGATGGTGGGCAAGCTGGCCCGACGGATGGTGCCGGCCTATTTGATCCTCCTGGTGCTGGGCTTTTTTGTGGGAGGTTCTTGGTGTTACTCGCTGATCCACACGCCCATCAAACTGCTGACGACTCCCGGCTCCACCTTTATGGGGCTGTGTTGGCTGGGCTTGTTCGTTTATAGCGTCACCGATTTGATCACCTACCTTGCCTGGCGGCGCCAGGCGTTGGCCGCCGCCCAGCGGGGAGAGTTTTTGCCTACCCGGGGATGCCACAAGCTCATGTATGTGGTGCTGGGAATGATCGTTTTGGGATTGATGTATTGGCTTGCCACCGAACGCAGACCAGGTATGCGTTTGGTAACGGGCGGGATACTGCTGGCCTATGTGGTTGTTTTCTTGTCCGTAAATGGTACCAAACGAACCTTGAAGCGCAGGAAGGCGTCTGCTGGAGTAAACCGTGCGATAACCCTCAGTTTAGATGTGATCTTGTCCGTGATCTTGGTCGGTGCGGTGATGTTTCTCTTTATCCGAGGACTCCAAAGCGGGGCGATTTCTGTGGAGCAAGAGATTCGCGCCCCTCTCTCTGCCAGCGAACTGACCGGAGTGGACGAAGAGAAGTATCTAACCACGGTCAGCACGGACATGTCCCTGTTCCTGGACCGGAAGGAGGTGCGGTGCCGGACTGGCTTTGAACAGATGACAGAAGTGCCGCGGATGAACTACACCTTGGTGGAAATCCATATCCCCATTTTGTATGATGCCTGTCTCCAGGAACTGTGCCGGGAGCAAGAGGAGCGAACGGTAACTTATATAGGGAAGGAGGCCATCCACGCCCAATACGAGGCAGTGGACCCCACCCCATGGGGAGCCGAGGAGGCCTATCAGCTCAATCTGGCCGGGGAGTTTCAGCAGGAGTACATCCTGTGCTGGAAAGATCGGATCGTCCAGCTGGGAGCGGACTGGGACCTGACGACGGAACAGATGGCCGTGGCCGGGGAGAAGCTGGTAAATGCATAAGTAAGAAAAATCGGTGGAGTTTTTCAAAACTCCACCGATTTTTTAGTGTTTGGGCCGGGCTTTGAACAGCAGGGCGGCCAGAAAGCCGAAGAAGATGGCGGCAGCCACACCGCCTGCCGTGGCGGCGGCTCCCCCGATAAAAGCCCCCAGCAGGCCGTGCTGCTGTACCGCCTCCCGCGCCCCTTTTGCCAGGGTATAGCCAAACCCGGTGAGGGGAACGGTGGCACCAGCTCCCGCCCAATCTACCAGGTACTGATAGAGGCCGGAGCCACCTAAAATCACTCCGGCGGTGACATAGCAGACCAGAATTTTGGCGGGGGTCAGTTTCGTGCGGTCGATGAGGATCTGACCCAGAGCGCACAGCAGCCCGCCGCACAAAAAGGCATTGAAGTATTCCATGGAAGGTCACCTCTCAATTGGTGTTTGGACGCTGGGCCGACAGGGCCACGGCGTGGCAGATCCCCGGTACCGACTCCCCCTGAAGGGAGGAGGTAGGGGAGTGGAGGGCTCCGGTGGGGCAGAAGAGAATGTTCTGCCACTTGCCGCTGCGCAATCCCTCTACCAGATAGCCGGTGAGCACGCTGGCACAGCAGCCGCAGCCCGAGCCTCCGGCGTGGACGTCTTGGCGCACCCGGTCGAAAATAAGCAGACCGCAGTCGGTGTGGCGGTCGGACAGGTCGATCCCGTCCCGCTGGAACAGTTCCAGCAGCAACGTGCGGCCCAGCTCCCCCAGGTCGCCGGTGACGATGAGGTCATAGAAGTCGGGGGAGCGGCCGGTATCCCGCAGGTGGGCGGAGATCGTCGAGTAGGCGGCGGGCGTCATGGCGGCTCCCATGTTGTTGGTGTCGGTGACCCCCTTGTCCACAATCTGACCTGGCGTCACATGGGTAATATAGGGCCCGGGCCCCTCCTGGTCCAAAATCACCGCTCCCGCCCCCGTCACGGTCCACTGGGCCGTTGGGGTGCGCTGGCTGCCGTACTCCAGAGGGGTGCGGTACTGCCGCTCTGCCGTACAGAAGTGGGAGGAGGCCATGACCCCCG
>OGGQ01002622.1_pt1 | contig 18876 bp, 17 predicted proteins | sample 1571191 | NCBI WGS metagenome assembly OGGQ01 (sample SAMEA2582061, study PRJEB24529) | metagenome | biome: Human gut stool | place: China | collected 2011
AGAGGCTGCCGGGCCCCAGCAAAATCAAAGCCGCCTCCCCGATGGCCGCCAGGGCGGCGGGCAGCGGCTCCGGATTTTCAGGGATCAGGTTGACGTGGTCAATGCGGCAGTCCTGTTCCTTCTTGCAGTTGTAGATTTTTGATTCTCCCACCACCCGGGCCCCGTTTTCAAACACTGCTTCCAGCTGCACATCGGCGCTGGTGACGGGAATGACCCGTCCGGTGATGGCCAGAACCTGACTCATCTGGCTCACTGCCTCCTCAAAGGAGCCGGTCACCCCGTTGAGCGCAGCCAGAATCAGATTGCCGAAGGACTGTCCGGCCAGCGACCCCTCGGTAAACCGGTAGGTCAGAAGCCGCTCCATAATCGGCTCGGTGTTGGCCAGAGCCTCCATGCAGTGGCGGATGTCCCCCGGCGGAGGCATGCCGATGTCCCGGCGCAGCATTCCCGACCCGCCGCCGTCATCGGCTACGGTGACCACAGCGGTCAGGTTTTTGGTATATTTCTTCAAGCCCCGCAGCATGGTGGACAGCCCGGTTCCGCCGCCTACGGCGACAATCTTCGGACCCCGTTCCCACTGCTGGAGGCTGGGCAGGGTAGTTAGCATAGTCTGCTCCTTTCTGCGGACCCCTCCGCAGCCTAATTGCGTCCCAGGTCCCGGTGGCTCTCAGAGACCGGGTAACCCTTCTCCCCGATGAGGCCGGCCAACGCGTGGGCAATGGCCACCGAACGGTGGTGCCCGCCGGTGCACCCCACGGCAATGACCAGGGCGGTCTTGCCCTCCTCCTCATACCGGGGCAGCAGCCAGGTGACAAAGTCCCCCAGCCGGCTCAAAAACTCCTGTGTCTGTCCGCCGGAAAACACATAGTCCCGCACCCCCTGGTCCAGGCCCGTCAGTGGCCGCAGCTCCGCCACATAGTAGGGATTGGGCAGAAAGCGCACGTCAAAGACCAGGTCTGCCTCCATGGGCAGCCCGTGCTTGAATCCAAAGGAGATCACCCGCACATCCATCCGCCCCTCCAGGGATCCCCCCTTGGCAAACAGGCGGCGCAACTCCCCCTTGAGCTTGGCCGTGGACAGGTTGGAGGTGTCGATGATATACTCCGCCCGCTCCCGCAGGGGGGCCAGCATTCGCCGCTCCAGGTCGATGGCCTGCTCCAGACTGTCGCAGGACTCCGCCAGCGGGTGGCTGCGGCGGGTCTCCTTGTAGCGCTTGATGATCACCTCATCTGTGGCCTCCATAAAGAGGATGCGGTAGGAGCATTTCATGTCCTTCAGCGCACGAAGGGCCTGAAACAGGCTCTCGAAGTTGGTGCCGCCCCGGATGTCGGTGACCAGCACCACCCGGTCATACTCCCCCGACCCCGCCATGCCCAGCTCGGCAAATTTGGGGATCAATGGCGCGGGCAGATTGTCCACACAGAAAAAATCCATATCCTCCATAATGGAGGCAGCCTTGCTCTTTCCGGCTCCGGACAGGCCGGAAATAATCACAAATTCCATTCTCTCTCTTCCTCTCCTCAGCCGTGCAGGGACAGTGCGGATGCTCACGCCAGCACCCGCACCTCCATCTCCAGCTCCACGCCGGTCTGGGCCAGCACCCGGGCCCGGACTTCATCCACCAGCTTCCGTACATCCCGGCAGGTGGCCCCGCCCCGGTTGATCACAAAGCCCGCATGCTTTTCCGACACCTGGGCTCCTCCCACTGTCAGCCCCTTCAACCCGCACTGGTCAATGAGCGCCGCGGCATAGTAGCCCTCCGGGCGTTTGAACATGGACCCGGCGCTGGGGTACTCCAGAGGCTGCTTGGCACGGCGGCGGGCGGACAGCTCCTCCATCTTGCTCCGGATGGCCTCGGGGTCTCCCGGCTCCAGCGCCAGCTTCACCTCCAGAATCAGCCGCGTTCCATCCGAAAAGCAGCTCTCCCGATAGCCGAAACCGCACTCTGTCACCGTCTCCACCGCCCCCCGGGCCGTCAGGCAGGTGACACTCTGTACCACCTGGGACATCTCCCCCTCATAGGCGCCGGCGTTCATAGTCACCGCGCCCCCCAGTGACCCGGGGATGCCGTGGGCAAACTCCAGCCCGCTCAGTCCCCGCTCCCGGGCAAAGACCGCCAGACGGGCCAGCGGCACCCCGCTGCCCGCCGAAATCTCCCGGCCCTGCAGCCGGCACGTCTCCAGGCCGGGGACTGTTTTAATCAGAAACCGTTCGACTCCTTCATCGGCCACCAACAGGTTGGAGCCGTTGCCCATAAAAAAGGGCTCAATTCCCAGCTCTGCCGCCGTCTTTACCGCGGCAGCCGCCTCCTCCGCCGTGCGCGGCAGCGCCATCAGCGCCGCCGGTCCGCCGATATGAAAGGAGGTGTGCCGGGACATGGGCTCCTGGATGCGAAGCTCCAGGGACGGGCAGCAGCGGGACAGTTTTTCCCGCAGGTGTACAAACTGATCCATATTGACCTCCCGCAATTTGCTGTCGGTACATCTGATGTTATAGAAAACAGCAGTGCAATTGATTCAGTAGATCTTAATTATAGCAAACTTCCCGCGGGAATAGAATAGTCTGAAACAGAAAATCCATCCCCACCACCCAGTCTCCCTGTTATCCATCCTACAAGCCCGCCAGTTCATCGCTCCCCTGCCCCTCAAGTTCGCGGGAACTCCGCACACCCCATGCTGTGCCCCAAAAAGCAGGTTCTGACCATGCGCAAAGGCCCCCACTCAACAAACAGGGAGAGGACGTTCGGCCGCCTGCCGAAACACCTCTCCCTGTTCCTTTCTGTTTTCTGAAAAGCCGGAGCCGTATGATACTCCCGGATTATTGGTCAAAGCGCCGCTTGACCCGCAGCCGGCTGACCGCGCGGGCCAGTGTGGCCTGCGCCGCCCGGTACTCCTGAATGCTCCTCTTTTGCAAAAGCGCCTCCTTGGCGGCGTCTGCGTCCCGCTTTGCCCGGTTGGTGTCGATCTCCTCCGGCCGCTCCGCCGTATCCACCAGGATTAGAACCTCACCGTTTTCCACCTTTGCCACGCCGCCGGAGACGGCGGCCTCCAGATCGACGTTTTCCTGAAGCTGGTAGTGCAGCGTGCCGGGAACGACGGCGGTGATCATGTTGCTGTGATGGGCACAGATTCCCCACATCCCAGTGGAAGTAGGGATTGTCAAGGAATAACACTTTCCAACATAGAAGGGGTGGTCCGACGCCAGAATCTTTACTTGGAACGGTTCCATTCTCCGCGCTCCTCCATTCTGCCGGCCTTTTTCTTCACATCGTCAATGGTGCCCACATTAAAAAACGCCATCTCCGGATACTCATCCATTTCTCCGTTCACAATGGCTCCGAACCCCCGCAAAGTCTCCTTCAGCGGCACGTAAGTGCCGGGGTTGTTGGTGAACTTCTCCGCCACATGCATGGGCTGAGCCAGAAAGCGCTGAATCTTCCGGGCGCGCATCACTGTGGTCCGGTCCTCATCGCTGAGCTCATCCATGCCCAAAATGGCAATGATGTCCTGAAGCTCGCTGTACTTTTCCAAAATTTCCTGGACGCTTCGGGCAATTTGGTAGTGCTCCTCCCCCACCTTGTCCGGCTCCAGCAGCCGGGAGCTGGACTGCAGCGGGTCCACCGCCGGATAGATGCCCTGCTCAGCCACCTTCCGGCTGAGCACCGTTGTAGCGTCCAGATGGGTAAATGTAGTAGCTGTGGCCGGGTCGGTGAGATCGTCCGCCGGAACATACACCGCCTGAACCGAGGTAACAGACCCGTTCCGGGTGGAGGCGATCCGCTCCTGCAGCTCTCCCATCTCGTTGGCCAGAGTGGGCTGGTAGCCCACGGCGGAGGGCATCCGCCCCAGCAGGGTGGAAACCTCGCTGCCCGCCTGAACAAACCGGAAGATGTTATCGATGAACAGCAGCACGTCCTTGTGCTCCTGATCCCGGAAGTGCTCCGCCATGGTCAGGCCCGCTAGGGCCACCCGCATACGCACGCCGGGAGACTCGTTCATCTGGCCGAAGACCAGCGCGGTCTTATCCGACACGCCGCTGCCCCGCATCTCGTTCCACAGGTCGTTGCCCTCCCGGCTGCGCTCGCCCACACCGGTGAACACCGAGTAGCCGTTGTGCTCCATGGCCACGTTGTGGATAAGCTCCTGGATGAGCACCGTTTTCCCCACGCCAGCGCCTCCGAACAGGCCGATCTTTCCGCCCTTTGGATAGGGCTCCAGCAGGTCAATGACCTTGATGCCTGTCTCCAGGATTTCACCTATGGGCCGCTGCTCCTCAAAAGCCGGGGGCTTATGGTAGATGCTGCTGCGCTCCACAGGCTCCGTCAGCGGCTGTCCGCCGTCTATGACGTCGCCCAGCACATTGAACATCCGGCCCAGAGTGGCCTTTCCCACCGGAACCGTAATACTGGTACCGGGAGCACAGACCTGCATGCCCCGGGTCAGCCCCTCGCTGCCTGCCAGCAGGATACAGCGGGCCACGTCATTTCCGATGTGCTGGGCCACCTCCATCACCCGCTGTTGGGCGTTGAGGGAGACTGTGAGGGCCTCCCGGATTCTGGGCAGTCCGCCCTGAGCAAACCGCACGTCCACCACCGGCCCGGATATTTGAACGATGGTTCCGTAATTCACGATACCTGCACCTCATTTCTTCGCTTTTTTCTCTGCGCCTTGGCCCCGGAGGTCACTTCCGTAATTTCCTGGGTAATGGCCGCCTGCCGGACCCGGTTATATTGCAGGGACAAATCCGCCAGCAGCTCCTCCGCATTGCGGTTGGCCGAGTCCATGGCTGTCATCCGGGCCTGCTGCTCACTGCAAAAGCTGTCAATAAGGGCGCTGTAAATAAAGCCCGTCAGATAGCTGTGCATAATCCCGTCCAGCACCGCCGACACAGAGGGCTGAAACTCAAAGGGCACCGCAATTTTCTCCTCCTTCTCCGGCGGGGCAAAATAGGTCCGGTGGAACGGCAGAAGCCGGGTGGAGTGGGCGCGGGCGTTCAAGCCGTTCTCCATGTCGGTATAAATGACAAAGATTTTCTTCAACAGCCCCGCGTCATACTGCTCCAGCAGAAGGCCACTGATCTCCCGGGCCCGGTCCAGGGTGGGATTCTGGGCCGTATAGAGGAACATGCGCTCAATGGGGATGTGGTGCTGGGTGAAAAAGCGCCGGCCGTACTCCCCCACCACAAAGAGCTTCACGTCCTGGTGGCTGTCCAGCAGGCGCTGGGCCTCCTTCAGGACATTCTGGTTGTAGGCCCCCGCCAGCCCCTTGTCCGCCGTAATGACCAGGCAGCCATAGGTCCCGCTGCGCTCCGGCTCCCGGTCCGGGGGATAAAAATAGTGGCTGTCCACGTCGTTGGCTGTGCGGAAGACACGCTTGATCTCACTGCGCAGGGCGTCAAAATAGGGCCGCGTCCGCTCCAGCTCACTGCGGGCCCGGCGCAGCTTGGTGGAGGCGATGAGATACATGGCATTGGTGATCTTCTGCGTCTCCCGGATGCTGTCGATCCTGGATTTGATTTCCGCTGTACTGGCCATATCTCCTACTCCTTTGCCGCTCCGGTATCCAGGCATTTTTTCACGGCGATCCGCGCCAAATCCACAATGGACTGCACGTCCTGGTCCGTAAGCTCCCCCGTCTGGTCAATCCTGCGGCACAAGCTGCCCGCCGACCGCTCCATGTCCGCCAGCAGCGCCTTTCGCACCTGGTCCATCTGACGTATGGGGACCTCCTGAAAGACACGGTTCAGCGCCGCCACCAGAAGGATAACCTCCTGGTGCTGGCTCATGGGGCGGTACTGGGGCTGGCGCAGAAGGCGCATCAGCCCCTGGCCGTAAACCAGCTGCTTCCGGGTGAGATCGTCCAGGTCGCTGGAAAACTGGGTAAATACCTCCACTTCCCGATACTGTGCCAGCTCCAGCCGGAGCGAGCCCGCCGCCTTCTTCATGGCCTTGGTTTGGGCGTCTCCGCCCACACGGGACACGGAGAGACCCACATTGACTGCCGGGCGCTGTCCGGCAAAGAACAGCTCGCTCTCCAGGAAAATCTGTCCGTCGGTAATGGAGATGATATTGGTGGGAATATAGGCCGACACATCCCCCGCCTGAGTCTCCACAATGGGCAGGGCGGTCATGCTGCCCCCGCCCCGCTCCTGAGACAGGTGGGCGGAGCGCTCCAGCAGCCTGGAGTGGAGGTAAAAGACGTCGCCGGGGTAGGCCTCACGGCCGGGGGAACGCTCCAGCAGCAGGCTCAGGGCCCGGTAGGCGATGGCGTGCTTGCTGAGATCGTCATAAACAATCAGCACGTCCTTCCCCTTCTCCATAAAATACTCCCCCAGGGAGCAGCCGGCATAGGGGGCAATGTACTGCAGCGAGGCGGAATCGCTGGCCGGGGCGCTGACCACCACGGAGTAGTCCAGGGCCCCAAATTTCTCCAGAATCTGCACCACTTGGGCCACCGAGCTGGCCTTCTGGCCGATGGCCACATAGATGCAGATCACATCCTTCCCCTTTTGGTTCAGGATGGTATCTAGGGCGATGGCGGTTTTTCCGGTCTGGCGGTCGCCGATGATCAGCTCCCGCTGGCCCCGCCCGATGGGAAACATGGAGTCGATGGCCAGGATCCCCGTCTCAACGGGCCGGTTCACCGGCTGGCGGTCAATGATCTCCGGGGCGGCGGACTCAATGGGTCGGTAACCGTCACAGCGGATCTCCCCTTTTCCATCAATGGGCGCCCCCAGGGCGTCCACCACCCGGCCCAGGAAGGCATCGCCCACCGGGATTCCCGCCATTTTTCCGCTGCGGCGCACCTTGCTGCCCTCGGTGATTTCCTCGCCGCCGCCAAACAGAATGCAGCCCAGCGCATCTTCCCGCAGCTCCTGCACCATGCCTTTGATTCCATTGGAAAACAACAGGATTTCTCCATATGCGGCGTGCTCCAGACCGGACACAGTGGCAATCTCATCGCCTACGGTCAGCACAGACCCGATCTCCTCCGACTCCACCTCCGGTGTCCAGCGCTCCATAGCCTCCCGGACCAGCGGAATGACTCCGTCCCCGTTGGGCTTCAGTCGGCTCATCTGCTCCCGGAACTGGCGCAGACGCCCCTCCATACTCCAATCGTATACATCCGTGCCGACCTGCAGGACAAAGCCGCCGGCCAGAGAGTCATCCTGTTCCCACTCCAAGGCAAACTCCCGGTGGTAGGTCTGCTGCAAAAAGGCCAGCAGACGCCTGCGGCTTTCCTCACCGGGCGGGGTACTGCCCCGGAGGATGGCCCGGCTCTCACTGGGACTGCTCATGGGAGGTCCTCCTCTCTGCCAGGTTCAGAAATTGCTCATAGGGATCCCCGCCGGCGCCCAGGGCAATTTTCTCCGCTGTGGCTACCGCCGCATCCACCAGCTCCCTGGACGCCTTCTCCATCAGCTCCGCCCGCTCGCGCTTGGCGCTCTCCTGGGCCTTGGCCAGAATCCGGTCGGCCTCCTGCCTGGCCGCGGCCACCTGCTGTGCCCGCAGCTGCTCCAGTTCCTGCTCCGCGTCAGCCTTTTTTCGGGCGATGGCGGCATCTACCTGGGACAGCTTCTCCTGATACTCCGTGTTCAGCCGATCGACCTGCTCCTTCTTCTGCTCCGCCGCCCGGTCCATATCTTGGTAATGGGCCTGGCGCTGCTCCATGAACTGCTTCACCGGACGGTAGAGCAGCAGGTACAGCCCGCCCGCCAAAATTGCAAAATTGAACAGGTGCAGCAGGATCTGCTGCCAGTCAATATTCAGTGGAATACTCATAAACCACACCGCCTTTACAGGACAAAGATTACCAGAATGACCACCAACAGCGCATAGATAATGGCTGTCTCAATAAATACCAGGTCCAGCATCAGCGTGGTACGGATTTTTCCCTCCATCTCCGGTTGGCGGGAGATGCCGTCGGCAGCTTTGCCGCCCACAATGCCCATGCCCACAGCGCCGCCCGCAGCGGCCAGTCCAATGGCCAGCCCCACAGCAACCGCCTTCAGGCCAATGGTGGAGCCCTCTCCGGCCTCCTGGACCTCTTCCACCCCAGCGGCCGGAGGTTCCCCGGCGGCATCTGCCGCATAGGCGGGAACCGCCAGCAGCGACGCCAGCATCAACACCAGAAAAACAACGGGAACCTTTTTTACCAAAGTCATTTGAAAGACCTCCCTATCATGCTCAAGCATTCTGCGCCAATTCCGGGCGCTCGGAGTTCGCCGCACGCGCCCTGGGCTCCGACATCTCGCCGTAGAACAGCGCCGTCAGCATGGTCAAAACATAGCTTTGAATCAGCGCGTGCAGCAGCGTGAATAATACTGCAACAAGTACCGGCAGCACAAAGCTCAGCTGAATGTAGTAGTAGACCAGTTCCGTGACCAAAAGGCCGCTGAGCAGCGCGCCGAACAGACGAAAACTCATGGAAATCAGCAGGGAAATTTCCTTCAGGGCACTGCCGATTCCCCGCAGGCCGTTTCCGGCAATGGCGCCGGAAAAAATCACGCAGTAAGACAGCACCCCCAGCATAATGGCCGCATTTACATCGGACAGGGGTGCGGGAAGCGCAACGGAAATTCCGCTGGTGGCAACAGCCTGGAATCCAAACAGCTCAAACAAGGTTCCGAAGAAGATATAAGCCCCGGCGGCAAAGATATAGGCGCCCAAGAAGCCGTTGCGCCATGGACTGTTGGATTTTGCCAGGTTGTCAAACATGCTCACCGCCTGCTCCAGAAGAAGCTGAAATTTTCCCGGCACATACCGGAATCTGGGAATCACAAAAACCCGGATGCACAGTGCGGCAGCCAGAAGTACCAGCGTCACAATCAGAGAAGAGATCAGCCCCGGGTTGACTGGCCGAAGCCCCAACAGGCTGATCTGATTGGATTCGTGCAAAACCGCGTCCCGCATGGTCTCCTGGATGGTCTCTGCTGGTCCCCCGCCGGGCGCCATCAGGCCCCCAACCAGCAGCACTACGCAAATGCAGATCCAGATCAGCAGAAAACGCTTTTTATCGTGTTTCATGACACATCCCTTCTTTTCCTCAATTCTGACCGTTTCGCCCTCCATCAGCTGCCGCTGACATCAGATCCGAGTTTCAGCCGGCGATAGTAGCGGTCCACATAGGTCAGGTACACAAATCCACCCACCACATAGGCAATGGCAGTCAGGGCAAAGCCAGTGGTCAGACCAATGGACTCCTGCATAAAGCCCATCAGCAGCGAGCCGATGCCGATGCCGATGTCATAGGAGAGCATATAGGTGGAGTTGGCCACACCGCGCTGGGGTGCGGGGGTGGTTCCGGTGACAAAAGACTGGAAAAGCGGCTGCAGAATCCCGTAGCCAAGGCCGAAGAAGAACCCTGCCACCAGCAGGTGTACGCCAGTGGTCAGAAACAGGAAGCTGATCATGGTAACCACCAGGATCGCCAGGCTGGCGTAGACCAGAGCGCCGTGATTGCCGGCATCTATGATCTTCTGGGTCGAAGTTTTGGAGAGCAGCATGCCCACCACTAGGCAGATGTAAAAATAGGGCAAATACCCCATGATATCCTTCTCCTGGGCCAAAATGGAGGAATAGGCGATAACCGCGCCGTAAGGGATCATGAGAAACATCATATTCAGCATAAAGGGAGCGGCGGGGCCGTAAAGGGACTCCTTGATGGAGAACTTTTTCCGCTGCACCTTGGGATACTTGAGCCGGCAGCAGGACACACAGATCAGTGCAACCACCGTAATTCCAAAAATGGTGAGAAAGGAGGCCTTACTGCTCATATTGCTCTGCACTTGAAGGCCCACATAGGGTCCAACCGCCATGCCGATGGACACGGTAAAGGCAAACCGGCTGATTCCTTCGGTAATCTTGGCTACGGGCAGAACATCGCCCGCCATCGTCATGGTGGCCGAGGCACACACAGAATACACAGCCCCCATATACAGCCGCACAAGGATCAGCAGTCCAAATACGGGAAAGGCAATAAATGCGGGGAATGACAGGCAAAACAGGGCAAGAAACAGCAAATATACGTGATACCGGTTGAAATTATCCAGCAGATATCCCGCCACAGGCCGGAACAGAACCGTGGCCACGGACATTGCGGTCAGGACAATTCCCACCTGGGAGCCTGTAATTCCAATCTCCTCACAATATACAGGAATAATTGGGATCGAGGCGTAAAATGCTGCCAATACCAGCAGGTTGGTGATGAACAGGAGAATAAATTTCCTGTTCCAGATTTTTTCCATCTTTTCCATTCAAACGAAACTCCTTTATACCAGTAATAAAATAGTGGCAATTGCCACTATTTAACTATAGCACGGAATCCTCCCTCCGTCAACATCCAGTTGCAATTGCCACTTTTTATAAAAGTTGTCCTCCCCTGATTTACAAACAGCTCCCCATTGGACTATAATGATTTCACAGCATAAAGGAGGCGCATGACGTGGCCGACATTATGAACAGCCCATTTAAATCCATCTCTATTTTGTACCGAAAATCCCATATCTGGCTCAACAACAGCTGCGCCCAGTGTGCACTCACCGCGGCACAGGCAGTGGTGATCTTAATTGTCTGTGATTTTGAAGAGCTCACACAAGATGACATCACCAAGCGGCTGGGCCTTGACAAAAGTGTTATCGCAAAAACGGTGACGAAACTTGAGGAACTGGGTTTCCTCACACGCACCACCAACGCCAAGGATAAACGGACCTATACGATTCAGCCCACCGAGAAGGCTTGGGATGTCTACCCGTTTGTAAAAGGACAGATAGATATCTGCTTTCAGCGCATGACGCAGGCTATGACTGATGACGAGCGGGCAGAATTTAAGCGTCTGCTCCTGTTGGCCGCGGAGACGACGATCGCCCAAGACGATTAGTCACTCGAAAAAAATGCAGGTGCCGGCAACAAAGGTTGCTGGCACCTGCATTTCCATTATCCATTAAAAGTATGGACTGCTGCCCCCTATGAAATCTGAGCAGCACTGCTTTCATCGAAAAAACACTCTGTAACGTTCTTTCTCTTATAAGGTTGTCTCGTTGTTCTTCACGGTTTCTTTCTTATTTCCCGATCAATCGTCCTGCTCCGGTTCTTTCTCGGATGTGCTCTTCTCCCCCGCTTCCCGCTGAACGCGTCTGGAACGGTCCGGACCAGGAATAGGCTTAAACTCGGGTTCGGGGCTCACTGCAAGCTTCGTGCCGACACAGCGGTTAATTGGGGTACCCATGCTATGGAATTTCTCCTCATAGTCCGTCATAACTCCCTGTACCCCGTGCTCATGCAGGTTCCTTGTGACCTGAGAGAGCGCATAGCCTGCCTTGGGGAACTGAAACAGTGAATATTCAAAAAGCGGTTTGTTGTCCGTTTTGAAGTGAATTTCTCCCCCCTCCCTTAAAATTCCCCGATATAAAATCAGGAAATTTTCGTGGGTCAGGCGTCGGCGGGCATGGTGGCTGGAGGGCCAGGGGTCACAGAAATTGATATAGAGCAAATCTACCTCGTCTGGAGCAAAATAGTCCCGCAGCTGAGCCGCATCTCCATCCACAAAAAAGACGTTGTCTATCCCTAAATCCCGCACCCGCTCCATCGCGACGATCATAGCATCGGGAACTCGTTCAACCGCTATGTACAATGCCTGGGGATTTTGGCGGGCCGTCTCCGCAGTAAATCTGCCTTTGCCGCAGCCCAGCTCCAGCCGTATTTCCTGTGCGTCCGGCTTCAGTTTCTTCCATTGCCCACGGTGCTCTTTCGGATCCCGAATTAATAAGCTGGCACATTGCTCCATACGCAAATCCAGATTCGGCTTTTTTCTCATTCTCACAGGAATCACCTCATCCTCTGGTTCTATTTCCAAGTAGATTCTTATCCTACCACAGGAAAGGAATACTTGCAATCCTTTCAAAAATATACTATACTATCAGAGTGTCTCTGTCCTGTCCTTTTGGCCGCCTTTATTATCACAGTCAATGGGTGGGAGCACGTTTGCTTTGGGAGAATACGCCCGGGCCACCCCACAACTTCATAACCGGGTGTAGCGCAGTTGGTAGCGCGCCTGCTTTGGGAGCAGGATGCCGCAGGTTCGAATCCTGTCACTCGGACCAACTGAAGCAGGGTTGTTTTTCGAACTGTAAAGTCGAAAAACAACCCTCTTCTTTTTCTCAAACCACTGATATATCTTAGTTTTTAAGTTTGCCGAAAAGGAATTGCCCATGAAAAAAGGATAAAATCCATTTCAAAATATACGTAATGGTTCCGGATTTAGACACAGGATTTTTATATATCCTGTGTTTGTTTCTTTCCATAAAGCTCCTCAAAACGGGTAGGAGTCTTATATGCCAGGGTCTGATGAGGCCTTACTTCATTATAAAAGCGCATGTACTCATCCACGCTCTTTTGAAAATCAGCCAGAGAGGAATACTCCCGGCGGTACGCTTCTTCTTTCTTGAACGTTGCAAAAAAGGTTTCGGCCACAGCGTTATCGCGAGGAGCGCCTGGTTTTGAAAAAGACTGCTTAACATCACATTTTCTTAACAAGGCACAAAAGCTTTCAGAAACATATTGGCTACCCCGATCACTATGAAATGTTAATCCTGTTGGATTCCCACGGCACTCGTAGGCTTTGCGAAATGTGAAGGTAACTAATTGGGTGCTGGATTTTCGTGATACCCGGTATCCGACGACCCGTCGTGAAAACAGGTCAAGAATAACACAGAGAAAAACCGGGTGCTCTTTGAGTTTAAAATATGTAATATCGCTGACCCAAATTTCGTTTGGATGCTGGGTTTTAAACTCTTGATTTACTAAATTACGCCTATGGTATTCTTGCCGTTTCATATAAGCCTTTTTAGCATTTTCTCGAACACTCTCCAGGCCCAGTTCCTGCATAATCTGCCGTATTCTCTTTTTGCCGACATGGATTCCGTTTTCTGATAGGATTACACGAATTTTTTCTGCGCCAAATCGCTGTTTGCTGTCATTAAAGATCTGTTGTACCTGCGCCATAAGAACCTGTTGCTCTTCCTGGTACTTTGTGCGATCCGCTCTTCGGAAAATGTGATTATAAAAAGTACCCCGAGAAACACCCAACGCCTCGCATAGCTCATGGACATTATATTGCTCAAACCGTTCATGAAGGTTCTCTAAAATATCTAGTCGTTTCCTTAGTGGGACTTCAGCTAACAGGTTAGATAGACGGATGATTTGTAAAATGTGTTCTAACCGCTCTTTCTGGAACAAAAAATTCCGGATATCCATTGGCAGCATATTTTCTTCAGCTATGCACTCTTTCTTGTCTTTGACCCATCGATAAATAGTGCTGGGGGCAACACCAAATTTTCCTCTTATATCTGTGAGAGGCTGCCCATGTTGATATGCAGTCAGGATTTCCTGCTTTTCCACATTGGAATACTTTTTAGGCATGACTATGGCCGCATCCTTTCAAATTTAGATGTATTCATTTTATCCTAATACGATCAGGCGGTGCCCTGCTTTCTCTAATGAAAATCAGAAAACACACCCACTGCTGTGTAAAAATGGTAGAGTCATTTAATTTGGTGTGCTATACTAAATTTGAAAAAATATTATCCAAAGGACCAATGTAGTATCTTAGAGTTTACTCTATCATATAGTTTTAGAACAGGATTGAAGGGACAATAATTTATGGACTTTTTAAATGACCACCTCACACTCGCTCAACCAAACAAAGTTTCTTTTTCGTTTAATGGACTTAAACTTCCTAATAACACAGATATATATTTTAGAGCAAAACAAAAAGAGATCGTTGAGCAGTACAGTGCAGCAAGGCTTTTTTTACAAGAAACAGAGTGCAAAGACTGGGATCATTGGTTTATTCCTCATAATGATGACAAAATAAACGAAGCATTCAAACTTATGCTTAAATCATACTTTTATGAGGCAGCTTTGATGTATTATAATATTTTAGTAGATTTGTCGTGGACTATTTGCTATTTGAGTGTAGAATTCTCGATGCAGGTAGAAGGAAAACGAATTGACTTTGATGGTCTCAAATCCATTGAAGAAGCAACGGCTTTGCTAAGGAAAGCTGAGAACCTTACTACTGCACCAACTGCTGACACAAATCCATTTGAATATTTGAAAAGGATGAGCCCACAATTTGAAGTTGCTATTAATTTAATTACTGCTTTTTGGAATAATTTTAGTGATTCTAGTATTCGTAAAAAATATAACTATTGTAAGCATAAAGGCAAACCATGCTACTTAGAGTTAGAATCACTCAGCAAAGGTAGCCCCTTTGCAATGTATGTTCAACTTCAAGGGGTACCATCATTTCAAATTCCGTCAGCTATCCAGGACATACAGTTGAAGTTTTCTCTTGAAGATAGCATTTGCGAGTTGCTAGATTTTGATAATAATATGCTATTTCCATATTTGCGTTCATTGATCAGTAACCTTGAAAATATAATAAACCCTTCACCAATAGTATTTTAATTTGATATATTTTTATAAATTTTCAATAAGTACATAAGTAAGAGTGTGTCCTCTATCACCAATCAAATTGAAATTATCAAGGAAAAGCACTTAAACATTATATCTTTCTTTAATACCCACATCTTTTTTGGCAACAAAAGGCACCTTTCTTAGAAAAACCGCCTTTTTAGGCGGTTTTTCTGTGTTTTTAGTTCGATTTTTTAATTTCGGCGAGTGCTGTTCAGCGGTGGTTCAAGGGACAGAAAAGCGGCAGGAACATGAGCGAGGATAGCCGCCGAAACCGCCAAATCCCTAACCCATCCCTAACTGGTATGATTGCTGCTTTTTCGTTGTGGATACGACAAATTCTTGAGTTTTCCAGTCTTATCCTTTATAATGATTCTACGGTGAGCCTTTGTGCCACCAAGGTAGCCGTGTGGGTGTATTCCCATGCGGCTTTTATAATATTTTTAGAAATTTATGGTCTATGACAGTGAAATTGGAGGGGTGCATATGTCAAATAAAACTTTGGTGCCTGATAAGCTACATGGGTATTTGCTTCAGGTAATACATATGCTCTATGAACTGATTTCTGTCGATGACCGTGTTGTAAGTGTCGAGAAACTGGATGATGTAGCTGTAGAGATTGATGGAAAGGTTATCGCTGAGCAATTAAAAAGTGTTACATCAGCTAACAACCCAATAGCTGATCGAGCCGCTGTCTTTTGGAAAACACTTTATAACTGGTGCACTTATATTGAAGGTGGTTCTTTGCCTCCCGATGCTATTTTGCGTTTTGTTGTTGTTTCAAACAGTACAGTTACCCCTGGCAGTATCCAAAAGACTTTTATGAATGCTCATACGGATGATGAGGCACAAAGAGCGCTAACATATGCAAAAGACACCATTCTTCATGCATCTACGGAAAATCCCGATGTTGATATATATGCAACTTTACCGGAGTCATATAGAGACTACATCAGATATCTTTTTGATGATACCAGATCTCAAATTGTCTGCAACATTATTAAATCGTTAGAAATCGAAATACATAATGATAGCTATAACGAAGATCTTTTGTTGCGGTTCAGCAAGCAACCTGGACTTCCTTCTGAATATACTGATCTGCTTCTGACAGATATGCTCGGTTGGGTTACAGAGACAGTGTTGTCCTTTACAAAAAAGAACATGCCGGCCTACATTTCCTCGGAAGACTACCGGAAAGCTTTGACGCTGCAAATCAGAGCATGTAACACAAATGCCGTTCTTAGGGCCGTCTCATCACCGCCTTCACATATTGAGCAAAGCGGCGAAGTTGAACGCTTAGACACTTACATTAGGCAGCTAAAGCTGATAGAAGCAGATGACTCCACACTCTTTGACGCTGCCAGCGATTTTTTGCGCGCAAAAATTGATAGGATAGAGTGGGCACAGCGCGGACTTGTAAATGAACGAAGTTTTGACGATTATTATGATGCGCTTTATCGTATCTGGGTAAATCAAAAACATATTATAGGGTTGCAATACAGAACAGACCCCATTTCTTGTGGGATAGCAGTGTACTTTAAATGTAGAGAAGATTCTGGACATCTAAAATTACAGGGTATCGAGACCCCTCCTTTCTTCGGTAGTGGCACCTTACAGTTAATGGCAAACACTCCCGCTAATGCGCCCCAAATTGGATGGCATCCACAGTATATAAAGCTATTGAAAGAGGATAATGTATGAGAAATTTCGATATAGATGTATGGTACGTACAAAATCCAGCGATTGGCGCAGCACTGCTCTGGCGATTTACCTGTGGGTATTATGCTAACAAAAATCAACCGGTCCCTTTTCCTTTGTTGTTCGTAGTTTTACCCATTGTGTTTCGTCAAGACCTGTGTTCCATAATTAAAAGTACGCAAAAAGCAAGTGGCTTGCCAAAGGTATCAGAAAAATTATTCTCAGAAAAGCTAAACGACAGCATTCATTATGTAAATAACACCGCCATACAAATGCGTGCGCTAACACTTGATGCGTTTAATATTGCAGTTGAAGCAAATCTTGTATCACTTTCCACCGAGACCGCAACAGTATTTCCGTTGCTTACAACTATGCACAAATATGTCCCTAAAGGGGACTGCAAAAATATGATAACAGCAGCTGAAAAACTTGGAGGATGGTGCTCTGAACTCACACTTCTCGAAATCGGAAAATGGTTAAAAGTGAGGTTTTGAAATGAATTTTGCAATAAATTCTGTCATTTTGTGGCCCAGAAAGCGAGAGTATTCCCCTCGTATCTTGCCATTTAGAAGCGGGGTAGTCAATATAATTACTGGTGCTTCGCGCACTGGAAAATCAGCTCTTATCCCAATCATTGACTATTGTCTGGGCTCTGATAAATGTACTATTCCCGTAGATGTCATCCGTAATGCGTGTTCATGGTTTGGCGTGCTTTTCGATATGGAGGGAGAGCAAATTCTACTTTGCAGACGTGAACCTGGAGATAAAGCATCCACTGGGGATATGTTCATCCTTCGCGGAAAAGAAATAACGCTTCCTGAATACATAGAAAAAAACGCAAATGTTGAATCCATTAAGGATATGCTGAACGAGTTATTTGCGATGTCCTTTCTTGACCTTGATTCCAACGCAAGTATATTCCACCCTTCATATCGCGATTTTATGGCTTTTCTTTTCCAACCACAAAACATCGTTGCTAATGCAGATGTTCTATTTTACAAAGCAGACACTATGGAACACCGCAAAAAACTCATCGATGTCTTCCCATATGCACTCGGGGCTGTAACCCCTGAAATCCTTGCCAAACGCAAAGAAATCGAAAGACTCTCAAAGCTATCTGACCGACTTCAACGAGATCTTGATCAAATCAAAACCGTTGCTGAAGGATGGAAACAGGAAGTTGCTGGTTGGTTAACCCAAGCACATGAATATGGATTAACTAATTATATCCCTAACAGTACTGACGAGTTTACCCGTCAGGTCGATGAACTTCGCGTTATTTCGCAAAAACGAATTACAGATGCCTCAGTTTCCCCTGGACATGTTGCAGATTTGTCCAGGGACATTGCAGAATTGCGGCAGGAAGAACAGCAAATATCCAGTGAATTGTTTTCTGCCCGAAAACGCCACACAGATATGCTTCAGTTAATGCAATCCATGGGCAAATATGATAAATCACTGCAAATTCAGCTTGACCGTCTTGATATATCAACTTGGATACGCTCCAACATGACGGAACACAATATACTTCCTATTTTCCAGCCAAGTCACGAAAATGTCATGGATGATGTAAATGCTTTATGCACTGCGCTCGAACAGATTGAGCGCAGTACAACTGAGATGGCCGTTGTTCCAGCGGCTTTTGAGAGAGAGATTCACAATGTTCAGGTACAAATACAAGAACTGGCTGATAAATTGGAAGCTGTCCAAAAACGTATTAGGGTTGAGTCTCAATCGCTCGCTATCCAGCACGAAGAAAGTTATACCCTTGAATCGATTTCTCGTTTCCTTGGACGCATAGATGCCGCAATAAGCACTTACGAACGTATTGGCACAGATAGCGAACTTCAAGCTAAGCTCGACGAGGTAAACACGCGTATAGTGCAATTAAAAAAAGAAGTCAATGAATCTGAAATACGACGCAAACTGGACTATGCGCTGAATTTTTTAAAGACAGAGATGGGAAAGATTCTCGCTAAACTGGATGTTGAACATCCCGAAGATCCCGTGGAGTTTGTTATAAAAGATTTGACTGTGCGGGTAAAAAGCCAAACAGGACGGGATGATTACCTATGGGAGATTGGCAGCGCATCCAATTGGCTATCTTATCACATAGCATTGATACTGGCCTTACAACGTTTTTTCCAAACCAAGTCGAGCGTAAATGTGCCAAACTTTATTATCTTTGACCAGCCAAGCCAAGTTTACTTTCCACGCACTCGACATTTTGCAGATGAGGATAAACCGCAATTAAATGATGATGATAAAAATGCGGTTAGAAAGATATTCGAATGCTTATCCTCCTTTGTGAAAAGCGCAGGTTTTGACATTCAGATTATTGTTACTGAGCATGCTGATGATGATATATGGGGCAACATACCAGATTCCTGTATTCATCTGGTTGAAAAATGGAGAAACAATGTTAAACTTGTTCCGGTTGAATGGTTAGAGTAAAAAACTAAGGTTAATTTACATAGCTATGGCTTTTGCCGTTTGAGAAAAGGACCCACAGATGCCTCAACTGCATCTGTGGGTCCTTTTCTGGGTGATGGTGATTATTTAACCTACCCTCTCGAACGGTATCACCTTACACCGGCTCTCCTCCGGCGGGTTAGGCGGCTCCGATTCCGGTTTGGCTGTGGCCGTTTCCATGAAGCCGCCGATCTTTTCCGCCGCACCTCTCTGCATATCGTTGGTAATGTGCG
>OGGQ01002629.1_pt1 | contig 18844 bp, 13 predicted proteins | sample 1571191 | NCBI WGS metagenome assembly OGGQ01 (sample SAMEA2582061, study PRJEB24529) | metagenome | biome: Human gut stool | place: China | collected 2011
AATGTAGTTCTATTTTCCTACATTAGGGGGCCTTTTGTCTATTGTCCGTTTTTACGGGGGCAGTTCACGGGTTGCGCAGGCGCCTTTTTCCTTTTTTTGTGAAACAGAATAGATACAAATGCCGTTTATAATAGAAAACCATCGAATAAAAAAGACCTTGTGCGCTTTCAGCCAAATACCCACACATGGCATACGGCCAGCACTTCGCGCAGATAGCTGGGCGCAATGGTGCCAAAGCTGATGGAGGCCGGAATGGCACGGGCGTTGGTAAAGCCGGCCTTGCGCGCAAAAATGCCGGAGCGGTAGATATGGAACCGGTTGGTGACATAGGCAATGGGCTCGTCTGCCCGTATGCCGGCCTGTTCCAGCAACGCGCGGGAAAATTCAAAGTTCTGCTGGGTAGATTCGCTTTTTTCTTCTTTCAGAATATTTTCGCCGGGCACGCCGTGCGCCTGCAAATAGCGCGCCATGGCCTCGGCCTCCGGAATAGCCTCGTCCGGCCCCTGCCCGCCGCTTACCACCAGCAAAACGTCGGGGTTCTGGCGGTAATAGGCCAGCGCGGCGTCCAGCCGGCGGGCCAGAAGGCCGCTTACCTGCTCGCCCCGCAGCCCGGCGCCCAGCACCACCACGGCCTTTTCATTGCCTGTGGCCGGGTGGGCAAAGCTGGCGGCAAACAGCCCCAGGGCAAACAGAAGGTAGGCCCCGCACCCGGCAAAGAACACATATTTCAAAACGCGCCCGGCCCCTGCAGCGCAAAAGGCGTCAATGCGCCTTTGAAATAAAGCATACCCCCACACGGCCACCGTAATGCCATACATCATGGCGTTGCCCAGTGTCAGGTTGGTGCGCACAGCGCGCAAAGCGCTGTCGCCCAGCAGAAAAATGGCCAAAAGCCACACAAGTTTTTCCTTCATGGTCAGCCCTCCGGCGGGGATGCCCGCTGGCCTTATTATAGCGGGCTGGCGCCAGCTTTGCAATTTGGAAATTTCTTGCCCAAAAGCAGGCGCTATGATATGATAAAAAAGAAAGTAAAGCACGGTTTTTCTTTTATTTTCGCACGGGCTGCCTGCCATAAAGCGGCATGTGCCGCAGCACGGAAAACCGGAGAGAGGGAGGCGCGGCGTGAGACCCATTATCACTGTAGAGCATTTGCGCAAGGTATACCGGGTGGGCAACGAAAAAGTGGTGGCCCTGAACGATATCGAGCTGGAGATTGGCAAGGGCGAGATGTGCTGTATTGTGGGCGCCTCTGGCTCGGGAAAATCTACGCTTTTGAACCAGCTTGCCGGGCTGGAAAAACCCACAAGGGGCCGGGTGCTGATTGGCAGGCACGAGATTTCTGCCATGACAGAGGACGAGCTGGCCCTGTTCCGCCAGCAGCACCTGGGCTTTATTTTTCAAAGCTACAACCTGCTGCCCAGCCTGACGGCGGCGGAAAATGTGGCGTTGCCCCTGATGTTTAAAGGGGTGCCGAAAAAGCAGCGCGAGAAAATAGCGCGGCGTGAATTAAAGCGCATGGGCCTTTTATCCCGCGCAGGGCACAAACCCACCGAAATGTCCGGTGGCCAGCAGCAGCGCGTGGGCATTGCCCGTGCCTTTGCGGCCAAACCCGCCGTTATTTTTGCCGATGAACCCACCGGAAACCTGGATTCCGTCACCACGCGGCAGGTGCTGCGCATGATGCTGGACATGACAAAAGAAAGCGGCATCACTTTTGTGATGGTGACGCACGAGAACGAGCTGGCCGCCTGTGCCGACCGCATTGTCACCATCAAGGACGGCAGGGTGCTTTCCAACCGTTTGCTCACCGACGCAGAGAAGGAAGAAAACCGCAAAAATCTGTTTGGCGAAATGCAGGCGGCCGATGTGGCCGAGCCGCAGACAACGGTGCGCGGCGATATCGAAGAGCCGCACACCACCCTGCCTGAACGGCCAAAGGGCAAAAAGTTTGCCCGCGCGCGCAAAGAAAAAGAAAGCGCGCAGCCCCAGCTTACACAAAACACCGGCGTGGCCCAGCCCGCAGAAAAGAGAGGAAACAACGATGAAACAAGCAACTAACTTTGCAGGAAAGCTGTTGGCAGTGTGCCTTGCGCTGGTGCTGGCGGCCAGCATGCTGGCCGTGCCGGCTTGGGCAGGCGATGGAAACAGTACAGACACCGGAAGTGCCAGCACAACGCCGCCGGCGTCTTCCGACGATGGCGGCAGCAGCGGCATCACCGGCGGCACGCCGTACATTACGGGCTACACCGTTACGCCGCAGCTGGGCGTGGCGGGCGAGCTGCAGCGCATTCAGCCCGGGCAGAAGTGCTGCATCATCGTAAGCATCTGCGACCCGCGCTTTACCAAAATGGCAACGGGCGAAGAGGGCGCGGATGCGCATAATAAGGCTCTGGAAACGCTGATGTCCCGTGCCTTCCCCAACATCAAAATCACTTCCACCTATAACTTTGCCTCACCCAGCCTGGGCGACATCCAGATTGGCGGGTTCGCCTATGGCAAAAACAACTCCAGCGGCGCGCCGTGGGAGGCCGGCCCGCTGGAATACCATGTGTCTTTCAACGACATCACCTATCTGGGCGGCTCGAACAAGCTTTCATTTGATGTCTCTTATTCCGGCCAGCAGGGGCTGGAACTTGTAAACCTGTCGCAGAACATCAGCCAGTGCGTGGGCGCTACCAACGTGGAGGGCGGCAAAGCCAGCGCCATTGTGGTGCGCAGCGCCGGCTATGGCGGCGGCAGCGTGGTGGCGGGCCAGCAGTTTACCCTGACGGCGGATGTGTTCGTCACGGCGGGCACCACCGGCGCGGAAAATGTGGCCGTCAGCCTTACACTGCCCGAGCAGGTCACCGTGGTAAGCGGCTCTTCCCAAATCTTTGTGGGCAATATGGCGGCCGGGGAATCTACCAGCGTAAACTTCCTTCTGAATGCCTCTGCCACGGCCGCAGCGGGCAGCGCCAACATCACAATCAACGTGAACGGCAATGCCGCTTCGGACGGCGCGGCCCTCACCACCACCATGCCCATCACGGTGCCCATTGTACAGCCGGAGCGCTTTGAGGTTTCGCGCACGGATTTTCCGGAAGTAATCAATATGGGCGAAGAAACCTACGGCAGCGTCTCGTTTGTCAACAAGGGCAAGGGCACTATTTATAATGTATCGGCCGAGCTGCGCGGCGAGGGCTTCACCACCACAGAGGGCAACCAGTTTGTGGGCAATGTGGCGTCCGGCACAGAATCCAGCGCAGACTTCACCATTTCGCCCACACAGGCGGGCAGCATCAACGCCCAGCTGGTCATCACCTATGAGAATGAGCAGGCCGAGGAAAAAACCATTACGAAAGACATCACTTTCACGGTGGAAGAGATGTCATTTGAAGACCCCGGCATGATGCCCGGCATGGGCGATATGCCCACAGAGCCAACCCAGACAGGCATGCCCCTTTGGGCCTGGGCAGTGATTGTGGTGCTGGCGGCGGGCGTGGTGGCCACCGTGGTGGTTATTGTGCGCAAGAAAATCAAAAAACGCAAGGAAAATGAGAAGCTGATGGAGGAAGACGATGAAGATATCTGACCTGCTGAAGCTCAGCACAGATAACCTTCGCCGCCGCAAGGGCCGCACGGCGCTCACCGTCATTGGCGTGGTGGTGGGCACATGCGCCATCATTGTGATGATCTCGCTTGGCATTGCACAGAACCAGCGCACAGACGCCATGCTGGAAAGCTGGAGCGACCTTACGCTGATTACCGTGTACAATTACACCCAAAGTGCGGATACGCCTGCGCTGGACGATAAGATGGTAGCGCAGTTCCAGGGAATGGAGAACGTGGTGGCAGCCACGCCCATGTACCAGTTCCAAAATATGAACGGCCAGCTGTATGCGGGAAAGAACGACCGCTATTCCGCATATCTGGACGCAACGGGCATGGATGTTTCCGCCATTGAATCTATGGGCATCGAGCTTGTCAGCGGCAGTTATCTTTCGGGCCAGCAGCTTGGCAAAAACAAAATACCCGTAATGGTGGGTGAGCAGGCGGCCTTCAATTTCGAGGATACCAAGAAAAGCTACCGCAACCCCAACCGGTACCGCTGGGCCGAGACGGACGAAAACGGCAATATTCTGAACGAGCCATTCTTCGACATCACAAAAGACCCGCTTACCCTGCGCATGATATACGATTATGATGAGCAGGGAAACCCCAAAACGAGGGATTACCAGCTTGTTGTAGTGGGCGTGGTGAAAACCGATTATTCCAAGCAGGGCACCACCGGTATCCTGATGAATATTGAGGATATGAAGCGCCTGGAGGAAGAGTATAAAAAGCTTTCCAAAGGGAACAGCTCGGGCGGCGGCACAGTGATTATCGGCGGCAGCGGGTCACAGAAAGTGGGCGGCTACAACCAGGTATATGTCAAGGTGGACGATGTGGACCATGTAGCCGGTGTAGAAACGGCCATCAAGGAAATTGGCTACGAGACAAACAGCATGTCGCAGTACCGCGAAGATATGCAAAAGCAGGTGGCCTCCGGCCAGATGATGCTGGGCGGGCTTGCGGCCGTCTCTCTTCTGGTGGCTGCGCTGAACATTGCCAACACCATGACGATGGCAATTTATGAGCGCACGAAAGAGATTGGCGTAATGAAAGTGCTGGGCTGCAAATTGTCCAAAATTCGCCAGATGTTCCTGATTGAGGCCGGCTTTATCGGCCTTTTGGGCGGCATTGCCGGCGCGGCCCTCAGCTTGCTTTTAAGCCTTGTGCTGAATAATATCAACACCTGGCTGCAGACGCTGGCCATGTTCCTTTCCCAGTTCGGCATTGTGATGCAAATTACCAACGTGGATATTGGCGCCCTGTTTGGCATGGGCGGCATGGGGGACATGGGCGGTGCGCTCAGCGTCATTCCGTTGTGGCTCATCTTGCTGGCACTTCTGTTTGCCACGGTGGTGGGCGTGCTCAGCGGCATTGCCCCGGCAAACCGCGCAGTAAAAATCAGCGCGCTGGAGGCTATCCGCCACGAGTAAATGCCAAGTTTCTGAAAAACAAAGCCCTGCGGGCGCCGGTGGCGGCCGCAGGGCTTTTTAAGTTTCCCGATGCAGGCGCCGCCCGGCGGCCGAAGCTTGACGGCGCCTGCCCCGGGCCCTATAATACAAAATAGAAACAGGCAAAGGCATGGCGGGAGGGTGTCATTTCATGAGACAATGTATGGATTCCGAAAACCTGCACCGGCGGTTGAAAAAAATCATTGGGCAGGTGCAGGCCATTGACAGGATGGTGGATGAAGATATTCCCTGCGAGGACATTCTGGCGCAGATCAACGCCGCCAAATCTGCCCTGCACCGGGTGGGGCAGGTGGTGCTGGAAGGGCATATCAACCACTGCGTGCGCGATGGCATCGAGCACGGCGACGCCGATAAAACCATTCAGAACTTTACAAAGGCCGTAGAGCGCTTCGCCAACATGACCTGAAGCGCCCGGCGCAAAAGCAAAAGCGTATGCAGGCCACGGCGCAATGCCGTGGCCTGCATTTTTTCTGCGTGCTACCGGCTTTGCCATGTGCCGGAAAACAGCTTTGTTTATGCCTGTGCAATGGGCTGCGTGCCAAAATAGCGGCAGATGGCCTCGTAATACACGCGCGCGGCGCGCTGGCAGCCCTGCGGCGTGGCCCATGCCTCGTAATCGCTGCTGTTGGAGAGAAAGCATTGCTCGGCCAGCACGGCAGGGCAGGGGGCCTTTTCCAGAATGCCAAAACTGTTTTCTTCGCGCACGCGGGTGTCGCTGCTGTCCACTATTTTTTTGCTTTTGCCCTGGTAATATACAAAGCGCACGCCCGTCTCACCGCGCAGGCGGTGGCCGGCGCTGCCCATGCCCTGTGCAATACAGTGGGCAAAACGGCTGGCCTCTTCATAGTAAGCGCGCCCGGGCGGCGTGGGGTAACACTCAAACCCGTGTGATTGGCTGGAGGAATCCAAATTGCCGTGCACGCTCAGCAAAAGGCAGGCGCCTGCCTGCCCGGCACGCGCTGCCCGGCCGGCAATGGCGGCATCCTGCCCGTTTTCGCGGCAGCGCACGGGGGAATAGTTGGGGTCTGCTTCCAGCAGGGCATACAGCGCATCCACGGTTTGTTCGCACATCAGCACCTCGTCGGTGGGGCCGGCCGCCCCGGTGTCCATGCCGCCATGGCCTGCATCCAGGGCAATGACATGCGGCGAGCCCTGCGCACAGGCGCGCGCGCCCAGCTCATCCAGCGTGCCGAACGTATAGCCCATCTCTTCCCATTTGGCCAGCAATTCGTCCAGGATGGCGGCATTGGTGGCGCTGGTGGAGTGCAGCAGCACAATGGCGCCCGCATGGGTGCGGGGCAGAAGCTTTGCAAACGCCTGCTGGGCGCTGGGCTGGCTTTCCTGGTTCCAATCTACATAGGCAAGGCTCCAGAAAATGGTTCGATAGCCCAGCTCTTCCGCCCAGGTAAGGTTCTCGTCGCTGAACTTTCCCTCCGGCGGGCGGTAGAATTTCGCCATAGGCTGGCCGGTGGTTTGGTAATAAAGCGCTTCGGTGCTTTGCAGCTCCTGCGTGAACTGCTCTTTACTCTGTGTGGTCATGTCGGGGTGGTGGTTGGTGTGGTTGCCCACGGTGTGCCCTTCGGCCGCCATGCGGCGCACAAGGGCCGGGTTTTCTTCTATGTAGGGCGCCACCACAAAAAATGCGCCGGGGGCATTGTGCTTTTTCAGTGCGTCCAGAATAGCAGGCATGTTCCCGTTTTCATAGCCGCAGTCAAATGTCAGGTAAAGCCGTTTTTCGCCTCCGCTTCCGCAGTAATAGGCACTGTGCTGTGCAAGCTGTTCGGCCGAAAGGTTCGGCACGGGCGGTTCGCCCTCGCCGCCCTGGAACGAAAGCCCCCATTCATATTTCTGCACGCTTACTGCCGCGGGCCAGGCCCATTGAAACAGGGCTGCCCCGCCCCACGCCGCTGCCAACACCAGCAGCATGGCACAGCACAGCATGCTGCGCCCCGCGCGTTTTCCCACACACCCAAACATGCATGCATTCCTCCTTTTAGAAAAAGGTATGACGCGCGCGGGCCCAAAAATGCGCAGGGCAGCTTTCTTATGGGGCGAAGCGCACCGCTTTTTACGCCCGCAAAACGGTTTTGGCTTGAACAACGGGCGGCTTTACGCTATAATCGAAACATATGGAACCAAGGCCCGCGCGCCGCGCGGGCACTTTGTGTGGAGGGGAAAGAACGCAATGGAAAAGCCCAGCAATTTTATCACCGAGATCATCGATGAAGACCTTGCCCGCGGCGTGGTGAAAGAGATTCACACGCGCTTCCCGCCGGAACCGAATGGCTACCTGCACATTGGCAGCGTGAAAGCTATCTGGATCAACTGGGGCATCGCGCAGGCGTATGGCGGCAAATTCAACCTGCGCTATGACGACACGAACCCCGCCCGCGAGGATGTAGAGTATGTGAACAGCATCCGGGAGGACCTGGAGTGGCTGGGCGCGCACCCGAACGGCGGCATCTTTTATGGCAGTGACTACTTTGACAAATGTTATGAATATGCCGAAAAACTGATTTTGGAAGGCAAGGCATATGTGGACGATTTGACGCGCGAGGAGATGCAGGCCTACCGCGGCGACGATGCCGGTGTGCCCTCCAGGCCTTCGCCCTACCGGGACCGCACCCCGCAGGAAAACCTGGATTTGTTCCGGCGCATGCGCGCGGGCGAGTTTGCAGACGGCGAAAAGACGCTGCGCGCCAAAATAGACCTTGCCAGCCCCAACATGAATATGCGGGACCCGGCCATTTACCGCATCAAGCACGTTTCGCACCACCGCCAGGGTGATAAATGGTGCATCTACCCGCTGTACGATTATGCGCACCCCATTCAGGATTACCTGGAGGGCATCACGCATTCCCTGTGCAGCCTCGAGTTTGAAAACCATCGCCCGCTGTACGAGTGGGTGATTGAGAACATTGCGGGCGGAGAGTTCCCCAAACAGCGCGAATTTGCGCGGCTGAACATCACCAACACGGTGATGAGCAAGCGCTACCTGCGCGAATTGGTAGAGCTGGGCATTGTGGACGGCTGGGACGACCCGCGCATGCCCACTGTGTGCGGCCTGCGCCGCCGCGGCTATACGCCCACCAGCCTGATCGACTTTGTGCAGCGCGCGGGCGTGGCCAAGGCAAACAGCCTGCTGGACGCGCGCATGCTGGAATTTTGCATCCGCAACGAACTGGACGGCACGGCCCTGCGCCGCGTGGCTGTGCTGGAGCCGGTGAAGCTTGTCATCGACAACTACCCCGCTGGCAAAACGGAGTATTTTGAGCTGCCCAACAACCCGCAGGACGAAACAGCGGGCACGCGCAAGGTGGCCTTCAGCGGTGAGTGCTGGATTGAGAAATCTGATTTCGCCGAGGTGCCGCCGCCCAAGTTCAAACGCCTGCGGCCGGATGGGGAAGTGCGCCTGATGGGCGCGTACCTTGTGAAGTGCACGGGCCTCGAAAAAGATGCCGAAGGCAATGTGACGGTCATCCACTGCACGGCAGACCTGGAGACAGGCTGCGGTATGCCAGCCGACGGGCGCAAGGTGCGCGGCACCATCCACTGGGTGAGCTGTGCGCATGCAGTGGATGCGGAAGTGCGCCTGTACAACCAGCTGTTCACGCTGGCAGACATGAACGCCATGCCGGACGGCGCAGACTATAAAGACTACCTGAACCCGGAAAGCCTGCAGGTGCTTCGCGGCTGCAAGCTGGAGGCCGCGCTGGAACATGCACAGCCGGGCCAGCGCTTCCAGTTTGTGCGCACAGGCTATTTCACGCCAGATTCGAAAAACCCCGGCGTGTTCAACCGCATTGTCACGCTGAAAGACAGTTTTGCCAAGACGATGCAGGCGGCAAAGGGCTGAACCTGCCCGCGCCCGCGCGGGCGCAAAAGCGAAACAGAAAGGCGGAACACCATGGAATTCAAACGCGTAAGAACGCGCTTTGCCCCCAGCCCCACAGGCTATATGCATGTGGGCAACCTGCGCACGGCGCTGTATACCTACCTCACGGCCAAGCACGAGGACGGCACCTTTATCCTGCGCATTGAGGATACGGACCAGGGCCGTTATGTAGAGGGCGCGGTGGACGTGATTTACAACACCCTGCGCGAGACGGGCCTTGTGTGGGACGAGGGCCCGGATGTGGGCGGCCCTGTGGGCCCCTATGTGCAAAGCCAGCGCATGGGTATGTTTAAGGAATATGCCGAACAGCTTGTAAAGCTGGGCAAGGCGTATTATTGCTTTTGCACGGAAGAGCGCCTTCAGGCGCTGCACGAAAGCCAGAAGGCCGCAGGCGAAGCCGTGGGCCACTACGACGGCCACTGCCGTGAGCTGGCGCCCGAAGAGGTGCAGCGCCTGCTGGCCGCGGGCACGCCGTACGTCATTCGCCAAAAGATGCCCCGCACGGGCAAAACGGCCTTTGATGACCTTGTGTACGGCCATATCGAGGTGGAGAACGCAGAGCTGGAAGACCAGATTCTTCTGAAAAGTGACGGCATGCCCACCTACAACTTTGCCAATGTGGTGGATGACCATTTGATGCATATTACGCACGTCATCCGCGGGTCGGAATATCTTTCCAGCGCGCCGAAATACAACCTTTTGTACGAGGCGTTCGGCTGGCAGGTGCCCACCTATATCCATTGCCCGCCCGTGATGAAAGACGCGCACACTAAGCTTTCAAAGCGCAATGGCGATGCCAGCTATCAGGACCTTGTGGCAAAAGGCTATCTCAGCGAGGCCATTTTGAACTACCTGCTGCTGCTTGGCTGGAGCCCGAAGGGCGAAGAGGAAATTTTTTCGCTGGAAGAGATGGTGAAGATATGGAATCCGGCCAACATCAACAAATCACCCGCCATCTTTGACACGCAGAAGCTCACGGCTATCAATGCTGCCTATATTCGTGCCCTGCCGGCAGAAAAGTTTGCGCAGCTGGCAGCCCCTTGGCTGGATAAAGCGGTGCAAAGCAAGGTGGACCGCACCCTGCTGTGTGCAAACCTGCAGCCGCGGTGCGAGTTTTTGGCCGACATTCCGCCGCGTGTGGCTTTTATTGACACCCTGCCGGATTATGAGCTGGAACTGTTCGAGAACAAAAAGCAGAAAACAACGCCCGATACGGCGCGCGAGGCGCTGACGGCTATTCTGGCTGTGCTGGAACCGCTGCAGGCCTGGAATAAGGACGCTATTTTTGAAGCTTGCCGTGCAAAGGCCGAGGCCATGGAAAAAAAGAACGGCTGGCTGATGTACCCGCTTGGCATTGCGCTGGCGGGCCAGCGCTCTACCCCCGGCGGTGGCACAGACCTTGCCGCCATGCTGGGCAAGGAAAAAACCCTGCAGCGCATTCGCCTGGCGCTGGAAAAGCTGGGTTAAGAGAAGAAAAGCAGAGAGGGGGCCTCTCTGCTTTTTTGTGGGAAAGGCGGCCTTGCGCCCGGGGCGCGGGCCAAACGTGGAAAGGGGAAATGGGAAAATGGCCAATGCGGCAAAACGGGTGGAAGCTGTGCCGGCGCAAGAGCGCATGCGCTTTGGGCTTTGCCTTGTGTTTGTGGGCGGCTTTTTGGAATCGTACACCTATCTTCTGCATGGGCATGTATTCGCCAATGCACAGACAGGCAACCTTGCGCTGATGATGCTGTATGCTGCGAATGCAGATGCACACGCGTGGTATTACCTTGTGCCTGTGGGGGCATTTCTGGCTGGGGTATTTGCCAGCGAATGGATGCGCGCTGCCATGAGCACCCGCAGGCGGGCATCGTGGTATCATGCGCTGCTTGCGGCCGAGGCTGCTGTGCTGGCAGGCATTGCGTTTCTGCCGGCGGGCGTGCCAGATGCTGTTGTCATTGTGCTGGTGTCATTTGTGTGTTCTCTTCAGTTCAATGGCTTTCGAAAAACACACGGCATGCCGTATGCTACCACTTTCTGCACCGGCAATTTGCGCAGCGCCGGTGAGCATACCTTTCTGGCGCTGAAAAAGCGGGACCGGGGCGAATGGTTTGCCGCACTTCGCTATTGGGCTGTAATTGGGGTGTTTTGCCTTGGCGCACTGTGCGGCGCAGCCCTCAGCGCCTGGTGGGGGCAAAAGGCGGTGTTGTTTTGCACGGCGGTGCTGCTGGCGGCCTTTGGGGTGCTTTGGCATTTCATTCGCCGGCAGGCCGAAGCTGCCTGAAACCGTCACACAATGCCTGCGGGCCTCCCGGCTGCCGGGGGGCCTTTTATCTTGACGGCAAAAGTGCACTGTGGCTATAATAATACTATTCTGCACATTTTTGTGCGCTTGGTTTTTCATGACAAAGGGCGTTTTTGCAGGAGACGGCGAAATTATGCTTCAGGTAAAGGATATTTGCAAACAGTACAAAACGGGCAATTTGGTGCAGCAGGCGCTGGACCATGTGAGTTTGAGCTTTCGTGACAGTGAATTTGTGGCAATTCTGGGGCCCAGCGGCTCTGGCAAAACAACACTGCTGAATGTGATAGGCGGGCTGGACCGCTACGACAGCGGTGATTTGGTAATCAATGGCGTTTCCCCCAGCCGTTATACAGACCGCGACTGGGACACCTACCGGAACCATACGGTAGGTTTCATTTTTCAAAGTTATAACCTGATTCCGCACCAAAGCATCCTCTCCAATGTAGAACTTACGCTGACGGTATCCGGCGTGCCGCGCGCCGAGCGACGGCGCCGCGCTGTGGAAGCGCTGGAAAAGGTGGGCCTTGGCAAACATATGAACAAGCGCCCAAACCAGCTTTCCGGCGGGCAGATGCAGCGCGTGGCCATTGCACGCGCACTGGTGAACGACCCCGATATCCTTTTGGCAGATGAGCCGACTGGCGCGCTGGACAGCGAGACCAGCGTGCAGGTGATGGAACTTTTGAAAGAGGTGGCGCGCGACCGGCTTGTGATTATGGTTACCCATAACCCGGAGCTTGCCAACGAATATGCCACGCGCATTGTGCGCCTGAGCGACGGGCGCATTCGGGCCGATTCTTCGCCCTATACGCCGCCCGAAACGCCGTCCGCCCACAAAAAATGGGCGCGGCGTTCGTCCATGTCTTTCCTGACGGCCTTTGCGCTCAGCTTTCAAAACCTTCGCAGCAAAAAGGCGCGCACCCTGCTCACCGCGTTTGCAGGTTCCATCGGCATCATTGGCATTGCGCTGATTTTGTCGCTTTCCAATGGGGTAAACCGTTATATTGAAACGGTGGAGGAAGACACGCTTTCGGAATATCCGCTGCAGATTCAAAGCTCGGGAATGGACCTTTCCGCCATGATGGCCGGCATGGTGGATGCAGAGCAAGGGCAGGAGAAGCATGACGTGGGCGTGGCGGATATGATTACGCAGACGTTTTCCAAAATAGGCTCGAACGACCTGGCCTCGCTGAAAGAATATTTGGAAAGCGGGCAAAGCGGCATTGAAGAATATACCAGCGCGGTGGAATATTCTTACAGTGTCACCCCGCAGATCTATCTTTGGAAGGATGGCAGCTACCGCAAGGTGAACCCGGATGAATCGTTTGCGCCGCTGGGCCTTGGCTCGTCCAATACATCCAACAGCATGATGGCTTCCATGGTGAGCACCAATGTGTTCTACCAGATGCCGGAAGACAGCAGCCTGTATGAAGACCAATATGAGATAAAAGCCGGCCGCTGGCCGGAAAATGCGAACGAGTGCGTGGTGGTGCTTACTTCCGGCGGCGATATCAGCGATTTTCTGCTGTATACCCTGGGCCTGCGGGACGGCGCAGAGCTGGATGCCATGGTAGAGCAATTTGCCGCGGAAGAGGCCGTTGATGTGCCAAATGGCATCACAGGGTATGCCTATGAAGATATTCTTGGCATTACCTTTAAGCTGGTAAACGCGGCAGATTATTATTCTTACGATGAGCAATACGGGGTTTGGACGGATAAATCTGACAATGTCTCCTTTATGCAGCAGTTTGTGCAGCAGGGGGAAGATTTGACAATTGTCGGCATTGTGCAGCCGGTAGATGGCTCAATGGCCGCCATGCTCAGCCCAGGCATCAATTATACGGCGGGCTTAACGCAGCACGTGATGCGCCAGGCGGCCGAAAGCGAAATTGTGCGCCAGCAAATTGAAAAGCCCGATGTCAACGTATTCACAGGGGACCCCTTCGGCCAGGAGAGCGAAGAGGGCAGGCTTGGCCTGGAAGAGATGTTCAGCGTGGATGAGGCTGCGCTGGAAAACGCTTTTTCGGTGGACACCGGCAGCCTGGAAGAGGCAATGGCCGGCCTGTTTGACTTTTCCAACCTGAAGCTGGACAGCTCTGCAATGGGAGATTTGGACCTTTCCGGGCTGAAGCTGGACCTCTCCGGCCTGATGGATGGCATTCAAATCAATGCAACGCCCGAGCAGCTGCAGGCGCTGGCCGATGCTTTGCTGGCGGGGTATGCCGAATATGCCGCCGGTAACCCGCAGGCGGATTTTACCCGCCTGGATGAATATTTTGTTCAATATTTGCAAAGCGATGAGGCCAAAGCGCTGCTGGGGCAGGCGCTGGGCGAACTGCTGAGCGAGAGCGGCCTTGATGTCTCGGCCGAACAGCTGCAGCAGCTGGTGGCAGATGTGATGGCCGGCTATGGCAATTGGGCTATTGAAAACGGGTACACAGACCCGGCGAAGTTTGAGCAATATTTGCAGGAATACCTGGCCACGGACGAGGCACAGGAAATTTTGGGCCAGGGCGCGGCCGATATCATTTCTTCCGCCATGGATGCGCAACTCACGCAGGAGCAGCTTTCGAAGCTGGCCGGCACGGTGTTGAGCGGTTATCAGGCGTATGCGGCCGAGCACGGCCTGGCAGACCCGGCTAAAATTGGCGATTACTTTATGGAATACCTGCAAACCGAGGAGGCCCGGCGCACCCTGTCGGCCGCCCTTGCGGGCATGGTGGACACTGGAGGCATGGCTCAGGTAATGCAGCAGGCAATGGCCGGTGCCTTGAACCAGCTGATGCCGCAGATAGCGGAAAAGCTTGCCACGGCCGTTAGCTCGGCGCTGCAAACACAGCTGAGCCAGAATATGAACCAGTCTGGCGAAAAGTTGCAGCAGGCATTTCAAGACGCATTCCATGTGGACGCCGATGCCTTCTCCGGCGCTATTCAGGTGAATATGACCGAGGAAGAACTCAGTGAGGTGCTGATGAGCCTGATGACGGCTTCCTCCAGCTCTTATGACGGAAACCTGCAGGCACTTGGGTATGCAGACCCTGCCGAGCCCAGTGCAATCAGCATCTACCCGCTGGATTTTGAGGCCAAAGAACAGGTGCTGGCCATTCTGGACGGTTACAATGCCCGCATGCAGCAAAGCGGCCAGGAAGAAAAGGTAATTACCTATACCGATATGGTGGGCACGCTGATGTCCTCTGTGACAGACATCATCAATGTCATCAGCTATGTTTTGGTGGCGTTTGTGGCCATTTCACTGATTGTGTCTTCCATTATGATTGGCGTCATCACTTATATCAGTGTGTTGGAGCGCAAAAAGGAAATTGGCATTCTGCGCGCCATTGGCGCTTCCAAGGGGAATATTTCGCAGGTGTTCAACGCCGAGACATTTATCATAGGCCTCTGTGCCGGGCTGATTGGCATTGGCATCACGCTTCTTTTGCTGGTGCCGGGCAACCACATCATCCACCAAATTGCAAACAGCACAGATGTCAGCGCTGTGCTGCCCGCAGGTGCGGCGGTTATTCTGGTGGCGCTCAGTGTGCTGCTTACGCTGCTTGGTGGGCTTATTCCCTCGAAAAAGGCCGCCAGGCAAGACCCTGTTACGGCTTTGCGCACAGAGTGACGCACTCTGCACACAAGACGGGCACTTTTCTGGCGCCCATTTTCTTGACATGCAGGTTGGATGCAGATATAATGAACCCGATATAAGAGAGACGCTGCATTTTTGCAGCCCTCTTTCGGAAAACGCAAAAAGCCCGGGCTTTTTCTTTCCCTGCGCAGCGCAGGGAAAGAAACGGCTTCACCGGCAAAGGAGGGATAGGTGGAATACGATACCCCGCGAAGGCTGTGTAAATTCTATCCTGCAGGGATGAAAATGGAATTTGCGCACAGCGGGCGGCAGGGTAAAAGCCGCTTTCTGTGCTTGGCTGCCAGCTTTCCGGGGCGGCCCGTTTTTCGGGCAACCCATAAAACTGTTTTGAGGAGAGATTTTTCGTGAAATTTACGGTTCAATGGAACGCGCTGGAAAAACGCCAGCTGCTGATTTTTGCACTGGTGGCCTTTGGCGTGCCTTATTTGATGGGCATTGCAATGGGCGCAGGCTTTTATGCGGGCAGTGATGTAAGCGTTTTTCCCAATGCACAAATGTTCTACCCGGCGGCGGGCGTTATGTTGGCGCTGCTTGTTACCAAGAAAGAGGATAACATGTTGCCGCGCAAATTTTTTGTGTGCTTTCTGGCGCTTACTGTTCTGATGCTGGCGTGCAGCCTGGCCAGTGTGCTGGCGCCGGCGCTGCCGTGGGCGCTCATCAGCAATTTGGTCATGATGGGCGGCACGCTGGCAGCATGGGTGTGCTATTTTGCCGATGGCAAGGCCCGGCGCGCGGTTTATGGTCTGCGCCTTACCAAAACGGGCGGCACAAACTCTTTTGTGATGTTGCTGCTGTTTATTGTGCTGTATTTTGCGCGCATCTTCCTTTTAAGCGGCATGATGATGCTGGCAGACCCGGCCATGGCACAGGCGGGTGCTGTGCCGGAAGGGTGGAGCCCCATGCTTGCCCTGGCAAACCTGCTGGCAATGCCCCTAAGCTTTGTTTTGGCCTTTACTGCTTTCTTTGGGGAAGAATATGGCTGGCGCGGTTTTTTGCAGCCCCTGCTGCAAAAACAGTTCGGCCCGCGGGGCGGCATTCTGGTGCTGGGCGCTGTGTGGGGCCTGTGGCATTTGCCCATCAATATCTTTTATTACAGCCCGGACACCTGGGCGCTCAGCGTGCTCAATCAGGTGTTCCTGTGCATTTGCTACAGCGTTTTCTTCGGGTTTGCCTATGCCAAGACAAAGAGCATCTGGGCGCCGGTGATGATTCACTTTTTCAACAACAACGCGGTGCTGTTGTTCGCCAGTGCCGATTCCATCAGCAACCAGGTGCTGGATTGGCTCAGTATTTTGCTTAGCTTTGTGGCCATGGGCGTTTTATACCTGCCGTTTTTCGCAAGCCGGGTGTTTCGCCAGGGCGGCACCACGCCCGAACTGCCAAGGCATGAGGCACAGGCCTCCGCGGATGCCGGCAACCTTTCATAAAGGCGGCCCGTATATGAAACCGATGGAAACCGTCTCATGCTGTTTCTGTTTCAAAGTGTGAACAAAAGTGTGAACAAAAGGGATAGAAAAAGCCCGTGGAACATTAGTTCCACGGGCTTTTTTGTGGAGCAGATGACGGGAATCGAACCCGCGTGACCAGCTTGGAAGGCTGGGGTTCTACCATTGAACTACATCTGCACATCAGCAAGGCCTTGAAAAACAGCGGTGCCGCGAATGCCTATTCATTATACTGTGCAGGGCGCTTTTCTGTCAAGGGGAAAAGCATTTGCTTTCTTTTCAGGAAAGTAGGGGGGAGAAAACGGAATGCGAAATGTAATGGCTACACTTGACAAAAAGATACCCATATGGGTATAATAAACCCGTACCCATATGGGTATAAGGGGGCGTTGCAGTGAAATATTTGGAACAAATTTTAGCGTGGGGCGGCATAAAGCGGGAACTTGCTTTCCTCATCATTTCCGGCATTGCGCTTGCGGTCAGCATAGCCAGGTTTCCTGCGCTGCCGTTCGACGCTGCATGGGTGGCCATTATTCTATGCGGCGTGCCCATCATTCTGGAAGCTGTGATTGGCCTTGTGACATCTTTCGACATCAAGGCCGACGTGTTGGTGTCGCTGGCGCTGGTGGCATCCGTGCTGATTGGGGAAGATTTTGCCGCGGGCGAGGTGGCCTTTATTATGCAGCTGGGCGGCCTGCTGGAAGACCTCACCGTTGCAAAGGCACGCGCCGGCATTGAAAAGCTGGTGCACCTTACGCCGCGCACAGCGCGCCGCATCACACCGCAGGGCGAGGAAACGGTTGACGCACAGGCGGTTCAGGTGGGCGACATGCTGCGCGTGCTGCCGGGCGAGGCTGTGCCGGTGGATGGCGTGATTATCAGCGGGCAAACGTCCATTGACCAGGCCGTGATGACAGGCGAATCTCTTCCGATGGATAAAGCGGAGGGGGATGAAGTGGCCAGCGGAACAGTGAACCAGTTCGGCGCCTTTGATATGCGCGCCACCAGGGTGGGGGAGGATAGCTCCATTCAGCGCATGGTGCGGCTGGTGCAGTCTGCAGATGCAGGCAAGGCGAAAATTGTAGGCCTTGCAGACCGCTGGGCCACCTGGATTGTGGTGATTGCATTGTCCAGCGCAGCGCTGACATGGCTGGTGACAGGCGAAATTTTGCGTGCTGTGACAATTCTGGTGGTGTTTTGCCCCTGCGCGCTGGTGCTTGCCACGCCCACGGCCATTATGGCGGCCATTGGCAATGCCACAAAGTATGGCTTTCTGGTGCGCGAGGGCGATGCGCTGGAACGGCTGGCATCGGTTGCCAAAGTGGCCTTTGACAAAACAGGCACGCTTACATACGGCGCGCCGGAGGTAGCGGAAGTGTGCACCATTCTGCCTCAGTGGCCTCGCCAGGCCTTATATGCGCTGGCGGCAGGGGCAGAGCTGCGCTCGGAACATCCGCTGGGAAAAGCGATTGTGCGCGGGTATGGCAAAACCGGCGGCCCGGCGCCTGCACAGCCAACGGCCTTTGCCATGCTTCCGGGCCGCGGCGTGACGGCTCAGGTGGCCGGGGTTCATGTGGCGGCGGGCACACAGGCCCTGCTGGCCCAGCAGGGGGCAGAGGTGCCGCCTGCGGCCATGCAGCAGGCGGCTGCATATACAGCACAGGGCTGCACGGTGATATATCTTGCGCTGGACGGCGCTGCCGCCGGCTTTATTGCCCTGGCAGATACGCTTCGGCCGGATGCGGTCGAAGTAGTTGGGCAGGTGAGGGCCTGCGGGCCCGAGCCGGTGTTGCTGACGGGCGATTATGACAGTGCGGCGCGCACCATTGCGGGCCGGCTTGGCATAAAAGAGTTCCGCGCGGAGTGCCTGCCAGAGGACAAGCTGGCATGGATAGATGCCAGCCAGCAGCAGGGCAGCCCGGTTTGCATGATAGGGGACGGCGTAAACGACGCGCCTGCACTGAAAAAGGCGCATGTGGGCATCGCCATGGGCGGTGTGGGCAGCGACATTGCGGTGGATGCGGCGGATATTGCCCTTGTGAACGATGATATCAAAGCGCTGCCCCATCTGCTGCAGCTGGCAAAAAAAATGATGCGCACCATTCAATGGAACCTTGCGTTTTCCATGGCGCTGAACTTTGTGGCCATTCTGCTTGCCATGACCGGCATTTTGAACCCTGTGGTGGGGGCCTTGGTGCATAATGCGGGGTCTGTCTTTGTCATCATCCATTCATCTCTGCTGCTGAAATGGAGAAAAAGGGCCTAAGAAGGGTGCTGCCCTGCCTTGGGGCCTGTTCGCCCTGCAGCCAGGTCTTTTGTTTTGGGCGCAGATGGGCCGGTATGCGGGCCCATGCCCTGTTACGTATGAGGGAAGGCCTTTTCCACACAGGCGCTGCAATTTTGCATATGGTGTATGAAACCGAAAGCCTGCACGGCCAAAATGGCTGTGCGGGCTTTCTTTGTAAAAGGAAACCACCGGCAATGCCGGTGGTACCAAAAAGCTTTAGCTATGCG
>OGGQ01002645.1_pt1 | contig 18737 bp, 14 predicted proteins | sample 1571191 | NCBI WGS metagenome assembly OGGQ01 (sample SAMEA2582061, study PRJEB24529) | metagenome | biome: Human gut stool | place: China | collected 2011
CATTGACGGCATGGAAATCGCAGAGGGAGACATCATGGGAATCGGGGATTCCGGTATGCTGGCAGTGGGCACCAGGGTGCCGGATACGGTCATGGATTCCCTGGAGAAGATTGTAAAGGAAGACTCTGAACTGATCAGCGTATATTACGGGGAAGATGTAAAAGAAGAAGAGGCAGAAGAACTGGCCGGGAAGATCCGCAGCACCTTTGACGGATGCGAAGTGGAGCTTAACTGCGGCGGCCAGCCCATTTACTACTATCTGATTTCTGTTGAATAAGTCTGAGTGTTCCCGGAACGGAACACCTGAGAAACCGCCGGAAACCGTCAGCAGACGGAAGACTCCGGCGGTTTCTTTTGAAAAAGATCAAATAAGGAGTTTTCAGGACAACATGAACAATCAGCAGCCTGTGGATTCCCTGAAAGGAATCGGCGAAAAAACCGCACAGTTATTTGAAAAAATGGAGATCCGGACTCTGGACGATCTGCTCCACAACTATCCGAGAGCCTATGACACGTTCCGTGAACCCGGGGTTATAGGGGAACTGAAAGAGGGACAGATATGTGCCGTGGACGGATATCTGAAAAGCGGAGCTTCGGGAAGGCATTTCGGCAGCCTGTCCATTGTGACCGCCTCCGTCAGTGATCTGACCGGGAAACTGAAACTTGTCTGGTATCATATGCCGTATCTGAAAAACACGCTGAAGGCCGGCAGCCACTATATTTTCCGCGGAAAAGTACTGAAAAAAAACGGCTCCCTGACCATGGAGCAGCCGCAGATCTACAGACCTGAAGCATATGCAGATCTCATGTGCCGGATGCAGCCGGTCTATGCCCAGACGAAAGGCCTTGGGAATAAAACCATTGCCTCCGCCGTGGAACAGGCCCTGGCTGTGCGGGTCATGGAAAAAGATCCGCTTCCGCCGGAACTGCGGGCGGCCCATCAGCTGGCGGAATATAATTTTGCCATTGAGCATATTCATTTCCCGAAGGACGAGACAGACATGCTGGCGGCAAGAAAACGGCTGGTATATGATGAATTTTTCCTTTTTCTTCTGACGGTGCGCCGTCTCCGTGAAAAACGCCGGGATGTGAAAAGCAGCCATGTGTTTGGTCCGGGGCCGGCAGCAAGGCGGCTGGAAGAGGAACTTCCGTACCGTCTTACAGGGGCACAGAAAAGAACGCTGGAAGAAATTTACGGGGATCTGTCCGGAGGTACCGTCATGAACCGGCTGATTCAGGGGGATGTGGGATCAGGCAAGACGATCCTTGCGGTCCTGGCACTGACAGCCGCCGCTGAAAACGGTATTCAGGGGGCTCTGATGGTCCCCACGGAGGTGCTGGCAAAACAGCATTTCGAGTCTGTGACGGAGCTTTTTTCGGCGCATGATATTCCGTTTCAGGCTGTACTGATCACCGGTTCCATGACGGCAAAGGAAAAGCGGCTGGCATATGAAAAAGTTGCCTCTCATGAGGCGGATATCGTCATCGGAACCCACGCGCTGATCCAGGAGGCAGTGGTCTATGACCGCCTTGGTCTGGTCATTACGGACGAACAGCACAGATTCGGTGTTTCCCAGAGGGAAATGCTGGGACGAAAGGGAGAGATTCCTCATGTACTCGTCATGAGCGCGACTCCCATTCCCAGGACTCTGGCGATTATCCTTTACGGAGACCTGGATATTTCTGTCATCGACGAAGTGCCGGCAGACCGTCTTCCTATCAAAAACTGTGTGGTGGATAAGGGCTACCGGCCCAGGGCATATCGTTTTATCCGGTCAGAAGTGGAAAAAGGAAGGCAGGCCTATGTGATCTGTCCCATGGTGGAAGAAAGTGAAATGATTGAAGCGGAAAATGTCCTGGACTATACAAAAGTCCTGCGTGAGCAGCTTCCCGGAATCCGCGTGGAATCTCTTCACGGGAGGATGAAGGGGAAAGAAAAAAACAGGATCATGGAAGAATTTGCCGCAGGCGGCATCCAGGTACTGGTATCCACCACGGTCATTGAGGTGGGAGTCAACGTACCCAATGCCACAGTCATGATGATTGAAAATGCGGAACGGTTCGGGCTTGCCCAGCTTCATCAGCTGAGAGGCCGGGTGGGACGGGGAAAGGAGCAGTCTTACTGTATTATGGTGGACGCATCCGGTGACAGGTCCCAGAATGCCAGGCTGGAGGTTCTGAACCGCTCCAATGACGGGTTTTATATTGCATCGGAGGATCTGCGGCTCAGAGGACCGGGAGATATTTTCGGAGTCCGCCAGAGCGGCGAACTGGAATTCCGCCTGGCTGATATCTATACAGATGCGGGGCTTCTGAAAGCAGCATCGGAAGATGCGGACCGGCTTCTCCGGGAAGACGGAATGCTTGAAAAAGAGGAGCACCGGGAACTGCGCCGAAGGCTGGAAAACCGTCTGGAACGCAGCTATGGGAAACTGAATCTGTAATCCGGAAGTTCATGAAACACAAATTCCGACAAGACAGGAAATGGAAGGGAAAATTCTGGAAATTTCTTGAGAAAGTTCCTGTTTCCGTTTATAATAGAACAGAACCGGCAGAATGTTTCAGAACAGAGCCGGAGAGGAGTGCACCATGAAATCACTGGTAATTGCGGAGAAACCTTCCGTGGCCAGAGACATTGCCCGTGTACTGAAATGCGGAAAAAAAGGCAATGGCATGCTGGAAGGTGAGAACTATATTGTGACCTGGGGGCTGGGACATCTTGTGACCCTGGCAGACCCTGAGGATTATGACAGAAAATACAGAGAATGGAAACTGGAAGATCTGCCGATGATGCCGGAACCGTTCAGGCTGGAAGTGATCCGTCAGACTGCGGGACAGTACCGGGCGGTGACGGAACAGCTGCGCAGAGAAGATGTGGGTACCGTGATCATTGCCACCGACGCCGGACGGGAGGGAGAACTGGTGGCACGGCTGATCCTGGAAAAAGCGGGGAATACAAAACCACTGAAACGGCTCTGGATTTCTTCCGTTACGGACAGGGCAATCCGGGATGGATTCGCCTCCCTGAAGGACGGAAAGGAATATGAACCGCTCCGGGACGCGGCTCTTTGCCGGGCGGAAGCTGACTGGCTTGTGGGAATCAATGCCACCAGAGCTCTGACATGCAAATATAATGCAAGCCTTTCCTGCGGCCGTGTCCAGACCCCGACACTGGCGATGATTGCCGCGAGGGAAGAACAGATCCGGTGTTTTGTGCCTAGATCCTATTATGGCATCCGGGCCAGAACGGGGGGAATCAGCTTCGTCTGGCAGGACGGAAAAACCGGAAACCCGTCAGTTTCTGACAGAAACCGGGCAGCGGATATCATGAAGAAAATTCAGGGAAAAGAGGCTGTGGTGGTACAGATAAAGCGGACACCCAAAAAGACCATGCCTCCGCTGCTGTATGATCTGACAGAGCTGCAGAGAGATGCCAGCAGGCGCTTTGACTACTCTGCGAAAGAGACGCTCAGCATCATGCAGCGCCTTTATGAAAGCCACAAGGTGCTGACATATCCCAGAACGGATTCCAGATACCTGAGTTCGGACCTTGTGCCAACCCTGAAAGAGCGGCTTCAGGCCTGCGGCACAGGACCCTACAGGGGCCTTGCAGGACGTCTGTCCCGGCAGAAACTGCCGGAGCGGCCGTTTTTCGTGGATGACAGGAAAGTTTCCGACCACCATGCAATTATTCCCACAGAAGAGTTTGTTCAGCTTGATCATATGACCGTGGACGAACGCCGGATTTATGATCTGGTGGTGAGAAGATTTCTGGCGGTCATGTGTCCTCCCTGTGAGTATGAGCAGATTTCCCTTACCGTCAGAATCGGAGGAGAAATTTTTACCGCATCCGGAACATCCGTGAAACATCCGGGATGGAAACAGGCATATGATTCCAATGACGGGACGGAATGGGAAGAGGCAGCCGGCCGGGAGCAGGGCTTCCTGCCGGAACAGATGCTGCCGGATCTGAAGGAAGGCGATGTGCTGCCGCTTCCTGCAGTATCCATAACGGAAGGACAGACCAAACCGCCGGCCCGTTTTACAGAGGCATCCCTTCTTTCCGCCATGGAAAATCCCGCTTCATATATGGAATCCGAAGACAGGGATCTGGCCAGGACACTGGGGGAAACCGGAGGACTGGGAACCGTGGCCACCAGAGCGGACATCATTGAAAAACTGTTTTCCGGATTTTTCATGGAAAAACGGGGAAAGGAAATATATCTGACTTCAAAGGCCAGGCAGCTTCTGGAACTGGTTCCGGAAGATCTGAAGAAGCCGGAACTGACAGCCGCCTGGGAAATGAAACTTTCTGAAATCGCCCGGGGGAAACGGACCCGTCAGGAGTTCATGAATGAGATCCGTCAGTATTCCGGAGAACTGACAGAAGAGATCAAGGCCGGGAACGGAACATTCCGGCATGATAATCTGACAAATACCAGATGTCCCCGATGCGGAAAAAGAATGCTGTCTGTCAGGGGAAAAAACAGTGAGATGCTGGTCTGCCAGGACCGCGAATGCGGATACCGGGAGACAGTCTCCAGGGTTTCCAATGCCAGGTGTCCGGTATGCCATAAAAGAATGGAACTGCGGGGCAGAGGTGACGGACAGATTTTTGTCTGCAGCTGCGGCCATAAGGAAAAAATGAAAGCATTCCGGGAGCGGCGGGAAAAAGAAGGCGCCGGTGTTTCCAGACGGGATGTGGCAAAATATATGAATCAGCAGAAAAAAGAAGCGGCGGAACCGGTAAACAATTCGCTGGCGGCAATGCTGGCGGGAATCCGGATTCCGGATCATGAAAAAGAAAAGGGGTAGATCGTATGTTTGACTGCAGAAACTATGTGGACTACATCATCCGGCAGGCAGAAGCCCTGCTTTCCATCGACAGTCCTTCCGGATACGGAAAGAATGTGGGGGATTATCTTCTGAAACAGTTTGAAGAGATGGGATTTCATGCTTACCGGACACGAAAAGGAGGCGTCATTGCCGATCTGGGCGGAAAGGATGCGGCCAATGCCATCCTTCTGGAAGCGCACTGTGACACACTGGGGGCCATGGTCCATGAAATCAAGCCCGACGGAAGGCTGAAACTGACCAATATCGGAGGAATGCAGGCCAACAATGCGGAAGCGGAAAATGTGAAGATCATTACCAGATTCAACGGTATCTATGAGGGCACCTGTCAGCTGGTCAATGCCTCTGTACATGTCAACAAGGACTACGGAACGTCTCCGCGCAGCTGGGACACTGTGGAAGTGGTGATTGATGAGGATGTATCGTCCGCAGAAGACACAAAGGCCCTGGGAATCATGCCGGGAGATTATGTCTGCTTTGAGCCGAGAACCAGAGTCACATCATCCGGCTATATCAAGAGCCGGTTCCTGGATGACAAGCTTTCTTCCGCCATTCTTCTGGGATATGCCCGCTATCTGAAAGATGAGCACGTGGTGCCGGAGAGAAAGGTATACCTCCATTTTACCATCTATGAGGAAGTGGGACACGGCGGTTCCTCGCCGGTTCCGGAAGGGGTTACGGAGGCTTGGTCCGTGGATATGGGCTGTGTGGGAAAAGGTCTTCAGTGTACGGAACATCAGGTATCCATCTGTGCCAAGGACAAAGGAGGCCCCTACAATTATGAAGTGGTGTCCAGACTTGTGGAGCTGGCCAGAGAGAACAGCATCGACTATGCCGTTGACATCTATCCGTTTTACGGATCCGATGTGGAGGCCACACTGAAAGCCGGGCATGATATCCGTCACGGTCTGATCGGACCCGGAGTATATGCCTCACACGGATATGAGAGAAGTCACAGAGACGGAGTGGAAAATACGTTCCGGCTCATCTGTGCATATCTGGCGTAAACAGAATGAACCGTGTCCGCCGGACGTTTCCGGCGGATGGGAACCATACAGAAAACCACAGGACGGATAAGGAGGTTATCAGATGAAAGCGATTGCAAACGGAAGGGTACTGACCATAACCGGAGGAACCCTGGAGTCAGGATCGGTTCTTGTGGAGGGCGGAAAGATTCTGGAGGTGGGAACCGATGTCAGAATTCCGGAAGGCACTGAGATCATTGATGCTGCCGGGGGCTGGATTACGCCCGGCCTCATTGACTGCCATACCCATATCTGCAATTTCAACGAGCCCAGAACCAATCCCGGCCCCCGCATGGACGGAAATGAAGGCTCCAGTCCCATTACGCCGCAGCTCCGCGCTCTGGATGCGGTCAATCCGGAAGACTGGGCCATAGAGCCTGTCCGCAGGGCAGGTTTTACCACTATATATACCCAGCCGGGCTCCGGAAACATCATCGGCGGCATGGGAATTGCCATCAAACTCCGGGGGCATACAGCCGAAGAAATGGCCATTCCCGGAACCGAAGAGATGAAGTTTGCTCTGGGAGAAAATCCGAAACGTTTTCATGGACTGGAACAGCACAGAATGCCCTGGACCAGAATGGGCACCGCGGCGCTGCTGAGAGAAACTCTTTATAAGGCGAAGCATTATTCCGACAGGCTGAAGGAAGCCGAAACCGATCCTTCCAGGGCTCCGGAACCGGATTTCCAGATGGATGCGCTTGTGCGGGTGGTCCGCGGAGAGCAGAGAGCCAGAATTCACTGCCACCGGGCAGACGATATCATTACGGCGATCCGCATCGCAAAGGAATTCGGACTGGATTTTACCCTGGAGCACGCCACGGAAGGATATAAGGTAAAAGATGTGATTGCGGAAAACGGAATCACCTGCGTGGTGGGGCCTCTGCTTCTGGCGCCTGTGAAGCAGGAAGTCTGGGACCTTAAGCTGGAAAACGCAGGAATTCTCACGGATGCCGGCGTCAAGGTCTGCCTGACTGCCGATACCGGAAGTGAGACTGCATGGCTTCCTCACCAGGCAGGACTGCTTACAAGACGCGGCATGACGGAAGAGAATATCATGAAGGGCCTGACCATCTATCCGGCAGAAGTTCTTAATCTGCAGCACAGGATCGGATCACTGGAACCGGGAAAAGATGCGGACATTGCGGTGTTTGACGGAAATCCCTTAAGCAACATGACCCTCTGCCGCATGACCATGATCGAGGGAGAAGTGGTACATAACACATTATAAGACATGAAAACAGAAAGACGTTCCGGATTTCCCGCATATGGAATCCGGAGCCGTTTTTCCGATGAAAAAGTCCTGCTGCGGCAGAGAGCCATCCGGCCTTTCTGCTGCAGCAGGACTTTTTTATTTACCTAAACAAGCTTCTGAAAATAGTCATATCCGCCGTTGCTGTATTTCTGGATCAGCTTCTGGATTTTTTCCGTCGGGGACAGGGCATTGCTGATGGAAACATCATGGTTCAGGGAGTTGATGATGGCCGCGATGTATTTGCTCACATCTGCTTCCACATACCATTCCTTTGTAAACAGTTCCGGAGCCCGGTAATTGAGGTTCGTGGTGACCACACAGTCAATGATTCCCTTTCCGTAGTACTCATCGAATTTGTCAAAACCGTTGGTGAAGAGACCGAAGGTACTGCAGACCACAACTTTTTCCGCCTTGCGGTCCTTCAGCTCCTTGGCGGTATCCAGCATGCTTTCACCGGATGAAATCATGTCATCCACAATGATGACGGTTTTTCCTTCCACGGAACTTCCCAGGAATTCGTGGGCCACAATGGGGTTGCGTCCGCCGATGACTCTGGAATAATCCCTTCTCTTATAGAACATACCCATGTCCACACCAAGGTTGTTGGCCAGATAGACGGCACGGCTCATGGCACCTTCATCCGGGCTGATGACCATCAGATGATCCTTGTCGATCTTGAGGGTTTTGTCATGATTGAACAGGGCCTTCACAAACTGGTAGGTAGGCATGAAATTATCCAGGCCGGAAAGCGGGATGGCATTCTGCACTCTGGGATCATGGGCATCAAAGGTGGTAATGTTGGAAACCCCCATATGCACCAGTTCTTCCAGTGCCATGGCACAGTCCAGAGATTCCCTGTTGGTGCGCTTATGCTGGCGGCTTTCATACAGGAACGGCATGATTACGTTGATCCTGTGTGCCGTGGAAGCGCAGGCTCCGATGATTCTCTTCAGATCCTGATAGTGATCGTCGGGAGACATATGGTTCACATAGCCTGCCATTTTGTATGTGAGGGAATAGTTGGTCACATCCACCATCACAAACACATCTGCGCCGCGGACCGATTCACGGATTACGCCTTTCGCCTCGCCGCTGCCAAATCTGGGGCATTCACAGTCCAGAAGATAGGAGTCCACATCATACCCGCGGTACTGCAGGTTCTGCTGTCTGCGCTTCAGCTCCTCCGTATCGTTTCTCCGGAAATTCACGATATGATCGTTTACTTTCTGGGCAAGTCCCCGGCAGCTTTCCAGAGCAGCGATTTTCAGGGGCGCAATGGGAAGCCGGTCATTGAAAACATACTGATTCGACATGAAAAGATTCCTCCGCTTGTTTGTACTGACATTGCAGTTTTTTCATTCATAAAGTTTATACCATTTTTCGATTCTTTTCGTCAATAGCTGCTGCAGCTTTTCGGAAAAAAGAACATCAATTCTTTACAAAACCAGGGGAGGTTGGTATAGTATGTACAGATAGAAAAACTCTGATGAAAGGACAAATCCATTGAAAAATACCGGTCATAAAATCACGGCGGTGGCTCCGGGCTCCATCGGAGAGGAACTGGAACTGGAGCCGGGAGATATTCTGCTAACCATAGACGGATCCGAAATTGAGGATATTTTTGATTATGAATACCTGACCCAGAGCGAGGCGTTCACTCTTCTGGTACAGAAGGCGGACGGGGAAGAGTGGGAACTGGAGATAGAAAGCGGCGGAGAGGATCTGGGACTTTCGTTTGAAAACGGGCTCATGAGCGAATACCGCTCCTGCAGGAACAAATGCATCTTCTGTTTTATTGATCAGATGCCTCCGGGCATGCGTGACACCCTGTATTTCAAGGACGATGATTCCAGACTGTCATTCCTTCAGGGAAACTATATTACGCTTACCAATATGAGCGACCGGGACATTGACCGTATCATCCGGTTTCATCTGGCACCCATCAATATATCCGTTCAGTCCATGAACCCGGATCTGCGCTGCAGGATGCTGTCCAACCGGTTTGCCGGCGAAGCCCTGAAAAAGATGGACCGCCTTTATGAGGCCGGGACGGAAATGAACGGACAGATTGTTCTCTGCAAGGGAGTCAATGACGGCAGAGAGCTGGAGTATTCTCTGGAGCGGCTGGCGGAATATGCTCCCTGCATGCAGAGTGTTTCCGTGGTGCCGGTGGGCCTCTCAAAATACCGGGAGGGACTGTACCCGCTGGAGCCCTTTGACCGGGAAGATGCCTGCAGGGTCATTGATCTGATCGAGAAATTCCAGAAAAAGATGTATGCGGCCCACGGGATTCATTTTGTCCATGCCAGTGATGAATGGTATATTCTGGCGGGGCGGGAACTGCCGGAAGAAGCACGGTATGACGGGTATATCCAGCTGGAAAACGGTGTCGGCATGCTGAGACTTCTGTATGAGGAAGTGCAGGATGCCCTTTCCGGACGGACGGACGACGGGAAGGCGGAGGAACTTTCCATTGCCACGGGGCTGCTTCCGTATCCGTATCTCTGCCGGCTGGTGGAACAGCTGACCGCCTGTTTCCCGGGGAGAAAGGTTCATGTGTATCCCATAAGAAATGATTTCTTCGGAGAGAAGATTACGGTGGCGGGACTTGTGACAGGGCAGGATCTGATTGCCCAGTTAAAGGGAAAATGTCTGGGCACAAGACTTCTTCTGCCTGCCTGCATGTTCAAAAGCGGTGAGGAGGTTTTTCTGGATGATCTGACGAAAACCGATGCAGAAGCCGCTTTACAGATCCCGGTAAATATAGTAAAATCAAGCGGATATGACCTGGTGGAGGCCATTCTTGACCCGGAAGCTGCTGCCATGCAGACGGCGGAGCACGGGGCCTATGAGCTTTCTCCGGCCGGATTTTCCTGTGAAGAAGACGGGGAAACGGAAGTGATTACGGAATAAAGAACGGACATGAAAGTGAGGAGATAAATATGAGCAAACCGGTGGTTGCCATTGTCGGAAGACCCAATGTGGGGAAGTCCACATTGTTCAATGTTCTTGCCGGCAGTGCGATCTCGATTGTAAAGGATACGCCCGGTGTCACCCGCGACAGAATCTATGCGGACTGTACCTGGCTGGATTATTCCTTTACTCTGATTGATACAGGAGGAATTGAGCCGGATTCCAGCGATGTGATTCTGTCCCAGATGCGGGAACAGGCTCAGATCGCCATTGAAACCGCAGATGTGATCATTTTCCTGGTGGACGTGCGCCAGGGACTGACTGACTCGGATTCCAAGGTGGCAGACATTCTGAGAAAATCCAGAAAGCCCGTGGTACTGGCGGTTAATAAAGTGGACAGCTTTGCCAAATTCGGCAACGATATCTATGAATTTTACAATCTGGGAATCGGAGAGCCGTTTCCGGTTTCCGCAGCTTCCAGACTGGGCCTGGGAGAGCTTCTGGATGAAGTTACCAGACACTTCAGCCAGGATCAGTACGGAGATGAAGAGGATGAAAGACCCAGAATTGCCATTGTGGGAAAGCCCAATGTGGGAAAATCCTCCATTGTCAATAAACTTCTGGGAGAAAACCGCGTGATTGTCTCAGATGTGGCAGGAACCACCAGAGATGCGGTGGACACGGAGATCACCCACAACGGCACGGAATACGTGTTCATTGATACGGCAGGGCTCAGGCGGAAGAACAAAATCAAGGAAGACATCGAACGATACAGCATTATCCGGACGGTTTCGGCTGTGGAACGTGCCGACATTGTTCTGATTGTCATTGATGCCGCAGAGGGCGTCACGGAACAGGACGCCAAAATCGCCGGCATTGCCCATGACCGGGGCAAGGGAATCATCGTTGTGGTAAACAAGTGGGATGCCATTGAGAAAAATGACAAGACCATTTATGAATACACCAGAAAGCTGAAGGAAGTGCTTTCTTATATGCCCTATGCGGAGTATATTTTTGTTTCCGCCATGACCGGACAGAGGCTCGGCAAGCTTTTTGATCTGATTGATGTGATCCGGGAGAACCAGAATCTGCGGATCGCCACAGGCGTTCTCAATGAAATTGTCACCGAGGCGGTGGCACTTCAGCAGCCTCCGTCAGACAAAGGAAAGCGGCTCAAGATTTATTATGCCACACAGGTTTCCGTAAAGCCGCCCACATTTGTGGTATTTGTCAATGACCGGGAACTGATGCATTTTTCCTATACCAGATATCTGGAGAACAAGATCAGGGAAGCATTCGGATTCCGCGGTACGCCTCTGAAATTCATTATCCGGGAACGGAAGGAAAAGGAGTAAGTCATGCTGAGAATCATCTGTCTTGCCATCGGCTATGTATTCGGCCTGTTTCAGACAGGCTACCTTTACGGCAAACTTCACAGAATTGACATCAGGAATTACGGAAGCGGAAATGCAGGCACCACCAATGCCCTGAGAGTCATGGGAAAAAAAGCCGGCCTGATTGTGTTCCTGGGAGATTTTTTCAAAACCGTCTTTGCCTGTCTTCTGGTGCGGGTTCTGTTTGCCGGAAATCCGAGTCTGGACATGTATGTGCTGTATGCCGGACTCGGGGTTATTCTGGGGCATAATTTTCCATGCTACCTGCATTTCAAGGGAGGCAAGGGAATTGCGTCCACAGCAGGGATTCTGGTGTCCATGGACTGGCGGATCACGCTGGTCTGCGCCGTTATTTTCCTTGCGGCGGTGATTATCACAAGATACGTATCCCTGGGCTCCATCCTTGTGGTGAGTGCTTTTCTGGTACAGATTATTCTCTACGGCCTGAAGGGAAGCTACCAGGTGGCGGATAAAGATCTCTGTGAGTTTTTCGGAGTGGCAGCCTTTCTGACGGCCATGGCCATCTGGCGCCACAGAGCAAACATCGTACGTCTTCTGAACGGAACGGAAAACAAACTCTGGGGAAATAAAAAAAGCGGATCATGACAGACATCCAAACGGGAAAGGGGAAGATGCAGATGGCAAACATAGGAGTGATCGGTTCCGGAACCTGGGGAACGGCAATTTCCATCCTTCTGTCCAACAACGGCCATGAGGTGGCGCTCTGGTCGGCAATTCCGGAAGAAATTGAGGAAATGAAAAAAACGCACAGACACAGGAATCTCCCGGACGCAGTGCTTCCGGATTCCATTTTCTTTACGGCTGACCTGGAGACGGCAATGAAGGAAAAGGACCTTCTGGTAATGGCAGTTCCGTCAGTTTTTGTGCGACCGACGGCAGTGCGCATGAAGCCATGGCTGAAACCGGGGCAGATTGTGGTCAATGTGGCCAAGGGAATCGAAGAAAGCACCCTGCACACCATGTCGCAGATCATTGAGGAAGAACTTCCGGAGGCATCCGCGGCGGTGCTTTCCGGCCCCAGTCACGCGGAGGAAGTAAGCCGGGGACTTCCCACCACCTGTGTGGCAGGTGCCCATAAACGAAGCGTGGCAGAGTATGTGCAGTCGGTGTTTATGAGTCCGGTTTTCCGGGTATATACAAGTCCTGACATGCTGGGAATCGAAATCGGAGCCGCACTGAAAAACGTGGTGGCACTGGCTGCCGGAATTGCCGATGGACTGGGGTACGGAGATAATACCAAGGCTGCCCTGATTACCAGAGGCATGGCGGAAATCGCCAGACTGGGAATGGCCATGGGAGGAAAATATCAGTCCTTTGCCGGACTTTCCGGAATCGGTGATCTGATCGTAACCTGCGCCAGCATGCACAGCCGGAACCGCCGGGCGGGAATTCTCATAGGAAAAGGGTACTCCATGGAAGCGGCCATGAAAGAAGTCAACATGGTGGTGGAGGGCGTGTATTCCGCCAAAGCAGCCAGAATGCTGTCCGAGAAATATCAGGTGCCCATGCCCATTGTGGAACAGGTAAATCAGGTGCTTTTCAACGGAAAGCCGGCAAAAGATGCTGTCAATGAACTGATGCTGAGAGACAGACGCATCGAAAACAGTGATCTGCCCTGGGAAGAATAGAACCGAATATTTTCATACCCCCTGCATATACTGTATCAGTATATCAAGGGGGTATTTTTATGGAAAATTTCCATGTATACAGGGACATTGAAGCCAGGACGGGAGGAGAAATCTACATAGGCGTTGTGGGGCCGGTCCGCACCGGAAAATCCACATTCATCAAACGGTTCATGGAACTTCTGGTGATGCCCCAGATCCTGGATGAACACCAGAAAGCCCAGACCAGAGATGAACTGCCCCAGAGCGCGGCGGGAAAAACCATCATGACGACGGAACCCAAATTTATCCCCAAGGAGGCAGCCGCGGTTTCCTTAGAAGACGGCATAGAAGCCAGGATCCGGCTCATTGACTGTGTGGGATTCATGGTAAACGGGGCGGCCGGACATGAAGAAAACGGGGCAGAGCGGCTTGTGAAGACTCCGTGGTATGATCATGAGATTCCGTTTACGCAGGCGGCAGAAGTGGGGACCAGAAAGGTGATCCGGGACCATTCCACCATCGGAATTGCAGTGACCACGGATGCCAGTTTCGGAGAACTTTCCAGAAATGATTATCTGGAAGCCGAGGAGAGGACGATTTCAGAACTGAAGGAAATCGGGAAACCTTTTCTGGTACTTCTGAATTCCCAGAAACCCTTTTCCGAGGAGACAAAAGAACTGGCAGAAAAAATGGGAAAGACCTACGGCGCTGCTGTGCTGCCGGTTAACTGTGAACAGCTGAAAAAAGAAGATATTGAAATGATTCTGGGGCAGGTTCTGAAAGAATTTCCGGTGACGGAGATTGACTTCAGGATCCCGAGATGGATGGAAATCCTTCCGGACAGCCATCCGCTGAAGGCGGAAGCCATCCGGGCGGCCAGAGAGGTTCTGGCCGGAGTGGAACAGATGAAGGATGTGAACGGAGATGTGCAGCCACGCAGTGAAGGACAGATCGAGGCCATCCGGCTCAGAAAAATGGAGATGGCAGACGGCAGCGTAGATATGGAGATCTGTATGAAAGACGGATGCTATTACCAGGTGATCAGCGAGTTTGCAGGAATTCCGGTGGAAGATGATTACGGTCTGATTCATACGCTGTCCCGGCTTTCGGGCATGCAGACGGAATATGAGAAGGTAAAAAATGCTCTGAGTCAGGTTCGGGCAAAGGGTTACGGCATCGTCATGCCGGATAAAACAGAGATTGTTCTGGATGAACCCCAGCTGATCCGTCATGGAAACAAATACGGAGTCAAGATCCATGCACAGGCACCTTCCATCAACCTTATCAAAGCCCACATTGAAACAGAAATTGCACCGATTGTCGGAAATGAGCAGCAGGCGCGGGATCTGATCGCCTACATAAAGGAAAATGCGGAGACAGAGGAAGGGGTGTGGGACACCAACATTTTCGGAAAGTCCGTGGAGCAGATTGTGGAAGACGGCATGCAGGCCAAGATCTCCCAGATGACGGAAGACTGTCAGAGCAAGCTTCAGGATACACTGCAGAAGATCATCAATGACAGCAACGGCGGAATGATTTGCATTATCATCTGAAACGCGTTATACTTGAAGAAAGTATAACGCGAGGAGGGGTACATTTGAGACTGACATTTATAGGTGCGGATCATGAAGTGACCGGCAGCTGCCATTACCTGGAAGCATGCGGAAAGAATATACTCGTGGATTACGGGATGGAGCAGGGAAGCAACAAGTTTGAAAATGCGGAACTGCCGATCCTGTTTTCCGATGTGGATTATGTGCTGCTGACTCATGCCCACATTGACCATGCGGGACTGCTTCCGCTGATCTATGCCAGAGGATTCAAAGGGAAGATTTTTGCCACGGAAGCAACCTGCGACCTGTGCAATATCATGCTGAAGGACAGTGCCCACATTCAGGAAATGGAGGCGGAGTGGAAGAGCAGGAAAGCCAGACGTGCCGGAAAACCGGAAGTGGAGCCGCTTTACACGGTTGCGGATGCGGAAGGCGTGCTGCAGCATTTCTTCCCCTGCCATTACGGCGAGATGCTGGAACTGGGCGAAGGACTCCGGGTCCGATTCACCGATGCCGGCCATCTTCTGGGCTCCGCATCCATTGAGGTCTGGCTCCGGGAGGGGGAAACGGAAAAAAAGATCGTGTTTTCCGGAGATATCGGAAATAAAAACAAACCGCTGATCAAAAATCCTTCCTACATTGAAGAGGCGGATTACGTGGTCATGGAAAGCACCTATGGCGACCGGCTCCATGACCGGACCCATGAACACATAGAAGAGCTGGCCAACATTCTTCAGGCCACGCTGGACCGGGGTGGAAACCTGGTAATTCCCGCCTTTGCCGTGGGCCGTACCCAGGAGATCCTGTATTTCATGCGGAAGATCAAGGAAGAAAAGATGATCACCGGCCATGACGATTTTGAAGTCTATGTGGACAGTCCCCTGGCAGTGGAAGCCACCCATGTGTTCAATGAGAATATCAGTGAATGCTTTGATGATGAAGCCATGGATCTTGTAAAAAGAGGCATCAATCCCATTTTTTTCCGTGGCCTGAAACTTTCCATCACCAGTGAGGATTCCAAGGCCATCAATTTTGACATGACGCCCAAGGTGATCGTTTCTGCTGCAGGCATGTGCGATGCAGGCCGGATCCGGCATCATCTGAAACATAATCTCTGGCGTCCGGAATGTACAATTCTGTTTGCCGGATATCAGGCTGTGGGAACCCTGGGACGAAGCCTTGTTGACGGCGCTCAGGTGGTAAAGCTGTTCGGAGAGACCATTGACGTGGAAGCGCATATTGAACAGCTGAACGGCATTTCCGGCCATGCGGACATGAACGGCCTTCTGGAATGGATTGATGCATATAAAAAGAAACCCGGTCATGTATTTGTGGTACACGGGGATGATGAAGTCTGTGTCCGGTTTGCCGCACAGCTGGAAGAACGGTTCGGTCTCAGGGCGGATGCTCCGTTTTCCGGTTCCGTCTTTGATCTGGCAGCCGGAGAATGGCTGAAACAGACAGAAGGAGTTCCGGTACGGAAAGAGACTCCGGAAGAGAAGCGCAACCGCGGTATTTTTGAGCTTCTGGTGGAGGCCGGAGAGCGTCTGATGCGTGTGATCCATAAAAACCGTGAATGTGCCAACAAGGATATAAAGAAGTTTACGGCAGAGATTCATGCACTCTGCGACAAATGGGACATGTGAGAGGAATCATGATATGAAAGTAAAGTTATTTACAGACGGCGCTGCCAGAGGAAATCCGGACGGTCCGGGCGGCTACGGTGCTGTGCTCCAGTATGTGGATACCAGAGGAGATCTCCATGAAAAGGAGATCTCCGCAGGGTACAGGAAGACCACCAATAACCGGATGGAACTGATGGCAGCCATAGCGGGGCTGGAGGCACTGACAAGGCCCTGTCAGGTGGAACTGTATTCGGATTCCCGGTATCTTGTGGATGCATTCAACCAGAAATGGGTGGACAACTGGATCAAAAACAACTGGTGCCGCCCGAAAACGGGACCTGTCAAAAACGTGGATCTCTGGAAACGCCTGCTGAAAGCCATGGAGGCCCATCAGGTAAGCTTTTTCTGGGTCAGAGGACATGACGGACATCCGGAAAATGAACGGTGTGACCGGCTGGCCACATCTGCTGCGGACGGGACATGCCTTTTGGAGGATGAAGGTCTGTAATTGAACGTATTTTATGGGAAAGTGGGGGAAACCTTCCGGAAAAAAGGAAAAAATTACAATAATCTTACAATATATTACTTCTTCATGATTTCTGTTCACAAGCATTTTCGATTATGCTATTCTAGATGATAGAAAAGGGCGGCTGCGGATCTGCCCGCGGGACAGACCGGTGTCCGGAATGGAGTCATGGGATGAAAAGACAGAATGGTGTTTGGATTGCAATCATATGCATTATGGTTATCGGCGTTTCCATAACGAAGATGACCAGCAGTTTTGTTGCTTCAGAACCGCTCACATCCCTTGCGTCTGTGGATTCTTTTTCTGCTCTGTCCGCAGAAGCCACGGAACGAAGCGGACCTGAAACGGCTGCCCTGGCAAGAAACGCTGCCGGTGCAGCCGTGATTACGGAAGAAGTGCCGGATTCCGGCGGAGAAGAGAACGCTCAGCCGGAACCGGAGACAGGCATGGAAATGGAAGGAGACGGGGAGCCGGCGGCAGTCCCTGAAGAGGCAGCAGCCGTTCCGGCACAGGAAGAGTCCCCGGGAATGCGGGCAGCAGCCAGAGCTGCAGTCCCGGATGCTGCAGCTTCTGAAGACGGAAGCCGGCAGCCGGAGACGGAAGCCGCAGAAGAGAGCATGTCTTCCGGAGATTCCATACAGGAAACAGTGAAATCACCGCTGGATCCTGTCCGAAGTCCGGAGGTGCAGATGGCTCCCGGCCAGACGGATTCCGGCAGCGGGACGGCAGATGAATTCCGGAGCCGGTTTGACGAAACTGCGGCCAGAATCGCCAGATATAAGGAATCTTCTCAGGACTCAAGTCCGGCGGCTCTGTACATGGCTGCAGAATATGAATGGAATCTCTGGGACAATGAGCTGAATGCCATTTATTCTGCGATCCGCAGCCGCATGAAGGAAGAAGAAAAAGAAGATCTCCGGCAGAAAGAGCTGGAATGGATCCGTACAAGAGATGCGGAAGCGGAAAAAGCGGCAGGCAAAAATAACGGTCAGGCCAGCAGGAATGCGGCATACATGGAAGCACTGGCTGCCGCAACCCGTGACAGGTGCTATGAACTTCTGGACGAATATACGGAAGTTCTGAACCGGAGCGGGAACTGAAAAACCAAAACATAAACAATGACAGGCGGTGCATGAAGTTTTTCCGGCACCGCTTTCTGTATGTCTTTTGAAAATTTCATACAATTTCTTCTTGCATAACTCTGCGATTGCGATTATGATATAATTTATGTAGATATGCCATTTGGACAAATGGCTGCTTTGAATTTGAAAAGGAGGCGTTTTATGTCCGCATTCTTTCTTTCACTGCTGCAGACAGCCGGTGAATTCCTGATTTACGCGGTGATCGCGCTGGCAGGAATCATGCTGGGAAAAAAATACAGATCCAAAAGAGATAAACAGTAACCAGGAGGCAGAATACCATGCAGAAATATGGTGTAAATGAACTGAGGAGAATGTTTCTGGAGTTTTTTGAGAGCAAGGGACATCTTGCCATGAAGAGCTTCTCCCTGGTTCCGCATAATGACAACAGCTTGCTTTTGATTAATTCCGGAATGGCTCCCTTAAAGCCATATTTTACCGGCCAGGAGATTCCTCCCAGACGCCGGGTTTGTACCTGTCAGAAATGTATCCGTACAGGAGATATTGAAAATATCGGAAAAACTGCCCGTCACGGCACGTTTTTTGAAATGCTGGGAAACTTTTCCTTCGGCGACTATTTCAAGACAGAGGCCATCCACTGGTCCTGGGAATTCCTGACCCAGGTGGTGGGACTGGATCCTGACCGCCTGTATCCGTCCATCTATCTGGATGATGAGGAGGCATTCCGGATCTGGCACGAGGAAATCGGAATCCCGGAAAACCGGATTTTCCGGTTCGGCAAGGAGGACAATTTCTGGGAGCATGGTGCCGGCCCCTGCGGTCCCTGTTCCGAGATCTATTATGACCGCGGTGAAAAATACGGCT
>OGGQ01002653.1_pt1 | contig 18712 bp, 25 predicted proteins | sample 1571191 | NCBI WGS metagenome assembly OGGQ01 (sample SAMEA2582061, study PRJEB24529) | metagenome | biome: Human gut stool | place: China | collected 2011
ATAGACCATGTCTATTTTTATGAAATTGATTTTGCGAAATTAATTATACGTCATCGCCAGATACGCAAAAACCCTTGTAAATACAGGAAAAATCCAGTATTTACAAGGGCAAAAGAAAAAAGCTGCTGACGGGAATCGAACCCGCCGAAAAGCCTTGTAAAATCAAGGCCTGCCGGGTGTCGTGTTGCATTTCGTGTTGCATAGACAGATATATTTCCGAGGATGATACAATATTTTAAAATATTTCCAATCAAGGCGGTGGACAATCTACCGCCTTACATATTTATGTTCTTCAAAATCATACTCTCCCACAATCCTCAGAACTCCCCTCTCATCTGTTACCATACACTGTCCCTCATGGATACCTTTATCCGGGCAGAGAAAGAATCTTTCACCCGCCGAATCTGTCTGGTAACCCGTAAGCATATATCCGGCACCATCAAAAAGATACCAGCCAGATGTGCCGCCGGTTGCTTCGGTCAGCCAGTACCAGCCGCTGTGAGCGTAAGAGCCATCCTTAAACTGATACCACCAGCGCACCCCGTCAGCGGCCTGGATGAAGCCCTGAGGATATTCCTTCGGTGCCGTCTCCTCTGGCTCCTTCTTTGCGATTGCCGCTTTGAAGGCGTCCCAGGTGTGGGCAGTGTGGTTGTACACATAGGGATTCGGACAGATTTTTCCGGTCACATCATAATGCCGGAGCACATGATCCGCCGGAACGCTGTATTTCTCCATTAATTTCCTGGTCAGCATGGTGGCCGCCTGGACTGTAGCCTCCTCAAAGTACCAGTCCCGGCTGTCCGCCGCCTGGCTGCCTTTATTCCGAACACACAGCTCCATGCCGATACTGTTGGAGTTGCGGCATTCCGGATGCAGGTAAGCTTTTGCCCCACAGTGCCAGGCAATATCCCCATCCTCTACGCTCTGCCAGATTTCTCCGCCGAATCCCACATAGTAGTGGGCGCTGGCCCCAATATATTTGCTGGCGTAGTACCGGCAGTTTGCTTCCGCCCCGCCGGTGGCCCCGACATAATGGATCACAATGTACTTGATACGGCTGGTATCGCCCAGCCGGTTAAGGTTGTAAGGAGTCAGCAGTTTGTTAATCTGCATCGTCAAGCCCCTCCTTTCCGTCCGGGCCCATCGCATCCGGATCGATGGCTGTCTGGAAGTCCTGCAGTGCTGTTTCCGATGCTTCCCTGACCTCCTCCTGAAGCTCTGTAAACCACTTGTCGCCAAGATCTGCTCTCTGCATACTCTTTATCATATAGGCTCCTTTCCGGGAGGCCCTAAGGCCTCCCTCCATAAGTTCCGATGTCGCAACTATTTTGCCGGACCGGCCGGGGTGTTGCCCTGTCCTTCCGCTGCGGGACCTGTAGGAGTGTTACCCTGTCCCTCTGCTCCAGGGCCGACTGGGGTATTCCCTTTACCTTCCAGTCCGGGACCGACTGGAGTATTTCCCTTTCCCTCCAGTGCCGGACCCTCGGCCGAACCGTCACAGCTGCAGGCTCCGGCCATCTCCGCTGTGATGTGGGTGCCTGGCGCCTCCTGATTAAAGGTTCCGTCCTTGTGTAATTCGCAGTGATTTTTCTTGCTCATAATGAGTCCTCCTTAAAATTGATATTTGAAAAGGCCGCCCGGGTGGACAGCCTTTGTCATACTGATTGAATGTGCTCCGGATCACCTCCTCTCCTACTTCCTGAGCTGCTTTGCTGCCTGATTGATCCCCGTAGCCGCCAGGCCGGACACAATACCGATGGCCGCCGCGTTGATCACGTCCTGAGCTGGAAAATCTGGCATAATAAACATTCCGGCCACTCCCAGCGCTGCACCGGCACAGCCGCAGGCCACGGGAATCACCTCATTCTTTACCTTCTCAGATGCCTTCATCCCCATTCCGGCCAGATAACAGATGACCGTAATTCCAGCTACACTTGCGATTCCAAAATCCATAAGCTCCTCTCCTTCCTATCTGAAAAATATTGCTCCAATGGCTCCGGCTGCCGCTCCGATAAGCCCGGTGATCAGGCTCTCCCAGTGAGCTCCCGGCTTAGCTTTCAGTTCCGTCACATCCTTTTTCACCTCCCCCACATTCTCACTCAAATGCCGGATCTCCGCCGTCTGGGCAACCATCTGCTGGGCCAGGCTGTGAACGGCGTCCACAATCTGCTCCACTTCGTCCATCCGGTGCTTCAGGGAGCCGATCTCGTTGTGATACCGCTCCAGGGCTACTTCAATCTCCGTCTGTGTCACCTTCTGCCCTCCTTTCCTGCAAATTTTAGGTAAAAAAACAGCATATACGTATCTTGAAATCAGAAAACGCATATGCTATAATGCCTGTAGGCAAATGAAACAAGCTGTCCAGTACGGACACATACGAAAACACCCAGGGCGGCATCCCTGGGTGTTTTCTATTCCTATTTTTCGTGGAAAGGCTTAAGTCCACAGGCTGGTTACCGACTACTTATCGCCGTCCAGCCATTTGATGATGTAGTGGCAGGCTACACCAGCCGCAACGGCGATGAGAAATGAAACAAGCATTTCCAATACGAACACCCCCTTCCTGTTGCCAGTATCGGGGCGGTAACAGGAGGAGTATACCATAAGTTTAGTTTCTGCGCTATCCTATTTTACCGGCAAAACACCTCGCCGTTCCAGCTCTTCTTTCACTTCTTCTCTGATTCTTTCCGGAACCTGTTCAAGTGTTCTCAGGCCCTTCTCAATCAAATCCGCATATACTTTAACCACGATTTACACCTCCATACTCTCGTACATTTCAGCAAGGGCAAGCTGCAGCTCGGTCGTTTTCCTCGCCTGCAGGTCGTGTTCCTGCTGGATTGCCATGAGCAGATCAAAATCCTTGTAGGGGTATGTAGCAACCGAACCGTCCTCATTCACCTGATGACAATAGCCTTTGATGACTGTATCGCACCAGCCGTTAAAATAATCGTCAGGCACTTCGTATTCTGTGAGGACCTCGCCAGTATCATTGACGCGGACAGCCTGAATCTCGTGATTTTCATTTACATAAATTTTCATGTGTTCACCTCTCTTACTGAGTTGAAAAAGTAATATTAACTGCCTCTGCAAAGCCAGTTCTACCTGCGTCGGTTATTGTCTCCATTCCTATATATAAGTAATAAGTTCCGCTGAAAGAGCTTACATTTAATTTAACGTCTCCCGCTGTATTCGGATTTGTTCCAACCCATTGAGCATCAAAAGCAAAATTCTGCAAATTAGTATTTTTACTTATTCCTATATAAACTTTATACGCCCTTGATGATTTCACTGTCGTATTTATATAATTCCAACCACTAAGATTAACAGCGGTATTGAATCTTGCTATAGATTTCGCACCATTAAAAGCATTTTGCGTAATTTCTAGATAATTTTGACCATTGCTTAACGTTGCAGTGCCGTTATGATATGTTATGGTTCCTTCATAACTGGGCATACTTGCAGGAGTTTTATATTCTTCCGCTACTCCAGGCACTCCAAAAATCGTTTTCCCTTTTACAATATTTGCCGAGATGAGGTTTGGATCTCCTTTAATCGTCTGTGGCCCAGTCAAATACTGCCCTGCTGCAATCGTCTGATTGGCCGTCCGAGGTGTATACGTCTGAGCCCCCTTGGTTGGGATGTCCTGCGTCACCTTGCCGCTGCCGTTATGGAAGCCTGCCGGAATCGTATAGCTGCCGTTGATAGCAAGAGACTGGTTCACAGCTCCTCTGTTCGGCATCGTACCGGTTCTTTTTGTTTTGGCATCTGTATTATAATACGTCTGCCCGTTTAATACCTGTCCGTCAGAAGCATTGCCAGACAATGCCAGGGTTCCGGTGAGCGGTTCCCCATCCGGGCCGACGATCACCTTCCCGGCCAGAACATCCCCGGCGCCCGCTGTCACCACATCCAGATCCGCTCCGCCGCCTCCCGGCAGCCAGATTGCTCTTGCCATAGTTACACCGCCTTTATCATAATCTGAAAATCTGTTTCTGGTTTCTTTCCAATGCAGGTTACTGTTATGCTGCCGTCTTCTGTATCGACAAAGCTAACCATCCCTGCCGCCTTTTTAATGGCCTTTTCCTTCTGTGCGTCTGAATCTCCTGGAATAAATTCTTTGATTACCGGAGTATCAATCGCTAAAATCCCAGGAACACTCACCGTCTGCTGATAAGGGGCTTCCTGGCTCCACCCTGCCGCTGTCAATGTCGCATATTTAACCTGACGTGCCGTTGAAAGCAGTAAATATCCCTGAGCTTCCAGCTCGGCAATCATTCTTTCGACTTCTTCTTTCTGCTCTGCAAAGTACTGATCAAATTCTTTTTTATACTCTGTATTCTGCCCGGCTACTGAATCCCACACAGATTCCAGATTTAAAATCTCCCGAATGTCACGGAATTCACTGATTCCATCCGTTTTTTTGACATATTGACACCAGGGCATCTGATACACAGTTCCATCATTATCCAGATCCTGTTTTGTCAGCTCCGGATAACCGTCCGTGCCTGTTAAGGTCTTAAAGTATCCCTGCTTAAACTCCTCAGACGTATTTACTTTTGCCAGGTCAATTTCAAATACTACAGTACAATAAAGCTGTCCTGACAGCACATCCGGAGATTCAATTTCCTCCACGCCTACTACCTGCACCATTCTTCCAAACTCCATAAAGTACCCTTTCTGGACGTACACGTTTCCATTGGCATGACTGACTTCACAGCCTTTGGTAACGCCGTTCGCATGGTTCAGAAACGTATACATAAAGTGGGCAAAGTTGGCGCTGGTGATCAGCTGCTCCGAAAAAGTGATTCCATTTACCATTTCTGCCTCCTTAATTTCTCAATTAGTGTAACTTTCAGTTTTCCAAACGTCAGACCAATCATTTCAGAGTTACTTTTTACCTCCGATTTTGTCACAATCGATGTTCTGACGCCGGATTTTGTTTTGATGGTGCAGTTCCTCCCCACAAAGAATCTCTCCGCCGGATAAAGCCGGCTGGATTTTATCAGGTTAAATGAAACCTTATGGCTGTACTGATTTCCCGTAAAAGCATTGTAGACCTGCTGCAGCATTTCCTCCTCCGTCTGAGCCTCAATATACATGCTTTTCACGGTTCCTGCTGCCCGTTCTTCACTTTCTCCATTTTCTGTAATCGTTCTGTCCGCAAGCAGATAAAAAGTCCTTCTTGTCAGTGCTCCTGTGACTGGATTTCCTTCTTCATCCTGAGAATCCGGCACTTTCCAGTTTACCAGAAGCTTCGCCAGAACAGAGACAGAGTAGGTTTCTGTGTAGTCCGAAATATCTGTCACTTCAATATCTATGGGAATAGAAGGTTCCTCTTTTTTGCTGACCCGTATCTCCAACTTGTCAGAAAACACAAAGTCCAGGCAGATACCATAGTACTGTTTGGCATTTCCCAGGTAGGTTTTCAGGTTATATACCCCATTTTCCGCCTCGACTTTGGCTGCTATCGGAGTGTGAGTATCAGCAAGTACCGATAAGTAGGACTTATCCATCTGTTCATCGCCGCTGGATATAAAATTGTCCTGTATTGCCTGGACAATAAAATCCTCTATCCCGGACTGCTCAATCAGCTCCTCATGTTCTGCAAAAATCTCCCTGTCAAACAGATTTTCCTTCTGCAACAGAGAAATCTGATATTTCGACTTGTCGCTTCCGCTTCCAAATGTCTCGCAGATACCGATAAATACGCTTCGATTATCGTCTTTGCAGAACACAAAATCATCTTCTTCGATATTTGGCTTTCGTGCGACTGTAACAGAACTCTTTTCTGTATATTCAATGTCCTCGCGGAACTCATATTCCTCAAATTCCATCAGATCCTTGATTTTTAACGTCTTGTTATCCAAAATATATGCCAACATATTACACCGCCCTATAAAACCGGTAGATCGTCATAACAGTCCTGTTTGACGCCCCTGTATCAGAAGTAAATTCAATCTGGGAATCCCCCACAGGGAGTTTAAAGAAGTTCGTATTATTGATGTCCAGGGAATCAGAAAAATTACTCTCCACGCCTTCTTCATCCACACGGTAACAGTAGAGATTCCCATCCACAGAGCTGTACAAAATCTTCTCTCCTGTCTGAAGAATCGTGGGAAACTGCACGCGGGACAGTTCCTTTCCGCCCTGGGTTACAATGACGGAAGGATTCTCACAGTAACCGTAAATCTCCAGTTCGAAGCCTGCCGGCACATGTCCGGTATTTTCAATCATTACCCTTCGGAATCCATAATCATTAAAGCGGGCGGGCCATGTAAAATCCCAGCGCAATTCCCCCTCCGAACGGCTGACCACAAACCGATCCACCTGATTAGAATAAAACAGGCTCCTGCAGTTAAACTTAACCGGACACTCCAGTACCTTGGCTTCCGTTCTTTCTGTTTTTCCAAATTCCACCAGATCCACATCCCGGTAATATTCCCCCGCATCAGTTTTATAGATTAGCCTCAGACTCTCTGCTGTATTAACGTATGTAATAAAACTGCTGCAGGCTTTATAAGGAGTCTCTGTTCCAAAAATCAGAGTGCCGGAAATGCTCTGCTGCTTTTCTTTTAAGTAATTTCGGATAAAGCTGTGACCGATAGCCGCATACGATGCATCCATACTGTATCCCAGCCCGTCCGGACTTATCAAAAGGCCAGAGGCAGGACGATTTAAGTTCCACCTCTGGCCATACTCATTTTCAAGATAAAACTGTCTTATCATAGTTCTACCCCCAAATATCGTTTACAGTCTCCGCTATTACTTTCCCGTCCACGTTCAGGACACTGTGATTCTGTAAATTAAGCGTCCTGGATGCCTGAATTGCTCCGGGCTGCATAGACAGAGACATTTCCGTGTTCAGGCGTTTTACCTGATCCAATACCCTCCACATATTATTTTTCAACCCTTTTTCCAGCCCCATCATAAAATCTGGCATCCAGGACTCATAATAGTGAAGCGGCCCTTTATCCGGCCTGGAAAAATGCAGGAAATCTGCGATGGAGTCAGCAATATCCCCTACAGCATCCATCAAATCTTCCACTTTACTTTTAATACCTTCAATCAGTCCGCCGATGAAGTCCTTCCCCCACTTTACCGCCTTCTCCGGAAGGCTTGTGATAAAGTCAATCGCTCCCTGAAATCCTTCCTCCACTACCTGCGGGATCTGGCTTACCTTTTCTGATATTCCGTCCTTCAGTTTGTTGAATGTCTCGATCGCTTTATCCTTGATGCCTGTCACAATCTCCATGATGGTTTCCAGAATAGTGTTCCAGAGTTCAGAAGCCTTTTCTCTGATTGCTTCCCAAAGCCCGGCTGCCGCATCGCGCAGTCCGCTTATAATGGCCGTCACGGAATTTTTTAGATTGGTTACCAAATTTACTACCAGGTTCTTTAAGGCTGTCCAAATGGTATTTGCCGCATTTTTAATGTTGTTCCAAATCTGCTCCGCATCGGCCCTCAGTTTGTCAAAGTCTCCCAGTATCAAATCACAGAGCAGAAGGACAGGCCCCAGGATGGTATTCTTAATCAGTTCCCAGGCCGATAAGGCTACGGTCTGGATGGTATTCCAGATGAGCGACAGATTTTCCATGCAGTTATTCCAAAGTGTGAGGATCATCTCTACAATGGCAGACAACACAGGATTTTCCATCATCTCTGTCCAGATTTGTCCAAATTTCTCAGATACCCTTCCCCAAACTCCTGACCACCACTCTGGAATTCCTGCAAAAAACTCAACAACGCTCTGCCAGGCCTGAGGGATTGTCTCAGTAAAGAATATAAGGATTTCATTCCAGACTGTTTCAAATACCTGTTTCATGGTTTCCCATACTCCCTGAATCCACTGGACAATACTGCCCCAATTTTGTATGGCGGCAATGATACCGGCAATCGCAGCGGCTACCCCAGCGATAATTCCGATTACAGGAGCCAAAACACCCGCTCCTAATGTCGTAAAAGCCAAAACTACTGCAGCAATCACAGGAGCCAATGCAGTAAATCCCGCCAGTAATGCTCCCAGGATTACCACAAAATTCTGAACCGGCCCTGGAAGAGAACTGAAGAAACCTGATAATGTCTGGATGCCTGAAACCAGAGGCGGCAAAATTTGGTTTGCCAGATTGATCAGAACTTCTCCCAGGGGCGCCAGTGCCTGCTGAAGCTTTCTGGTATTTGACTCCATCTCCTGCATGGGAGTGGAAGTCTGGTTGTATAAATTCTGTGCAGAACCGCTGACATTATCATAGGCGCTTCCCACTGAGGTCAGCGACTCTATAAATTTCAGGTTTCCGTCCTCCGCCATCGTTCCAAAGGCTGTGGCAGCCATGTTTAAGGATTCCTGCTGGCTCTGACATCCGGCGATGTCCTTTACAATCGAATCAATTACCTGCTTTTGTGTTGCCCCGCCATCCTGCCAGGCTTTGAACAATCCTTGAGTTTCTGTGCTGTAAGAACCAATCGCCTCTTCTATCGTTCCGTCCGCCAGTCTGGTAGTCACTTCGTTGATAGCGTCATTAACCTTATCCAGATTGTAGGCTCCGCCGTCCAGACCGTTATTTAACAGCTGAAAATACTCGGATGCAGAATATCCCGCCTGTGCGAATTTCCCGGCATACTCTGACAGATTGTCCCCCAGTTCATCCGTCTTATCCAGTCCGTTTTCTGTACCAGCCACAATATAGTCCATCGCTTCCTGAGCTGAGAGTCCAAACTGCTCCATCAGGGAATTGACTCCCCTCATGGTCTCATTCATGTCAATGCCATACAAGTCTTCCAGAGTAATCGCCTGTTCTGTCAGATTCGTCAGTTCTGTGCTGTCTAAATCCTGAATGTTTTTCTTGACTGTAATGACGGCATCGGAAACGCTGTCCATGCTTTCTCCAACGCCGGCGCCGTACACATTTTTAATTACCTCTGCCGTTTCTTCGGCAGCGGTTCCTGTTTCTCCAAAATAAGCAGAGGCCTTTGTGGTGGCATTTTCAGCCTCCCCAAAAGCCTCTGTTGCTTTTCCTCCCAGTTCTGTTATCTTATCTCCCAGACCTGACAACGACTCCGCAGCCTGGAGCATTGCCCCTCCGCTTACCACGTCACAGAGTCCTGACAGTTTTTTCGTCGTTCCTTCCGATGCCGTCCCGATCCCTTTCAGCGCCTGCTCTGTCTGCTCTGAAGAGCTTTTCAGGGCTTTCAGGTTCGCTTCCGTCTCGGCAATTTCCCTCTGCAAGGCGTTATACTGGTCATGGCTGATTGGATTGCCAAATTCTGTATTGACCGCATCTGCATCTTTTTTTAACTGCTTCAGGTAACTGCTGGTTTCTTTGATCTCATTCTGAAGAGCTGCGTACTGCTCCGATTCCACCTGCCCTCCGTCTTTCATCTCCCGCTGGGCGGCTTCCAGTTCCTTCAGCTTTGCTTTTGTCTGATCAATTTCCTGCTGAATCGGCGTAAATTTTGCTTTCCAGGAATCATACTGATCCGCGCTTCTGGCAGCCTGCTCGCTGGCTGTTTTTAAGGTTTCCAGCTTTTTTCCCGTATCCTCGATGCTTTTTGCCAACAGCTCCTGTTTCTGCTGCAGTACAACCGTATTGCTCGGATCCAGTTTTAAAAGACGTTCCACATCCTTTAACTGAGTCTGGGTATTTTTGATGCTGCCGTTTGTTTCTTTCAGAGCCTGATTTAACCCCTGGGTGTCTCCGCCTATTTCGATTGTAATGCCTTTAATTCTCTCTGATCCCATCGGCTCTCCTTTCCAAAAAGCATTTTCTGCCTTCGCTTGTCGCGCCTCCGGGAATCGGCGGTAAAAAATAAGATGTCCGCTATCAGGCAGACACCTCATTCATTTTTTTATGTATAATAAGTGATGTATAAATAAACCACCCACCAGAAACAGGTAATAACGGGGATCATCACTACTGCAGTTCCCGCGTACAGGTTTCTGGTAAATCCTCCCCATTTTTTTACGCCCTGTTTCTTCATCAACGTCTTTACTCTAAAGTATCCATACACAGACAGGGGCCAGAAAAAAATCAGGGTATAAAACAGGAACTTCCAGCTGCAGAACCGGTCATCCCATGTTTTCTTTTCTTTCTTCTCCATGCTCTTTCCTCCTGTCTGTATTGTATCACAGTGCAAGCGTTCTTACAATTAAAACCGGTCAAAGTCCTCCTGAGTTGCCTTGTACGGATACTTCACACTGTCATTTGAGCTTTCCGACAGCATATCCATTACAAGCCCCACGCTGAGAAGTTCCAGATCCCGGACCGGAATTCCCAGCTGCGTGCATCTGAGCAGAAAGAGAGGAGTTGTTATTTCCCGGACAGTCGGCTTAATTTTTTTTTATTTTCTATGTCTGTCCTTGTATTCAAACTCCACAGATCCAGTATCTCAGGAAGTACCTCGTAAATAGAAAATGTATTAAACTGATCCAGCCATTCCTCAATGGTATCCGGTATCTTGGGATCTGCGTGTTTTGCCATCACATAAGCGGCATTTTCAAACAGTTCCAGATCCTCAATGGGAAGGCTGCTGCCCTCCCCTTCCTCTTTCTTCTTTTCCGCTTCCATGTGATCTGCGATTTTCGTCAGATCCTTAAAAATATCCCGCCCGAATTTCAGACGGTACATTCTGGGCACTGCTGCCGATGCCTTAAATTCCACAGGCTGTCCGTCAATCTCTATGGTTTTTCTGAGCATATGTTCTTCCCCCTTTTCTTACACATTTGCCAGCCCGACTCTGCTGCTTCCCGCTTTTGCAGGCTCAGCCCCGTCGGCAGGGACATAAACGCTGTCATACCACTGGGTATACGTCGTTTCTTCTGTATCTGCCCCTGTCTTGGCTTTTACTTTTCCATCCGCTAACGGCGCCGCACTGACAGATAAAGTCTCTGTTGTAGGTTCTTTGGTATCTTCCGTTGTCTCTCCCTCCACCGACGGTCTTGTTGCCGTACAGTTGTAAAGAACATGGCGGACAGATTTCTGATCCCCGTCAAACTCAAACAGAAGGGCAAACTTCGCTGTCTCCACATTGGCGTTCTCGATTAACACCCCTTTGGAATCCTTCTGTTCTTTCAATACATCTATCCGGAACGAATCCGGAATCAGAGCCATCTCCAAATCCCCTTCGTACCCTGTGTTGGAACTTGTCTGGTAGTAAACCATTCCATCAGCATAGAATGGAGTAATCTCTCCGCTGGCATCCAGGGAGATCGACACAGCTCCCGGAACCTTTACCGGCGGATCCCAGGTAACGCTTCCGCTTTCATCTTCATGAAGCAAAGCGTAGTGGACATTTTTAATATTAAACTTAACTTTATTAGCCTTTCCTTCTGGCATTTCTAAACCTCCATTTCATAAAGCACTTCATACATCTGCTCATCGTCCAGATAAGTCTCTGTCTTATTCCAGCCGATTCCTCCCTCCTCCAGAATCCGTTCCAGCTGTTCCTCCAGTTCAAAGTCCTTCTGGTCGGTGTAAAGCTCCAGATTCAGATGATCTATCCTTTCATATACTTTTCCGTCTGCGAAAAAGTTAGCGCTTTCTGTCAGATACCAGACCATAAAAGGCGGTTCGACTGCTTCTTTTTCTTCAAAAAGGAAATAGCGGAACGGAATCCCGGTCTTTTCCAGCATAGTTTCAATTTCTTCCCGGCTTCTCATAGCTGTCTTTCAATCTCCTCCTCAACCTTTTTATAATCGCTTCGTTCACCGGTTCAATGTGCCGGATCGCCGCCACTCGCCCTCCTCCCCGTTTGGCATGACCATTTTCCAGAAGATGCGTAAGGCTGTACTGATGATCTCCGGCATAAACTGTCGTATGGATGGTGTTGGACGTTTCTTTTGTTTCCGTTGTCCAGCTTTCTGCATACTCTCCTGTCTCTCTGGGAGATTTCTTCCTTAACTCCTGCGCGGCTTCCTTTCCGGCTTTCTTTATGACCTTTTTTGTTTCTGCGGTCACATATCCGGAATACTCGTTTAAAGCGGACAATACCGATGCCCGAAGCCCTGACACTGACGTTTTTCTTGCCATCACGTTCTCCTCTCATCCCGGAATGGAGTCTGTATACTTTCCAGTGACAGATACAGGCAGGGAGGCCTTGTGTCAAACTTTTCCTGTACCTGAGAAATCCGGTACTGTCTGCCCTTAAGCAGGACTATATCGTCTCTTTCAATTCCCGGCTGATTGGGAACAGACACCAGAGATGCAATCTCGCTGCCCGCCACCTTTGCCTCCCAGAACCGTTTCACTCCCACTGTTCGGTTTCCAAACCGGACTCCTTCTCTTTTTGTTCCTGTAATTATTCTCCCCGATACCTCGCAGACTGTCAGAATCCCGTCATTGAAGGTTTCAAATTTTCTGTTTTTCAGCCTCATGCCGCTGTACCCTCTTTCTAAGCCGGAGAGAGATAATCTCCCCCCGGTAATTCTTCCAGAATTCGTCTAAGGCCCCAGAACGCTCATACATCACATGATTGAAAAGAAGTGTCTTTTCCTGGGTTTCCTTCTCAAAATCGCAGAGCCCCAGTTTACCGGATAAGGCAGCCTTCCCTCTTTCTATCATGCCGAGCAGTTTTTTGTCCTCTTCCGATGTTGTCTGCCAGGTAATATCCAGATAGTTTTTTACCTCTTCAAGCAGCTCCATAAAACCTCCTATTCTGCCGCCGTGAAGACTCCTCTGGCAATCAGTCCGTCTATCATTTCATTCACCTTTGCGGCGACTACTGATGCCTCTTCGCTCCCTGCAAGCTTTGTCATGGAAACGGCTTCTCCCGTCAGCCCTGCTCCCGGTTCTCCTTTGGGTCCCTGCTCTCCTTTTTCTCCCTGCGGCCCCACCTGCTCATTCTGTACCCCCTGTTCCAGCTTGTTCAGTTTTTCTGCTGTAATTAAGTCCCCTGTATTCCATGTTGTTGGTGTATAAGCCATTCTATTTTCCTCTCTTTCCTGCTTGATTCATTTTTTCTGTGCCTGCAGAAACCACTGCGGTTCCTACGATCCCCGTTCCAACCAGGCTATTGGACGGGGGATTTATTCCCCCGATGTCTGTACCTCCACTTTCAGGACAGCCGGTTTCAGTTTGGTAATATCAAGCACCAGGAACGCATTGTTGTCCACCGGCTCTCCATGTCCGTAAAGTTTTGTCAGATAAACTCTTTCGTCTTCCAGGAAGTGATACTGGTCGGAATACTCAATTTTTCCGGATTTGGCTGTTCCGATTCCCATGAAATATTTCTTCCCCAGTCCCAGAATTGCCTTCCCGGCCGGAACTCTGACAGACTGAATAACTGTGGTCGGATACGGAAGGACGTTATTTACATAGGTTCCTGCCGGACTCATAATGGTAGTTCCCGGCATCACTTTTGTAAAATAGTCCGATGGGTTTACCACCAAAATGACATTCTGTACAATCCGGCTCTTTCCCTTCGGGGTTACTGCCAGCTTCGCAAGCAGGCCGCCATAAGTTACCGGATCAAAACTTGTCACTGCTACCGCCTCTTTATCCGGGTATACTCCCCCTGAAATCTCCACATCATCTCCCACCTGCTTCATCATTCCGATGGGCTGATCCTTTCCAGTGCCGGCAATAATTCCTTCCTCCAGGCCATTGTAGATTGCTTCCGTGAGAATATCTCTCACGTATCGATCCAGCCATGCAGGCCCTAAATCCAGCATCGCCTTGCAGACAGGAAGAAATGCCGACAGCTTTTTCAGGCTCATATTCACCTGCTTAAAACCAGAGGACAGTTCCTTTGTAATCTCATCGCAGAGTTTCCCCCAGGAGGCCAGCTGCACCTCATCGGTATTCAGATACATCTCAATTAATCCTGAGGTGTTCTGGAAGTTAATGGCATCTAAAAGCGGATGCTGCTGCGTCAGATCCTCAAAAACCCGGTCAATTACCGTTTTAGGCATTGTTACTTCCAGATCTGTCAGCGCCTGCTTGGGATTGGAGGATTTCATGGCCTGGATAACCGCCTGGTAATACTTTGTCTCCTCGCTGGTCAGCTGATGAACACCCCGTCCTGCCAGAACCACTGTATCTGCCGCCTGCTGCTGCGCTTCCACCTCGCTCAGGATATTCTCCTGAATATTCATGGACAGCTTCTCAAACGCCTCTGCGAAAGCATCCGGATCATTCTTCGCAATCGCCTCATTCATCTGCTGCAAAATCTTTGTTTTCTCCTGCATCAGTACATCTTTGTTTTTCATCTCTTTACTCACCTTTCTGGGCCATGCCCTTAAATAACTGTAACAATCCATTCTCCTGAGGATTCTGTGTTCCACCCGTCAGGCCTCCAGGCTGCCTGTCTCTCAGCTCTGCAATCTGTTCCCGAAAGCTCTGCTGGCTGTTTAACTGCCGCTGCATCTGGGACAGCTTTTCAAATATTTCCTCCGGCTTTGGAGCCTCCCCTTTCTTTCCATATACCTCGTCAATAAGTCCGTACTCCAGAGCCTTATCCGGTGTCAGGTAGGTTTCGGCTTCCATCAGCCCCTTCAGTTCCTCCTCTGTAATAACGGCCCTTTCCAGAAAAACCTGCCGGTTCGCCTCCATCATATCGTCCAGATCGTCCGCATATTTGCGAAGCTGCGCCGCATTGCCAGAGCAGGTCATCCACATGTTATGAATAAGAGCAGTTGTCCCCAGACACATTTTTCTCTCTTCGCATGCCTGCAAAATTAAAAAGGCGACGCTGTGCGCCACCCCGTCTACAATTCCTACTTTATGATTCTGTTTCTGCTTCAGGAGATTGTAAATAGCAACCCCCTCTTTCACAGAGCCACCGTTTGAATTAATGTGAAGTTCTATAGTCTGGCCGTCTGGAATTTCTCCCAGCTTTTCAGCAAAATATTTCGCCCCGGTTTCTGACTCCTCGTATTCCCAGGTATTCCAGTTAAACTGGCCGTACTCTGTCACATCGTCATAAATATACAGAAGCGTCTTATTTTCTGCCTGGACCGGTTCCAGCCTCCAGTTGGTTCCTTTCTGCTGCATGTTCTTTTTCACTCCCTTCTATCCTGTATCAGGATTCCTGTTCATGCTCTCCAGGAACTCCTGTATGGTGCTGTAATTTTTTGTGATGAAATGCGTGTTGGCCCACTCCTCGTCAATGTATGACTCTCCGATCACCCGGCGTATGTCATTGATGGTATAAGTACCTGATGAAATGAGCTTATCCACTGGCGTGGCAATATCGAAAATATCGATATGCTTTACAGCCGTCGTATCAATCCTTACATAATTTCCGGTCAGAAACCCTGCCAGGCCATTCCTCTTCCGGTTTATTTCCTTTTCCAGAAGCCTCGCCAATGGATCAATGCAAAAGGTCAGAAGTTCATCTGTAGCTTTCCCTGTATCCTGTACATCTCCTTTAGCCAGAGAGGGAGGAAAGGAAAAGCCTCTGGCAGTAAAATCAAAAATATCGTCTGCCAGCGCCTTAATATCCCGTGTGGATTCATTGGAATAGGTTTTTGACTGAAGCTCTGTGTATTTATAACCGTCATATAAGGGCAAAACAGCATTTTCACTCTCAAAGAACTTTTTGAAATAGACCGTCATCAGCTCCTGAAGAGTATCTGAAAAGTCATCCTCCGCCTGGGCCTGTGCGTCTATGTCAAGAATTCCCCTGCTGCCTCTGGATTTCCGGTAGGCGTTTGCAGCATACCTCATCAGCTCATTGTAACTGGAATACATCAGATTGATCAGATGACGCATATCCACAGAATTCAGCTGGAAGAACAGGACTTCAGACTGGTAAAAGGTCTTCCCAAACGTGAAATTGTCCACTGTCACCCCGGTAAATTGATAATCATACAGGGCATAGATCTGTTTCTGGTAGTCATCTGCCACATACAGCTGACCGGAAGATTCAATCACCAGCGCCTCATTATTCAGATACAGCTTTCCGATTAGCTTTGTCAAAAAAGCAGAGGCATTTTGATTTTTATTTGGTTCCACATTCCAGAGATAATATTCCGCTTTTTTCACCGGTTCATGGTGATAGTAGGTTCTGAATTCGCACTTGCTTAACGCGTTGGCAATTTTATTGACACAAGTCCAGAAAGCCAGTTCCCTGAGATAAACCTGATCCATCAGCCCGAAAAATTCCGGCCAGTCAATTTCAATCAGGCTCCGTTTTTCTGCTCCTCCAGACAGCTTTTCCACCAGCCACTTTTTAAAATTAAGCCCCATTGTTTTTTCACCTCCTCTCTGTGCAGATTTATCCAAAGGTAAAAACTTTGAATTTCGGCTTAGGCCGCTTCACCGCTGGCAGAGTCTCTTCCACAGTCATACTGGCTGCCAGAGCCATGAACGGATCTGTTTTCCGGCTCTTGGCCTCTATCTTTCCATAGACAAAATTTCCTATATCCGCATCATTATCCTTCCCTGCTCTCCGGTTTGAGCGAATCAGTTTAGTGTTGTTTACCGCCCAGCGCAGCACCGGATTATCTCCCCAGGTAAACCACTGATTTGTAAAACAGCTGTCAATCATCGTAGCCACCCGCATAATATCTGACGGGCGGACCAGCTTCACATTCTTGTAGGCTTTGGCATCGAAGCCGATTTTCCGAAGCGCGTCACTGAGCAGCGCATACCGGAAATCATCCAGAGCCAGTTTTTCGATATTGAACTCTTTTTTCTTCTCCGCAATATAATCTGTCAGATAGGATGGGTGAATTTCCACATCGTCTACCAGCGTCAGTAAGCCTCGTTCTGACCATTCTTTCCACGGGCATTTCATTCTCGGAATATCCTTAGATTTCAGACACAGCCAGGAATGGCTGATGTCATATCTCTGATCCCCGTTTCTGAAGTGGAGATTAACCGATGCAAAATCTGAAATTTTTGAATAGTCGATCCCGCAGGTACAGCTCCATCCGCTCAGATCCGGCAGTTCCTTTTTAGTCGAGAGAATATTTTCCCATTCTGTCACCTTAAGCTCACTGACACTGTCCGGGATATTCATTCGTTTTGTCATAAAGGCCGGCAGCCTGGCCGGATTCTTTTTCCAGTCCCGGTATTCCTTCCGGATTTCTTCCAAAAGGTTAGGAAGATATGGCAGGGACGGATTTGCCATCGGCCAGTTGGCCTCATCATGTACATCTTCCTTTTTATTTAATTTACAGATAAACGGAAGAAGTCCATTGTCAGGTTCTCCCCCGCGAAGGATTTCTTCTGATGTTTCCAGGAGATCATCCAGAGGCCCTTCCCGGACATCCCCGTTTGTTGTATAGTAGGATCTCCTTGGATGCTTTTTCTTTCCCAGACCGGTTGTAAAAACATTGATATTGGCGTAATTCTCATACTGATGGATCTCATTAAAAATACAGATACCAGAACGGAGTCCATCTTTGCCTTTGGGACTGTTTGTCCTTCCCTTCATCAGAGAGCGGGTTTTTAATGAGGCCACCTGTTCTTTTGTCCAATAGAAAAAACGTTTCAATTTCTTTATATTTCCCGGCTGTTCAAAGGCAGCGATCACATCCCTTACCGGACGCATGGCCTGATCCTCATTGTTAGCGCAGATGTCCACATCATACTCTCTGATACCGTTATAAGGTGACATCAGACAGACAGACTCCCAGGCAATCGTTCCATCCTTTCCAGCGCCCCGGCCGAGTTCGCAGAACAGATCCGGCCACCGGGGAAGCCCTGTATCTTTCCAATAGGTACAATCATGGAGGCCGATCACAAACTTCTGCCAGGGAAACACCTGCTCAAAGGGAAAATACCTGGCAAGTCCGATATATTTTTCCAGCTGCTCATCATCTGTATAGATATCCTCCTGCTCAAAGCAATGCTTGACATGCTTTACTAAAAGCTCCTGCTCCTCGCAGACTGCATAGATGCGTTTCTCCACAATATCTATCCATTCCTGGATGTTGGGATTAATTTTACAGTTACAGCTCATCGTCATCACCGCCCAGATAATTTCCTGTCGGTTTGATTCCAAGACTGTCCAGAATCTTAAGCATCTGCCCGTTTACTTTGATTCTCTGGTCAATCGAATCATTCTTTTTTGTTCCCTTCTGTCCTCCTCCATTATCATAGGTGACCACCACCCCCCTGGCTTTTATATCGTCAATCAGCGCATTTTCCATGTCCCAGAAGTCCATGTACTTGTCCACCAGATCAATGTAATATTTACCTGTAGTGCCGTTCCGGATGAGCTGCTCCAGAAGGTCATTTTTTATTTCCTTTCTCAATTTTTCCCGTCTTGTCAGTCCCATCCGACCACCTCCCTCATGTGCGCGAGAAAAATATCTTTTGTCGAGGCCTCCCACCGGTCTCCAAAAGCAAAATTAAAATGCGCTTTTTTTAGACCGGGGGGATGCGTCAATCCCACCGTTCCTCTGTCAGCGGTTCTTCTAGTGATTTTTTTCTGTGACCATGTACCTCTTCATGGCAGTCATGGCATAAAGAAAGCAGGTTCCGCTTTCGCTTCCCCTGCCACAGGTAATAAATTTCTAATGCCAGCTCCGGATGCCTCTTTACATAATTGACATGATGCACCGTTGTAGCTCTCGTATACTTTCCATGTTTCTTGCAAAGCTGGCATTCATATCTATCCAGCTGAAGCACCTGTTTGCGAAGCTGCTTCCACTGTCGGCTGTTATAAAACGAATGAAGGTCTCCTCGCTGAATGCAGATTTTCACGAATGAAATCGATTGTGTCAATAGTTTTTCGCAAAATTAAAATCTTGCCGTTTGGCAGCCGGTAG